>Ga0209550_10000217_pt1 | contig 51487 bp, 37 predicted proteins | sample LauGreSuBDMM15SN_2_FD_187567 | JGI IMG/M metagenome (GOLD analysis project Ga0209550, IMG submission 187567) | Freshwater lake microbial communities from Lake Michigan, USA - Su13.BD.MM15.SN (SPAdes) (version 5) | ecosystem: Environmental > Aquatic > Freshwater > Lake | place: Lake Michigan...
CGCGCGGCGAATGAAAGTAAAAGCTGGCGGACGAAGCCTCATTTCCAACTCAAAATGAGGTCGGCCTCGGTCGTCGCGCCGGGGGGCGCAGAATAAAAGATGACGCCCGCGTGCACTCCGCCGGTGGTGCCGACCGGCAGGGTCGCGGCGCTGACGCGGATCACCGTGGTGCCGCCGGCAACGGTCACCGGCGGAAAGCCTCCCGCGGTGTCGCTGCCGTTGATGACGCTGTTGAGATTGCTGTCGGTGACGCAGGCGATGGAGGTGTTGTAGAACGCGTCGCGGACGAAGTTGAGCTGATTGGCTGCGGCCCGACCGGCGGCCACATCGGCTTGGGCCACAAAGTCGTTCTCAGCGAAGTTCACGAATTGGATGCGGCGAGTGTTTTGATTCTGCGGAGGGGGAGGATTGCCTGTCCGGGGCGCGGGCCACGGCGTCGACGGATCGCGAAACCGGCCGGTGAGAATGTCGTGGAACAGGTGGGGCTGCCGGCTGTTGGTGGAAGTGCCGAGCGGATTGACGAGCTTCTGCGCACCGGTGGCGGAGAGCTGCGGGTAGGCGCCATATTCCTGCCGAAACGCCTCGAAGGCAGAAGTCCAGGCGCCGAACTGAGCGCGGACCTTGGCCTTGTTGGCGGACTTACGCGCACCGCCGGCGGTCGGAATGATGATCGCGGCAAGAATGCCGATAATCGCCACCACAGTCAGCAACTCGATCAGGGTGAACGCGCCCAAGCGGCGGCGGGGCGAAGCGACCTGTAGGGGCCGGGACGAGAATTGGCGCGAAGAAATCATGGGAGAGAAGTGGCGTAGAGATTATCGGCGTTGAAGCCTGTCGATTGGGCGGTGCCGGTATAAAGTCCAGTTCGAGGAGTGAATCCAGTATCCGTCGTGCCGGCTCCGGTGCTTCCAGAGCCGAGTCTTCCGTCAGGGCCGACCGAATACAACACATACGCCGGTGCTCGCCAAGGGTTCTGCAGTCCGGGCGGAAGCGGCAGTTTATAGTAGTAGAGATAACGATTCCCCCATGGATCGAGAAATGAGGTGGCGATGACGGGCTTCAGCGGCGGCGAACCGGTGGGTTGGGCGATGAGGTTGACGTTGTTCCGAAAGTTCACCGTCGATTCGAGGGCGAACTTTTGGAGATCGACGAAAATCGGGCCGTTGAGTCGGGTGGCGGCGGTGAATTGGCGCGGCGAGAAAACTCCGGTGAGTGCGTTAAAGAGAGCGGACTGAGCCTGGGTTGCCCCGATATCACCTGCGATGACCGCGGTGGCTTGGCCCAAGGCTCCGGTCTGGGGATAGTCGCCGTAGTGACGCTTGTAGGCCTCGAGCGCCTGAGAGAGAGCCGAGAGTTCGGCCTTGGCCCGGGCCAGTGACGCCCGTTGTTTCGAACCGCGCACGAGGCCAAACGTGAGGCTTGAAAGCACGGCGATGATCGCGATCACGGTCAGCAGCTCAACGAGGGTAAAGCCGGGAGCGGAGCGGAGTCGACGAACGATTAACATGGGTGCAATTGATGAAGAGCCAACTCCCGGGCGCGGCAAACGGAAAGTGGCGGCGCGGGGGTTTCAGGTAAAAACGGGGAGTGAAGCCAGTGATTGAAGTGGCACGGGCGTCCGCTCATGGGATCGGAAACGGCTCGCAAGATGCCCGCTCGTTCACGGGCGAGACGCCCGGGCCACGCGAGCCAACAAACGATAACTTTGCTTCCTTGTTGGAGCGGCGACGCCCTCGTCGCCGCAGAGGCGGAACACGACGGGGGCGTCGCGTCTCCAAGTGGGTTGAAAAAACGAGGTGCGGAACGCCCAACGATCGAGAAGCACGCGAGGGGGGCGTCGCGTCTCCAGCGCTTAGGGAGGGAGAAGGGCGGATCAATCTTCGCTCTGCAAGGCGGCCAACACACTGAAGTCTTCCAACGTGGTGGTGTCGCCCTTCACTTCGCCGCCGTTGGCGATTTCTTTGAGGATACGGCGCATGATTTTGCCGCTGCGGGTCTTGGGCAGGCTCGCGGCAAAACGGATCGTGTCGGGCTTGGCGAGGGAACCGATCTCTTTGCCGACGTGGCTACGGAGGGCTTCCTTCAAGGCGTCGCTGGCGACCTGCCCGGCTTTGAGCGTGACGAAGACGACGAGGGACTGGCCCTTGAGTTCGTCGGGTTTACCGACCGCGGCGGCCTCGGCGACAGCAGGGTGCGATACGAGCGCGCTCTCGATCTCGGCGGTGCCGATGCGGTGGCCGGAGACGTTGAGCACGTCGTCGATGCGGCCGACGATCCAGAAGTTGCCAGCCTTGTCCTGACGCGCGCCGTCGCCGGTGAAATACACGCCGGGCTGGCCATGGAATTCGCTCCAGTAAGCTTTTTTGTAGCGATCGTCGTCGCCCCAGAGCGTGCGCAACATCGAGGGCCACGGGTGCATGATCGCGAGTTTACCGCCGGAATTGCGGGGGACTTCCTTGCCCTGCTCATCCAAGATTTTGGCCACGATGCCGAAGAACGGTTTGGTCGCCGAGCCGGGGACACAGGTGGTCACGCCAGGCAACGGCGCGATCATGATGGCGCCGGTCTCGGTCTGCCACCACGTGTCCACGATGGGGCACTTCTTTTTACCGATCATCTTGTGATACCACATCCAGGCCTCCGGGTTGATGGGCTCGCCCACGGAACCGAGCAGGCGGAGCGAATCGAGGCGGTGACGCAGGACATAGTTGTCGCCCCAGCGCATGAAGGCACGGATGGCGGTGGGCGCGGTGTAAAGAATCGTGATGCCGTGACGGTCGATCATCTGCCAAAAACGATCCGGCTCCGGCTGGTTCGGGGCGCCTTCGTAGAGGAAGACCGTCGAGCCGTTGGCGAGGAGGCCGTAGACGACATAACTGTGCCCGGTGATCCAGCCGATGTCGGCAGAGCAGAAGTAGCGGTCGGTTTCCTTGAGATCGAAGACGTAGTGCGAGGTGAGCTTGGCCCCGAGCAGGTAGCCGGCGCTGGTGTGGAGCACGCCCTTCGGCTTCCCGGTCGAGCCGCTAGTGTAGAGAATGAAGAGCGGATGCTCTGAGTCGAAGGCTTTGGCTTTGTGCGTATTCGGCGCGCCGTCCCACGCGTCTTTCCACCAAATATCGCGGCCCTCCTTCATCGTGACGGCGTTGCCGCACCGTTTGACGACGATCACAGATTGCACGGTGGGCGTGCCCTCGACGGCCTTATCGACGTTGGCCTTGAGTTCGATGACCTTGCCGCGCCGCCAGCCGCCGTCGGCGGTGATGACGAGCTTGGCGCGACAGTCGTTGATGCGGTCCTTGATGGCTTCGGCGCTGAAGCCGCCGAAAATGACGGTATGGATTGCGCCGACCCGGGCGCACGCGAGCATCGCGATCACCGCCTCGGGGATCATGGGCAGGTAAAGCGCGACGCGGTCGCCGGCCCCTACGCCCATGTTTTCGAAAATGTGCGCGAGACGGCACACGTGGAAATGCAGCTGTTTGTAGGTGATTGTGCGGACATCGCCCGGCTCGCCCTCGAAAATAAGCGCAGCCTTGTTTTCACGCGCGGTGCCGAGGTGGCGGTCGATGCAATTTTCGGAAACATTCAGTTTGCCGCCGACAAACCACTTCGCGTGCGGCGGCTTCCAATCGAGAACCTTTTTAAACGGTTTGCGCCACACCAGCTGCTCGGTGGCCTGCCGGCCCCAGAATTTTTCTGGGGAGTTGACAGACTCCGCATAAAGCTTCTTGTAAGAGGCTTCGCTCCCAAGATTGGCTTGGGCTTTGAACTCGGCCGAGGGCCTGAATGACCGGTGTTCCCGGGAAACTGAGGTAATCGTCTGGTCGCTCACGATAGTGTTCGATTTTAGGGTTTAAGGACGCGTCGCAGTAAGTGCGCGCTTCTTATTCTGCCCAGAGTTTTAAGCGTCAAGCATCGGCGCGATTTCCAAATTCGTATTCCGTTATGCAAAGAAAAAAGTCGTTAGCCCGCGCCAAAGTAGCTGCGCCCGCCGATCCCACCCTGCCCTTAATTTCCGCGCCCAGCCCTGCTGGGCCGGCCGAGGCAACTCCGCCTCCGCCCGCGCCAATCGCCGCGGCCCCCGCGGTGGTCGCGCCGGCCCCGCCTCCCGCGATTTTCGCGCCGACTCCGGCCGTGGTCGCTCCGCCGGTGAGCGCTCAGCCGGTGGTCGCAGCCACACCCGCACCCCCCGCCGTCGGAGCCATGCCAATCGCCGCCGCCGCGCCTGTTCCGGTCGCGCCCCCGCCCGCGGCACCCGCCCCGGTCCCGTATTTCGAACGCACGGTCCACGTTGAGGGCGTCCTCGATATCGACCTGAACCAAGGCGGCAATGGCCAGCTGTTGGACATGGCGAAAAACGGCAAGCGTCGCCCGAGCGATACCTTTGTCCCCAAAGAACTCATCCGCCGTTTCAAGCTGAAGCCCGGCATGATGATCGGCGGCACCGCTTATCCGGCCGAGGGTCGTTTCCCGAATCCCAAAATGAAATTTATCGAGACCCTCGACGGCGTGCCGTTAGAGGAACGCCGCTCGAAATGGGAATTTCCCGCGCTTACGACGATCTCGCCGGACAAGCATCTCAAGATGGAGCTCAAGGACGGCCGCCTCACCACGCGCGCGGTCGATCTTTTCTGTCCCGTCGGCAAAGGCACCCGCGGCCTCGTCGTCGCTCCACCCCGCACGGGCAAGACCACCCTCCTCCGCGATATGGCGCTCGGAGTATTGGAAAATAACCCCGAGTGCTTCGTTATGGTTCTGCTCGTCGACGAACGCCCGGAGGAAGTCACCGACTTCAAACGCAGCGTGCCCGCCGAACTCTGGGCCTCGTCGAACGACGAGCAGATCGAGAACCACATCCGCATCGCCGATCTCTGCATCGAGCGCGCCCGTCGCCTCGTCGAGACCGGACGCCACGTCGTGCTCTTCGTAGATTCGATCACCCGTCTCGCCCGCGCCCACAACACGGCCAAGAACTCCGGCCGCACCGGCTCCGGTGGTCTCGACGTCCGCGCCCTCGAAAAACCCCGCCAGCTCTTCGCTTCCGCGCGCAACACCGAGGAAGCCGGTTCGCTCACCATCATCGCCTCCGTCCTCGTCGAGACCGGCAGTCGCATGGACGATGTGATCTTCCAAGAATTCAAAGGCACCGGCAACATGGAGCTCGTGCTCGACCGCAAGGCCGCCGAGATGCGCCTTTGGCCCGCGATCAACATCGCCGCTTCCGGCACGCGTAAGGAAGAACTCCTGATCGACGCCAAGACCCTTGAGGGCATCCATTTCTTCCGCCGCGCCCTCGTCGCGCAGAAGATCGAAGAAGCCACCGACACGATGATCGCGCGACTTTCCAAAACCAAGACCAATGCCGAGTTTATGAAACTGCTCGCGCGTTAACTTTTCACCCGCAACTCATCTAACTTAGCTCTTGCCGCACACTTGTTCGGCTCGGCATCTTCAACCTTCCGCCACTCAGTTTAGTCCGCTAAAACCACCGCATGCATAGTTTCTCCGAGCAATGTCTCGATATGGCCCGCTCAATGTTGGTCCATAATCTTGAATCCATCCAGCCCGACGGCACCATTTTGCCCGCCAACGGCGAGCAATCCCGGCCCGACGAGCCCGGTCACGTCGCGCTCGCGCTCGGCGAATTCTACCGCGCCACCGGCGAGACCACGCTCAAGGGCCAAGACATCGTCGATCTCGCCGCACGCTGCATCACCGCGCAGATGTTCACCGAGCCTCCCGCCGAAAATGGCCTCGCCTACGCCTCGCTCGGCCTCCTCTGCTTCGGCCCCTCCAAAGAACGCAATCCTGTCTGGGAACGTCTCGTCGACGAGACCCGCGAACGCATCGATAAAGCGCTGCTGCACCGCTCCGACTACGACAACCATTGGCAGGCGTTCAACGTCGCCAAGGCCGTCGCCCGCTTCTCCCTCGGTCTCTCCAAGAAAGACGAAACCTCCCGCCTCATTGAGCGCATGGTCGAGCGCATGACCGCCACCAGCTCCGCCGGTTTTTTCGACGACGCGACCGGCCAAGGCATGGGCGGCAACTTCAATCTCTACGGCGTGATGAGCTTCGTGTTCATCCGCTCCGCACTCCAACTCCACGCCAACAGCGGCGTGCGCGACCGCAAACTCCCCACCCTCCGCACCTACGCCGAGAAATACATCAAGACGATGCCCGACCTCGTCCGCGCCGACGGCCTCGGCTGGGCCTTCGGTCGCGCCGCCGGTGCTTACGGCCAGATGCACTGCATCAGTCTGATTTTGCAGGGTCTCCGCGACGGCTGGATCGCCGACGACCAAAAGATCAAGTACTACGACATCCTCCGTCGGCTGTTCATGTTTTTCTACCAGACTTATCTGGATCAAGACCACGGCTTCCTCGATCTGCGCGACGAAGAGCGCACCGCTTACGACGCCCACACGACGCGCATGGCGAACTTCGACGCCGCCCGCTATCTCTGCCAATGGTCGCGCCTCGCCAAGACCATCCAGATGCCCGTCGGCGGCCCGAAAGTCGAACCCCTCCGCACCAGCGGTCGCTACGTCATTTTCGACAAATCCAACCGCAAGGAGCAGGGTCTCTTTCTCTATCGCGACGCCGAAAGCGGGATTCAGATGCAGATTCCGCTCGTCAGTAGCGGCGGCCATCTCTCCTCCGACGCCCTGCCGTTCCCTCACTGCCCCGGCGTCTTCGATTGGCCAAACAACGTCTACGCGCCGATCATGCTCCCCGAGCTGACCTTCGGCAAAGACGTCACGATCCCGGCGTTCTACGGCAAGAACTGCGTCACCGGCCTCGGCCTCAAAAACGCATTCTATTTCCGCTACGAACAGCCCGATCTTATCACCACACAGGAAGAGTTCGTCAAAAATCTCGGCAGTGTGAAAGTCCAGTGGACGTTCACCGGCACCAAGATCAGTTGCGAATTCGCCTACACCGTGAAGCAGCAAGTCACGCTCGATAAGTTCCGCTACACCCTCGCCATCGCCGCCCCGCACTCGAAATATCACGTCGTCGGGGCCCTAGCGCTCGGCCAAGAGGGCCATCGCTGCACGGTCGCGAAAGACGATTTCCAAGCCGTCTGGCAGGAAACTGAAGTGGTCAGCGCCGATCCGACTTATCGGACCAATTATGGTAAGATCCACTTCTTGCAGCACCTCGTGCGCGATCACCCCCTGATCATGCGCCCGGGCAACGTGTATCGTCTGGCCGTCAATTTCGACCCCGACATCGCGCACGTCTGAGTCGTCACCGCTTTCGATTCTCAATTCTCAGATTCTCGATTCGGTCCGCGACCGCGATTCTGGGAATCGTAAATCGAGATTCAAAATTCGAGAATCCCTGTGCTCTCCCGTCGCATTATTCCTTGCCTGGACGTCAACGCTGGCCGCGTCGTCAAGGGCGTGCGTTTTCAGGCTCTGCGCGACGCGGGTGATCCCGTGCAATGCGCCAAAGCTTACGACGCTCAAGGTGCCGACGAACTCGTCTTCCTCGACATCACCGCGTCGAGCGACGGTCGCAGTATCATGCACGATGTGGTGGCCGCCACCGCCGAACAATGCTTCATGCCTCTCACCGTCGGCGGCGGCCTCCGCACCGTGGCCGACATTGAAGCCATGCTCAAATCCGGCGCCGACAAAGTCTCCCTCAACACCGCCGCGATCAAAGAGCCCGAACTCATCCGCCGCGCCTCCGACCGCTTCGGTGCCCAGTGCATCGTGGTCGCGATCGACGCGAAACGTGAGCCCGACGGCAAATCATGGCGCGTTTACACCCACGGCGGCCGCAACGCCACCGACCTCGATGTCGTCGCCTGGGCCCGCCAAGCCACCGAACTGGGTGCCGGCGAAATTCTCCTGACCAGCATGGACGCCGACGGCACCCAGGCTGGCTACGACTGTGCCCTCACCCGCGCGGTCAGCGACGCGGTGACAGTCCCGGTCATCGCTAGCGGCGGCGCCGGCATCCTCTCCCATTTTTCCGACGTGCTCGCCGCCGGTCGCGCTAGCGCCGTGCTCGCCGCGAGCCTTTTCCACTTCGGCACTCTGACGATCCCGCAGGTGAAAAACTACCTCGGCGACCGCGGCGTTCCGGTGCGTCGCTAAGTCCAAGCCGCCACCCCTTCCCGCCATGACGCCCGTCCAGGAAATCGCCCGCCGTCGCACCTTCGCGATCATCTCGCATCCCGACGCCGGGAAGACCACGCTCACCGAAAAATTCCTGCTTTACGGCAACGCCATTCACCTCGCCGGCGCCGTCAAAGACCGGAAAAACCAACGCGCGACCGCCTCCGACTGGATGGAACTCGAGAAGCAACGCGGTATCTCGATCAGTTCGACCGTCCTGCAATTCGATTACGCGGGATGCGCCGTAAACCTCCTCGATACTCCCGGGCACAAAGACTTTTCCGAAGACACCTACCGGGTGCTCACGGCCGTCGATGCCGCGCTCATGGTCATCGATGCCGCCAAGGGCGTAGAAGCGCAGACCCGCAAGCTGTTCGAAGTCTGCCGCCGCCGCGGTGTCCCGATTTTCACGTTCATGAACAAATGCGATCGGCCCACGCGCAGCCCGATCGACCTCCTCGACGAACTCGAAAACGTTCTCGGCCTCCAAGCTTCGCCCGTCATTTGGCCGCTCGGCAACGGCCCTCAATTCCGCGGCGTTTTTGATCGCCGCACGCGCGACGTCCACCTTTTTGAGCGCGTCCCCGGCGGCAAATTCCAAGCGCCCGTCAGCGTCACCGATCTCGACGATCCCGTTGTCCGTTCAAAAATGGATGACGATACCTACCGCGACGTCCGCGACCAACTCGAGATGCTCGACGGCGCTGGTCACCCCTTCGATCTCGCCGCCGTCCAAGCCGGCAAACAGACGCCTGTCTACTTCGGCAGCGCCGTGAACAATTTCGGCATCCAACTGCTGCTCGACGGCTTCTTGCAAGACTCCGTCCCGCCCGCCCCGCGCAAATCTGTTTCCGTGACCGTTCCCGGACTTCCCCAGCCCACCGTGGCCCGCGAAGTGCCCGTCACCGATCCGAAGTTCTCCGGCTTCATCTTCAAAATCCAAGCCAACATGGATGCGAAGCACCGCGACCGGATCGCGTTCCTCCGCGTGTGCTCGGGCAAATTCGACCGCGACATGCAGGTTTTCCACCAACGCACGGGAAAGCAAGTCCGCCTCTCCTCTTCCCACAAACTCTTCGGCCGCGAACGCGAGACCGTCGACGAGGCGTGGCCCGGCGATGTCATCGGCCTCGTGGGCCACAGCGAGTTTGGCATCGGCGACACGCTCACCAACGACCGCAGCATCACCTACGACGAAATTCCGCGCTTCCCGTCCGAGGTCTTCACCTACATCTCGAATCCCAACACCGGCGACGCCAAAAAATACCGCGCCGGCGTCGAACAACTCCTGCAAGAGGGCGTCGTCCAATCATTCAACGCCCGCAACGCCCCGCCCGGCGCAACCCTCCTCGCGGCCGTCGGCCCGTTGCAATTCGAAGTCGTGCAATGGCGTCTTCAGAGCGAATACAACGCCGAGTCCCGCCTCACGCCCACGCCGTGGACCGTCCTACGCTGGCTGCAGCTCCCGGCCGATCAGGTGCCCGCACCCGGCAAGAGCTTCGACTATTCGCGCCTCATCGTCGCCACCGGCGTGAGCTTCGGCACCGACAAATTCGAAAATGCCATCGCCCTCTTTCCGAATGATTGGACGATGCGCTATTTCACAGAAAAAAACCCCGATTTCAAACTGCTCGAGATGCCGCCGGAGCTGGTCGGCTGAGCGCGCTCCTGCGCTCAGGCTTAGCGCTTGCGCCGAAAATCGCACCGCGGAATGTCGTACCGTGAATTTTCTCCCCCGTCTGCACCCGCCGCGAGCCCTGTTGGTATTACTCACGATCGTTGCCCTGCCGTTTTGCCGCGCGACCACGATCATCCCCCCCACGTTTTCCGAACTCGTGGCCAAAGCGGAAACGGTCGTCCTCGGTGAGGTCACCGCCATTTCAAGCGAGCTCCAGACCCGCGGCTCCGGGCGCGCAATCTTCACCCGCGTCACCTTCGCCATTCGCGACCCGGTACTCGGCGTCGCTCCAGCGCTCCTCACTTTGGAATTTCTCGGCGGCACCGTCGGCGAACTCACGATGGACGTCGACGGCATGCCGGCCTTCGCCATCGGCCGCAGCGAGATTCTCTTCGTCCAAAACAACGGCCTCCAGATCTGCCCGCTCGTCGGCATGGCCCACGGCCGCTACCGCGTCGAGCGCGACCCCGTCACCGGCGTCGACTTCGTGAGGCGCGAAAACGGCGCCGCCCTTACCAACGTCGCCCAAGTCTCCCTCCCGCTCACCCGCGGCACCCTCACCGATACCTTGCAGCGCCTCGGCGGAACCGTCCCGCTCACCCCCGCCGCGTTCATCGCCGAGATCCGCGCCGAGCACGCCCGCCAACAGACCGCCGTCAGCCGCTGATCTGCTATGAGTCTTTTCCCGTTCCCCGCCCTCCGGCCGGCGTTCCTGGCCCTCGCCTGCGCCTCCGGCCTCCACGCGTTCACCACGACCACCGGCAGCGCCGTCTGGCCCGACGGGCCCATCGTCATGAACCTCCAGCTCTCGCCCAACGCCCCGCTCAGCGACGGCCAGGCCAACTGGAACGCCGCCGCCGCCGCCCAGCTCGCCGCTTGGAACCAGCACCTCGTGCGCTCCACTTTTCTCTGGGTCACTGACTCCACCGCACCGGTCGGTAACGGAAATTTCGCCAACAACGTCCTCTTCGCCGCCGACAATTTCGGACGGACCTTTGGCGACAGCACGCTCGCCGTCACGAGTTCGTTCCGTATCGGCACCCGCATCATCGAGGCCGATGTCACCTTCAACACGAAATATAGCTGGAATTCCTACCGCGGCCCGCTGCGCGCTGCGGCCGGCTTTAACGCCGAGTTTTCCCGCGTCGCCCTCCACGAGTTCGGGCATGTGCTCGGCCTCAGCCATCCCGACCAGGCCGGCCAGTTCGTCAGCGCCGTCATGAACAGCACCGCCGGCGATATCGACGGCCTTACCGATGACGACAAGGCCGGCGCTGCCTTTCTTTATGCCGCTAATATCGGCGCTATTGCTCCCGCGATTTTGATCCCCCTCGGCGACCAAAGCCCCGTCCGCGGCGACAGCGTCGAGTTCTCCGTCGGCGTCAGCGGCACCGCCCCGTTTTCTTACCAGTGGCGTCGCAACAACGTCGTGCAAGGCGTTAGCACCGCGAGCTTCGTGCTCTCTAACATCACGGCCGCCAGCGCCGGCACGTGGACCGTCACCGTCACCAACAGCCGCGGCTCCGCCTCGAGTTCGATGTTGCTTACCGTCACCGATGGCTTCGTCGCCCCCACCATCACGACCCAACCGGCCGCCGCCACGAGCATTCCCGGCCGCAATGTCGTCTTCGGTGTCGCCGCCACCGGCAGCACCCCGCGCCTCTACCAGTGGCGGAAAGATGGCGCCAACTACGGCAACTCCAGCGCGAGTGACACCCTGACCATTGCCGACGTGCAGGCCTCCGACGCCGGCCGCTATTCCGTGGTCGTTAGCAACAACGGCGGCGCCGCCACCAGCGCCGAAGCTGTCCTAACGGTGAGCGCGAGCTCGGTAGCCCCCGCCTTCACGTCCGCCCCTACCTCCCGCACCGTCTCCGCTGGCAGCACGGTCGTATTCTCATCTCTCGCCGCCGGCACGCCGACGCCGACCTATCAATGGCGGCGAAACGGCACCATCATCTCCAGCGCCACGTGGCCGAACCTCGTGGTTTCCCGCGCCGACCTTTCCGCAGCTGGCATCTACACCTGCACGGCGACCAACTCCGCCGGTTCCGCCACCAGCAACTCCGCCACGCTGTTAATCGCTCCCGCCGGCACCGAACCCAGCCGACTCGACGGCTTGTCCGTCCTCACCACCCTCGCGACCGGCGAACCTTTTTTCACGGTCGCCACCGTGATTGGCGGTGCGGGCACCGTCGGACTGAAACCGCTGCTGGTTCGCGCCTCCGGGCCGACGCTGGGTTCGCCGCTCTTCGGCATTCCCGGCACCCTGCCGGACCCACGGCTCGAGCTCTTTTCCCCACCAACCTCCCTCGCGACCAACGACAATTGGGGCACGCCGGCAGCCAACGTTCCCGGCATCAGCGCCGCGATTGCTTCCCGCGCGATCTTCCCTTTCTTCGCCGCGACCTCGCGGGACGCCGCCGTCTACAATTCCGGTCTTTCCGCGGGCAATTATACCGTTCAAGTCGGTGACACCGGGGGCGGCACCGGTCTCGTGCTGGCCGAGATCTACGACGCCGGTACCGGTGCATTTACTGCCACCACGCCCCGCCTGGTCAGCGTCGCTGTATTGAAGACCGTTCCGGCCGACGGCCTCGTCACGCTGGGCTTCAATATCGGCGGCACCACCGCCAAGACCGTGCTGATCCGAGCGCTCGGTCCCACGCTTGGCGCGCTGTTCTCCTTGCCGGATACGATGCCGGATCCGCGGGTGGCGCTGTTTGCCGCCGGGGCGACCGCGCCCTTCGCGGGCAACGACAACTGGAGCGGCGACGCCCAAATTCTCGCCCTCAACAATTTGGTGACCTTCCCGCCCGCGTCGGCTGCCAGCCGCGACGCGATCATGGTCATCACCCTCGATCCCGGTGGCTACACCGTCGAGGCCAGACCCGTCGCCGGATCAACCGGGGGCAACGTCTTGGCCGAAGTCTACGAACTCCCCTAAATCCGCCCCGGCGCTTGACTCACCTTTGGCGCTCTGAACACTCTCCCTTTTCACCACACTATATCCATGGGCCAACAACTGAATAAGCACATCAAACGTAAACGCCGCGCCGCCTACAACAAGCGCCGCAAGATCCTCGCCAAGAAAACCGGCAAGGCCGCCGCTAAGAAGTAACGCCGTTTCCGGCATCAGTTTGTCCCGACGAAACCGCGGCCAACGCCGCGGTTTTTTGTTCGTGAAAATACCAGACGTTTTAACCGTTCCCTGTCACTTCTCCGCTCAGCCCATGATCAAAGTCAGTCTCATCTCCCTTGGTTGCGCCAAGAATCTCGTCGATAGCGAGATTATGATCGGTCATCTGCACCAGGCCGGCATGGTCGTCATTCCCGAGGCGGAGAAAGCCGATGTTGTCATCGTCAACACGTGCTCGTTTATCGATTCCTCAAAAGAGGAATCCATCGGCCACATTCTGGAGGTCCACCAGAACCGCGGCATGAAGAAGCGCCGCAAGGAGCAGAAACTGATCGTCGCCGGCTGCATGTCCCAGCGTTTCTCCAAGGATTTATCCTCGTCGCTGAACGACGAAGTCGACGCCTTCATCGGCCTCGATCAGGTCACCAAGGTCGCCCCAATCATCGAGGGTCTTTTCGCCAAGGAACGCGCCGCCGTCCACGTCGCGGAGAATTTCGTCACGGCCCGTTCGACCTACATTCCGGATTTCAATACCCCGCGTTTTCGGCTGACCCCGAAACACACCGCCTACGTCAAGATCGCCGAGGGCTGCAACCATCCCTGCACCTTCTGCATCATCCCGCAGATCCGGGGCCGCCATCGCAGCCGCACCGTCGAGAGCGTCGTCGCCGAGGCGCGGCAGCTGGTCAAGGAAGGCGTGAAGGAGCTCAATCTCATTTCGCAAGACACGACCTTCTTCGGCATGGACACGTGGGAGCAGCGTCCAAATCCACGCACGCCCGTAGACTCCAGCCGCGGCACCGCGCTGACGACCCTCCTCCGCCAACTCAACGCCATCGAGGGCGATTTCTGGATTCGCCTACTTTACACCCACCCCGCGCATTGGAGCGACGAGCTCATCCAAACCATCGCCGAGTGCCCGAAAGTCGCCCGCTACATCGACATTCCCCTCCAGCACATCTCCGACAACATGCTCGGCGCCATGCAGCGCGAAACCAGCGGGGCCTACATCCGCGACCTCATCAAGCGCATCCGCGCCGGTATTCCCGGCATCGCGGTGCGCACCACGTTCATCGTCGGCTTTCCCGGTGAAACCGAGGCCGACGTCGCCGAACTCGAAACGTTCATCCGAGAGACCAAATTCGAACGTCTCGGCGTTTTCCGCTATTCGCAAGAGGAAGGCACCCGCGGCGCGAAGATGGAAAATCAGATTCCCGCCAAGACCAAAGAAGCCCGTTGGCACCGCTTGATGCAGCTCCAGCAGACCATTGCCGCCGATGTGAGCAAGAGTCGCGTGGGCGACACGATCAAAGTCCTCGTCGAGGAAGTCGGAGTCGCCCGCGGCGATGCCGACGCGCCCGATATCGACGGCCGCGTCTACGTCCCGCGCGAATTGCCCGTGGGCGATTTCGCCGAGGTCAAGATCACCGGCTTTCAGGACTACGATTTGCTTGCGCTCGCCGCCGGCGAACGTCCTGCCTCGTTCAAAGTCGCCAAGCAGGCGCAGTAAGTCCGTGTCCGCCGCTCGCCAGCTCCGCGCTTTGGCCGCGTGTGCGGCGCTCTGCTTCTTTGCCGGCTGCCAAAAAGCTCCGCTGGACGAAAAGGTTACCGCCCGCGATGACTTCATGTTTTCGCTTTGGTTGGGCAAGCAGGGCAGCAGCTTGCGCCCCGAGGATCGGAACGACCTGCAAGATGCCATCAAGCACCTGAAGCTCGCACTCATGCCGAGCAGTCCCGGCCTCTCTTCAAAGCAACTCGCCGATCTGGTTTACGCGCAAATCTCCGGGCGCACCGTCCGGGAAATTGTTTCGGTGAGTCTCACGCTGCAGCACGACCGCCTCGCCTCCGAAATTGCCGCATTGGTGGATCGCGAACGCCGCTACGCCGAGATCGACCCTTCCAGGCTGGGCCTCGACGCGGCTGAGTTCCTTGAGGGATTCAAAGAACGCATGGCCAAGCGCCGCGCCGAGATGGAACGACTCGAGGCCCGCCGCTCTCAAATCGTGACGCGCTGATCCCGCTCACGCCCGGGCCGCGGTCACGTAGCGTCCGATAATCCCGTCAAACGATCCGTTGCTAAAAAAGGCGACCACCCTCAGCCCTGCGACGGGCAACGTATCGGCCGTCAGCAACGTCAACAGCGCCGCGTTGCTTTCGGCGGTGCGCGCGGTGAGTCCCTGCGTTTTCAAGTGTCGCACGACCGCTTCCGGGTCGAAGCGTTCTTCCGGTTTCAGTTTCTCGGGCCGGTCCACGACGCCGAGATAAACTTCGTCGGCCAACGCGAGAGCCTGGGTGAAGCCCGCTTCCATCGCCTTTGTTCGTGCCGTGTTGCTGCGCGGCTCAAACACCGCCGTCAGTTTGGCGCCCGGATAACACGCCCGGAACGACTGCAACGTTTCCGCCAACGCCGTCGGGTGATGCCCAAAATCTTCGATCACCGTCAGCGCCGGCGTGCTTAGCAAAATCTCCTGCCGTCGTTTTACCCCGCGGAATTTTCCAAGCGCATCGAGCGCGAGTCCGGTGGGATTCGGTTCCGCTCCCGGGGCCAGCAACGCCAGCCCCACCGCCGTCGCGGCCATCGCGGCATTGCGCGCGTTAAACAGGCCCGGCTGCGACCACGTCACCTCCGTCCACGGCATCCCCCGCCAGACGAGACCGAAACGCACGCCCTTCGCGCTCTCGGCGAAGTCCACGATCCGCACGTCATTTTTTTCGCCCACGCCCACCCGCACCACCCGCGTCCAAGCCAGCGCCCCGAGCGCGGCAATGTTCAGGTCGTCCCCGTTGATCACCACAAAGCCGTTGCGCGGTACGATTCGCGTCAGGTGAAGAAAAGTCCGCTGCACCTCGGCTAGATCGCGAAAAATATCCGCATGATCGAATTCCAGATTATTGATCACCGCGATGTGCGGCGCGTAGTGGATGAACTTGCTGCGTTTATCGAAGAACGCGCTGTCGTATTCGTCGCCCTCGATCACAAACGGATCCCCCATCGCGCCCAAATGGTTCCCCACCGGCGGATCTTGCGGCACGCCGCCGATCAGAAAGCCCGGATCGCGCCCCATGGCCCGCAGCAAAAACGCCGCCAGCGCCGTCGTGGTGGTCTTCCCGTGCGTTCCGGCGATCACGATATTCTTGCGCCCCTTGAGTACAAAATCCGCCAGCAACGCCGGTAACGAGGTAAACGCCAGCGCCCGCGTATCCAGCAGCCACTCGACCTCCGCATTTCCCCGCGACATCGCGTTCCCGATGACCACCAGGTCGGGAGCCAACTTCGCCAATCGCACCGCGTCATAACCCTCGTGCAACGCGATCCCCGCTTCCGCGAGCACCGTGCTCATCGGCGGATACACGGCCGTGTCAGACCCGCTCACTTCGTGCCCCGCCGCCCGCGCGAGCAGTGCAGCATTGCCCATCGCCGTCCCGCAAACGCCCATGAAGTAAATCCGCATGGGAGTTTTGTTGACCGCCTCACCGGCGGAATCCACTCGAATCTATGCCTCGCTCGTTTCGGATCTCGGCGACATTCGCTGCCCTCTTCATCACAACGGCAATCTCCGCCGCCGAAGCCCCGCCCATCGCGCTCGACAAATTCGTGGTCACGCCGAGTCGCTTCGGCATCTCCAGCCAGCCCTTCGCCGCCGGCGCTACGCTCACCGCCGCGGATCTCACCGCCCTGCCCCAGCTCGGCGAAGATCTTTACCGCACCATTGCCCGCCTCCCCGGCCTCGCCGCCGATGATTTCACCTCGAAATTCTGGGTGCGCGGCGCGCCCAACGCCCAAGTCCTCGCCCGCTTCGACGGCGTCGATCTCATCGAGCCGTTTCACCTAAAGGATATCGACGGCGCCCTCTCAATCGTCGACCTGCCATCGGTGGCTCGCCTCGATCTTGCCACCGGCGGCTTCACCGCCGAATTCGGCGACCGCCTCGCCGCCGTGCTCACACTGGAATCCACCGGCGGTCCCTCACTCCGCCCCCGCACTTCTCTCGGCCTGAGTCTCACCGGCATCCGCGCATGCAACCAAGGTAACTTTGCGCAGGGTCGCGGACGTTGGCTGGCCGCCGCCCGTCGCGGCTACCCCGATCTCGCCCTCAAAGTTCAGGGCCGTGACGACGAACTCGATCCGCGCTACTACGACTTCAACGCCAAGGTCGAATTCGACGTCACCCCTGACCACACCCTTTCTTTTCATCTGCTGCATGCCGGCGACACCTTGAAATTCAAAAAGTCCGGCGATCCCGATCTGAACAGCGACTACGGTAGCGACTATGCGTGGGCGCGTTGGCAGGGTAGGTTTGGGGAAAAACTTTCCGGTGAGGCCGTGCTCGCATTTACGCACCTTGATTGGCGCCGCCGCGCCCTTGGCCAGTTTGATCAACGCTTTCTCCTCGATCTCCTCGACGACCGAGATCTTTCCGTGGTGAGTCTGCGGCAAGATTGGTCGCTGCGGATCGGCGAAAAGGCGCTCCTGCGCGCCGGGCTCGATGCGCAGTCGGCCAAGGCGAACTACCGCTACGATCTTGAGCGCGAGGAATCCGTCGTGGCCAACGGCGTCCAAGCCACCGTGCGCCGCAGCCTCCACGCCAAGCTCGCGCCGTCTTCCGCTGATCTCGGGGCTTATGCATCACTCCGGTTTCAGCCCTTTTCCCGGCTCGTCCTCGAGCCCGGCCTGCGCTTCGACGACCGCGGCCGCGCCGGCGACAGAGAACTTAGCCCGCGATTCAACGCCGCGCTCTCCCTCGGCCCCACCACCCTTCGCACCGCGTGGGGCGTCTACCGCCAATCGCAGGGTCTGCACGAACTCGCCATCGCCGACGGCGACACCACCTTCCGCCGCGCCGATCAGGCCGAGCATCGCATCCTCGGCCTGGAACAAGCCCTGCCCGCCGGCCTCGCCCTCCGGGTGGAGGCCTATCAAAGGGTCTCAACCCGCCTTCGCCCCCGCTGGGAAAACCTCGAAAACGGCTACAACATTTTCCCCGAAGTGCAGACCGATCGAGCCCGCCTAAATCCGAGCCGCGGCGATGCCCGGGGCGTCGAAATCTTGCTGCGGCAGCGGGTCGGCCCGCGCTTTAATTGGAGCGGTAGCTATGCCTTGGCCCGCGCCGAAGAGACCGTTGGCGGCCGTGACCTGCCACGCGCACGCGACCAGCGCCACACCCTCTACCTCGATGCGAGTTATGCGCCGTCGCCGGTCTGGCGGTTCAGCGCCGCGTGGAATTATCACACCGGGTGGCCGACCACTCCATTCACCTACCGTTTGGTCACGCTCAACAACGGCCGCCGCGTCATCGTGCGCTCCACCGGCGAGCCTTACAGTATCGAGCTTCCCGCCTATCATCGCTTGGATCTGCGAGCTACGCGCCTCTGGCAACTCCGCCGCAGCCAGCTCACCGCTTACATCGACCTTTTTAATGCCTACGACCGGGTAAACTCCTACGGCATCATTCGCGATCTCACCGTGCAGGGCCCGGCCGTCGTCGTCAGCCCACGCCCGCGCGAGATGCTGCCCATTCTCCCCAGCGCTGGCGTCACTTGGGATTTCTGACCGCGCTCCGCTCGCCTACATCAAACTCACCGGGTCCACGTCGATCACCTGCGTCAGATCATCCGGCCACGCGAACTCGCTCCGCAGCTTCGACAGCTCCCCGATCACCGGCGTCACGCCCGCGACGAAATACCAGATCTGCCAACGGTACTCGTCCTTGATTTTCTCAATCGGACACGGCGACGGCCCCCGCAATTCCACCCGGGCCCCAAAGGTTTTCTCCACCAACTTCGACCACTGCTCCGCGAAAAACTTTAGCTTCTCCGGGTTCGGCCCCCGAAACAGATGGTGGATCAGGTGCCGGTAGGGCGGATAATTAAAATCCTTCCGCAACTTCAGCTCGGCCGCCGCAAACCCCGCGAAATCCGCGTGCCTTGAAAACTGTATCGCCTCCGCCTGCGGCGTAAAGGTCTGCACCACCACCTCACCCGCGCGGTCCCCGCGCCCCGCCCGCCCCGCTACCTGCACGAGTAACTGAAACGTCCGCTCGTTCGCCCGGAAATCCGGGATGTGCATCGAGATGTCCGCATCGATCAACCCGACCAGCGTAACATTGGGAAAATCGAGGCCTTTGCCGATCATCTGCGTTCCGATCAGCACGTCGATTTTCCCCAGCCGGAAATCGCCGAGGATCTCCCGAAAACGGTTCTTCTTCACCATCGTGTCAGTGTCCATCCGCTCGAGCCGCGCCCGCGGCAACACTCGCCGCACCGCTTCCTCCACGCGCTGGGTGCCCAAACCCCGCCAACGGATCTCCGGTGCTCCACAGGCCGGACACCGCGTCGGCGCCGCCCGTTGCGCATTGCACAGATGGCACCGCAGCGTCTCGTCGCTCCGGTGATAGGTCATCGTGATCGAGCAATGCGGACACTCCTCGGTGTGCCCGCATTTCGTGCAGAGCATCGACGACGAATACCCGCGTCGGTTGATGAATAGAATCGTCTGCTCCCGTCGCTCCAGCCGCGCGTGCATCGCATCGACGAGCTTGCGGGACAGCGTGGTGAGTCCGCGCTGTTTCATCACCTCGATCTTCATATCGACGACGTCGATATGCGGCAACTTGCGGTCGTCCACGCGCTGCTTGAGCTCCAGCAACTGGTAACGCCCCGCCTGCGCGTTGTGAAAACTCTCCAGCGACGGCGTCGCCGAGCCCAGCAGACACACCGCCCCGCACAGTTTCGCGCGCATCACGGCCACATCGCGCCCGTGGTAGCGCGGCGTCTCGTCCTGCTTGTAAGCCGGCTCATGCTCCTCATCGACGACGATCAACCGCAGATTTTGCACCGGCGCGAATACCGCCGAGCGCGCGCCCACCACCACGCGCGCCTCACCCGTAGCCAGCGCCAGCCAGCCGTCGAGCCGCTCACCTTCGCTCAGATGACTGTGCCACACCACGCATTTGTTGCCCGGCGCGATGGCCTCCAACCGCGAGCGCAACCGCGCCACGGTCTGAGGCGTCAGCGCCACCTCCGGCACCAAAAACGCCACCCCGCCCCCCGCCTTCAGCACCGTGTCGATCGCATGCAGGTAGACTTCCGTTTTGCCCGAGCCCGTGACTCCGTGCAGCAGGGAAACGCCAAACTTCCCGGTCGCCAACCGGGCCGTGACCGCCGCCACCGCCGTCGACTGCTCGGCGTTCAACGTTGGCGGCTGGGCCGCCACGAGTTCCCCCCGCGAGTGATCATCGACGTAGGCCACGCGCTCGATTCGCTGCGTCGTCTCCAGCAAAACCCCACGCTTCACCAGCGCGTTCGCCACCGCCGCCGTGAGATCCAGCCGGCTCAACACGAGTGTTTTTTTTTGCGGCCGGAATTGCTGCTCGATGAACTTATAGAGCCGCGCCTGCTGCGGCGCGCGTTTCTCCAGCGCGGCGAACTCCTCGCCGCTCAGCCGCTGCCCGATCGCGAGCTGCTTTTCCTGCTTGAGTCCCGCGCCGTTGCGCACGGCCACCGGAATCATCGTTTCGATAATCCCGTCGAGCGGCGCCGCATAGTAGCCTGTCATCCACCGCGCCAGCCCCAGCAGATCCGGCGGTAACGCCGGAAACGGATGCAACACCTGCGCCAGCGCCTTCAGCTTATCCAAGGGAAAATCCTTCGGCGCCCCGATCTCCCCCACGATCCCGAGCCGCAACGTCCGTCCGACGGGCACGCGCACCAGCGCCCCCAGTTGCACGTCCGCGATCATCGGCTCCGGCACTTGGTAGTGCAGGACCTTGTCGAAACCGGCGAGCGGATGAACACCGACGAACATCCCCGCCATGACGCCGCCGCTTCTCGTGGGAGCAAATTTATTTACGACCGCCGTCCAGCTAACCTTTCGGCCCGCCGCCGCCCAGCCCGACCGACACCGCCCACCCACGAACACATTGACACGCTCCCCCCGCCGCGCCGTGATTTTTCCGTGAGCATCCCCGCCGCGCGCGAAAAATTCCGTAGTTTTCTCACCAAAAAGGGCCTGCGCGTGACCAGCCAACGCCTCGCGATCTTTGAGGCCGCGTTTGCCCAACCCGAGCATTTCACCGCTGAGCAGCTCGTGGATTTTGCCCGCGCCATCGACGACTCCGTTTCCCGCGCTACTATTTATCGCACCCTCCCGATCATGACCGAAAGCGCCTTGCTGCGCGAGGTGGACATCGGCTCCGGGGAAAAATTCTACCGCCCCAACGCCGGCACGCCCAACGCGCAGGTCGCCCAAGTCGTCTGCGTCGACTGCGACAAGATTTTCGAGATCAGCGCGCCGTTCATGGAATGGTATGGCAGCACCGTCTCGAACAAGCTCGGCCTGACTCCCATTTCCCAGCGCCTCCAAGTGAGCGCCCACTGCGACGCCTTCCGCCGCGCCGGTTCTTGCCCGCGCCGCACCTGAGCGCGCCCGCCTCTTATCTCGATGGCCAAAGATCAGTCTCGCGACGCCGCCTTTGAAATCGCCTTTTTTGAATCCGTCCTCCGGCGAGATCCCGCTTCCACCGACGTCGTCGAACTCCTCGGCGGCCTCTATACCCGGGTCGGCCGCATCGCCGACGGCCTCAAAATGGACCGGCGCTTGGTCAAGCTCCAACCCGCCAACGCGACCGCGCACTATAATCTCGCCTGCAGCCTCGCGCTCACCCGCCGGCGAATCGCCGCCCTGCGCTCCCTGCGGGCCGCCGTAACTCTCGGCTACCGGGATTTCGATTGGATGGCGCAGGACCCCGATCTCGAAGGCCTGAAGCCGTTACCCGCCTTCGTCACCTTGCTCAACCAACTCAAGCCCCAGAGCTGAAGCCCTTCGGTGCAGGGCGTTGAGCCATCACGCATCAAAACACGCTTTAACCCACCTGCTGACACCAAGGGCATCGACCGTTTTTTCGAGGAAGCTGAGAAGAATCTGATTCCCTACGGCGGCACCGCAGAGGATCTCGCAGAACATTGCCGCTCGGATAAAACAGCCACGCGCATCGACCGCTCCACGAAGTTCGTCACAACCGGACTGCTCGCATCGGCCAAACCTTCATGAACGTGTAAAACCGCAGGCGGGTTGGAAAAATTGCGGATGCTCACCCCATGGTCGAAGGCGCCTGGCGTCACATCGTTGATCACAATTTCCTAACACACCGCCGGAGATGAGTTGGCCGGAACCTCGTGAGCCAAGTTGATGGGCCAAGAAAGAGCCTGAAATCCGATCATCCATTGAGGTAATTTTTACGAGCTGGGCTCGAACCGCTTTGTTAAATAACCGTCCGCAAATTTTTTACTGGATGCGATCAGCGGATCTGTCCGCTAAGAAAGGGTAACAGAATCGTCAGGATTCGGCGCCCAAGTTTGGAAACTCTCCGGCTTATTCAACCCATCGCGTTGGTCTGATACTTGACGGAAGGGGTTGAACATTTACCCCTTCGGTGGATTGCTTCTTCTATGCGCTTAACTCCTCTTCCTTTGGTCGCCGTCGCTTTAAACCTCAGCTTCAGCGCCTGCCGCGATCCACAGATCGAATCTTACCGGGTGCCGAAAGAAAAAGAGTCAGCCCCTCCCACGGCCTCCGCCACGCCCCGAACCGCCCCGCCTCAAGCTCCGGCTGCTCCCGCGCCCTCCCCAACCGCGCCCACGCCGAGCGCCGATGCTAATATGGCCGACACCGCCGTCCGCACCGCTGATGGCCCTGGCCTCTCTTGGACCGCCCCCGCCCATTGGAACGCCAAGCCCGCCTCGGCCATGCGCAAAGGCACTTACGTCATCACGGGCGACGCCGGCGCCGCCGCCGAGCTGTCGATCACGGCCTTTCCCGGCTCGGTCGGGGGTATTCTCGCCAACATCAATCGTTGGCGCGGTCAGGTTCAACTCCCCCCGATCACTGGCAGCGACTTGCCCAGTGCCACCCGCACGATCGATGCGAACGGCTTCCAAGTGACCACCGTCGACTTCGCCGGCACCGCCGCCGGCGCGCCCACCCGAGTCCTCGGGGCGATTGTTCCCGTCGGCGGCTCGACTTGGTTTTTTAAGCTTACCGGCCCGGTCGGCCTGCTCGATCGCGAGCAAGCGACTTTCACGGCGTTTTTACTGACGATCCGCTCCACCGGAGCTCAGCCATGACCGAAGTCGTCCGACAGTTCCGAGACTTCTTCGTCTCGCTAAAGCTCACGATCGTCCTGCTCGCCCTGTCCATCGTTCTCGTATTTGTCGCGACCCTTGATCAGGTGAACCTCGGCATCTGGGCCGTGCAGCAGAAGTATTTTCACTCGCTGTTCGTCTTGTGGAACTTCGGGGATGTCCCTGTTCCGGTTTTCCCTGGAGGTTACCTCATCGGCGGTTTCCTGCTCACCAATTTAATCTGCGCTCAAGTATACCGTTTCAAACTGTCCGCCAAAAAGTCCGGCATCTGGCTGACCCACGTCGGCTTCATCACGCTGCTCGTCGGAGAGCTCATCACCGGTCTGTGGCAGGAGGAATTCGCCCTCCGCCTCGACGAAGGCCAGACCCGCAACTACGCCGAGAGCTACCGTTTCAATGAACTCGCAATCTCCGACACAACTGACCCGAACTTCGATGACGTGGTGGTAATCCCAGAAAAATTTGTGGCCAAAGGCGACCCGATCCAGCACCCGAAACTTCCTTTCCGCGTGGTCCCTAAAGTTTACTATCCCAACGCCGCTCTCGCCCAACGCGACGCCGCTTCCCCCACCGCGCCGGTCACCCCCGCCACCACCGGCATCGGCCTCCAAGCCCTCGCCTCGCCGCTTAAGCTGACCTATAAGCAGGACGAGCGGAATGCCCCCGCCGCCTACGTCGAACTCATCGGCCCCGAGGGAACGGTTGGTACGTGGCTGACCTCGGCCGACCCGCGGTTCCCTCCCCAGCGCTTCGACTACGGAGGTCGCACTTGGAAAATCGCCTTCCGCTTTGAGCGCAACTACAAGCCCTACTCGCTCACCTTGCTCGATTTCTCCCATGACCGCTACCCTGGTACCGAAATCCCGAAAAACTTCTCTAGCCGAATCAAACTCAACACGCCCGACGGCGTCGACGACCGCGAGGTGCTCATCTACATGAACAACCCGCTGCGCTACGCCGGGCTCACCTTCTATCAGGCCGGCTTCGAAAACAACGACAAGACGACTATCCTCCAAGTCGTGCGCAACCCCAGTTGGACCATGCCTTACATCGCCTGCACCTTGATGACCCTCGGTTTGATCATCCAATTTGGCATTCATCTTTTTGCTTTTATCGGTCGCCGCCGCCGAGTTGGACCCCTCGCCGTATGAAAAAAATCATTCCGCTGCTCGTTCTTCTCTTAGGCACGCTCTACCTCGGCAGTAAACTTCTGCCCCAGCGCTCCACCTCCGAGTTTGACCTCGCCGGCTTCGGCGACCTTCCCGTCCTCGTCAACGGCCGCATGAAGCCGATGGACTCCGTCGCGCGCAATTCCCTGCTTCTGTTTCAAGGCCGCCAGAGCGTTTCCACCACCGGCGGCCAGAAGACGACGCACAACGCTTGGTTGCTCGACGTTTTCTTCAATTCCCCCGTTGCCGATACCTACCGCGTCTTCGAAATCGTCCACCCCGATGTCCTCGCGCTCTTTGAACTCAAAGCCGAAGACGGCGACGGCAAGAAACGGTTCTCTTACTCGGATCTCATTAAAAAAATCCCCGAGCTCGAAAAGCAGACCAAGCTCGCCCGCCCCATCGAGTCGGCTCTCCGCACGCCTTTTCAACGGGCGGTCGTTCAGCTTTACGGCGCTCTCGTCCAATACCAGCAACTCAAGCACACGCTGTCGCCGCCCACCAGCGACGACTACTTGGCCGAGATTCTCCGTTTCCAGAAACTTATCCCGGAGGGCGTGGCCGCCGTCCGCGCCAAACAGGCCAACCAGCCCCACGACGAAAGGATCGCGGCGGCCATGCTCGAGCTCGGACAGCGCTACCTCTTCATGTCCGAGGTCACCTCCTATCTCGCTATTCCGCCCACCAACAGCGTCGCCGACGATACCGCGTGGCTCACCACGGGAGCGTCCCTCCTCGGTGCCTTTCAGCGCGGTTCGGTCGACTCCAGCGTCCTCGCCTACGCCGGCCTCGGCCACGCGTGGCGCCTCAACCAACCCGAGCAATTCAATAAGATCATCGAGCTCTACTCGGCTCAGATAAATCCGCGCTTCGGAGAACGAATTAAAAAAACCGACGCTGAGGCCCGCTTCAACGCGGCCGAGCCGTTCTACGCCAGCATGACGCTTTACGTCTTCGCTTTCCTGCTCGCGATTTTCTCCTGGCTCAAGTGGCCCGAAGTCCTCGGGCGTTCCGCGTTTTTCCTCACCGGCCTTGCCTGGATCGTCACCACCGCCGGCATCGCGGTGCGCATGTGGCTCGAAGGCCGCCCTCCCGTCACCAACCTCTACTCGTCCGCCCTTTTTGTCGGTTGGGGCTCCGTTGGACTTTGCCTTGTGCTGGAGGCGATTTACAAAAACGCCGTCGGCAGCGTTACGGCGGGCCTCATCGGATTCGCCACGTTACTGGTGGCGCACCATCTCTCGCTCGCTGGTGACACGCTCGAAATGATGCGTGCCGTGCTCGATTCCAACTTCTGGTTGGCGACCCACGTCGTGATCGTGACGATCGGCTACTCGGCCACCTACCTCGCGGGAGCGCTTGCGATGGTCTACATCGTGCGCGGACTCTTTACCCGTTCGCTCGATGCCTCGACCGCTGACTCCATCAACCGCATGGTCTACGGCATCCTCTGCTTCGCGACGCTCTTCAGCTTCGTCGGCACCGTCCTCGGCGGCATCTGGGCCGATCAAAGCTGGGGCCGCTTCTGGGGCTGGGACCCGAAGGAAAACGGCGCGCTCATCATCGTCCTTTGGAATGCCCTCATCCTCCACGCCCGCTGGGGCGGCTTGGTGAAAGCCCGGGGCCTCATGGCCCTCGCGGTTTTCGGCAACGTGGTCACAAGTTGGAGTTGGTTCGGGACCAATATGCTCGGCGTCGGCCTGCACAGCTACGGCTTCACCGACTCCGGCTTCATGGCCCTGTCGAGCTTCATCGTGAGCCAGCTCGCATGCATCGCCCTTGCCGTCGTTCCGCTTTCAAAATGGCGTAGCTTCTCCGCCGCTCAAACCGGTAACAAGGTCACGCCTGCCGTCCCAGCAGCTCCTCCGCATGCGCCAGCGCGCTCTTAGCCGTCCGGTCGCCGAGCATCCGCGCCAGTTCGCTCACGCGCGCCTTGCGGTCTCCTTGAATCGGCGCGATCCCGACGACCGCGCGGTCTTTAGATTGATCCTTGGTCACCACCAGATGTGACGCCGCCTGCGCCGCCACCTGCGGCAAATGCGTCACGCAGAGCACTTGGTGATTCTTCGCGATCACCGCCATCTTCTCGCCCACGACGCGACCGATCTCCCCACCCACGTTGGCGTCCACTTCGTCGAATACCAACAGGGGCACATCGTCCAAGTCCGCCAGCACCGTCTTCAGGGCCAACATCACCCGCGCGAGTTCTCCGCTCGAAGCGATCCGGCTGAGCGGCAACGGCGCCTCGCCCACATTGGGTGAAAATAAAAACTCGCACCCCGTGTCGCCCATCGGTCCCGGCTGCGCCAGTGCCATCACGCGCACCTGAAAATCGGCCTTCTTGAAGCCAAGTTGGGCGATTGCTTTCGCCGCAACTTTGCCCAGCTCTTTCGCCGCTTTCTCCCGCACCAAGCCCAGCTCTTTCCCCGCCGCCCGCATGGCCCGCTCCGCCTCGGTGATCTGCTTCTCCAGCCGCGCCAACGCTCCGTCCAAGTCGCCCTGCACTTCCAGCCGTCGCTTTAGCTCATCCCGCGCTGCGATCACTGCCGCGACGTCGCCGCCGTGCTTCCGTTTCAGCTCCAGCCAAGTATTCATGCGCTCGGTGATCTGCTCGGCCTGGTCCGGATCAAATTGCAGCTCCGCTCCCAGCGCCGAGAACTCCGCACCGAGATCATTCAGCTCGATCGCGGCCGCCGCCATCCGCTCGGCCAGAGGCCGGCTCGCGGCATCGATCAATTCGAGCGTCCGCACCTCTCGCAGCAGACCCGCGATCCGCCCTTGTACCCCGTCGTCCCCCGTCAACCCGCTCGCGATCGCCCCCGTGAGTTCGATCAACTCCTGCCCGCGGTTCATTCGCGAAAAATCCCGCTCTAGCGCCTCCATTGCCTCCGTCGATAACTCCAGTGCCTCCATCCGCTTCAATTGGTTCTCCAAAAACTCGAGCTGGCTCGGCGACAATTTGGTCTCGCCCAAGATCTGCTCCCGTTCGGCCAAGCGGTCCCGCCACTTTAGATATTTTGCCCGATAGGACGCCAGGGCCTCCGCCGCCCGCCCGAAAAGATCCAGCAGTTCCAGCTGACAACTCTCCTTTAGCAATCGGCGCGGTTCGCTCGGTCCGTGAAAGTCTACCCAGTGCTCCCCCAGCCGCTGCAACGCCGCGAGCGTGGCCAAGCTCCCATTGACGGTGATCTTGGCCGGCTTTTCCCGGGCGAGACTGCGCTTTAGCAGCAAGAGCCCGTCCTCGCATGCCGGCAATTCAAGCGACGCCAAGACCGCGTCGATCCCGGCCGCCTTCACGAAAAACAAGGCTGCTTCTACCTCACATGCCGCCGCACCTTGGCGGATCACGGTTTTGTCCGCCCGCTCGCCCGCGAGCAGGCTGAGCGCCCCGAGCAAAATACTTTTTCCCGCGCCGGTCTCGCCTGTGACCGCAGTGAACCCAGCCTCAAACTCGAGCGACACTTCTTCCAATAGGGCGAGATTCCGAATCCGAAGCGATTGCAGCATACAGGCAATGGGTCCAAAAAATCCGCCGCGATCAAGCGCGAGAACACAATCATTCGCCAGTATCTGCCCAGCCCGACCTAATCCGCTCACCACAAAAAAGCCCCTCAAGAACCACGGGCATTTGAGGGGCTCTTCAAAACTGGTGCGGCCAAAGGGAGTCGAACCCCTAACCTCCAGATTCGTAGTCTGGCGCTCTATCCAGTTGAGCTATGGCCGCAAAACTGAAGGAAAAGAGAAGCAAGTATTCATCCGGCAGTGCAAGCGCGAACTTACCCTTCACCCCGCAAGTTTTTCCTTCTGTTACGCGGCGCAGTCGCTCCGGCCTAGGCTCAACAATCGCCCCGCGATTCCACGCACACCCTTCCCTCTTCCCGCCCGTCCGGGCGAGGCTCAAACCTCCGTTATGCGCCAATCGACCAGCTCAAGCTGCAGGAGTTTGCGATCGTTAAAATGATTCCAAGCCAGCTCGACGGCAAAATCCAAGGGGATACCCAACGGCGGCATCCGATGCGCCATCTTCCAAGCCACCCCGTGCAGGCGCCGACCTTGTGCATCGTCGAAACTGAAGCGGAAATGAATGTCTTTAAATGTCACCGGCCTCTGCCTCAGCACCACGCCCCGCACCCCAAACACCGGCTCCGGGTTACTCTGGCCAAAGGGTTGCATCGCTTCCAGTTCGCCCATCAGGCCGTCACTGATCTGCTCCGCCCTCAGCCACACGGCGATCTTCAGCTTGGCCTCGGCAATATCGCCGCCAGCGTGCGCCAGCACCGCCTCGGCGAACCTGCCGCGAAATTCATCCAGCCGAGTTTTCGACAGCGAGATTCCCACGGCCATCGGATGACCACCCCAGCTCGTCAGTGACTTGCTGCAGGTGGCCAACACCTCGACCAAGTTCACTCCATCCACGCTGCGACCCGAGCCTTTCGCCAAGTCGCCTTCATTGCCGAGCACCACGCAAGGCCGGTTGTATTTTCGAGTCACGCGACCGGCCACGATTCCAACCACCCCGGGATGCCAATCCTCGCTGAACAACACGATGCCGGGCGACTGCGCGTAATGGCTCTCGATCATCCGCTCCGCTTCCTCGGTGATGCCGCGTTCAATGTCCTGCCGCTCCCGGTTGAACACCTCCAGCTGCTGCGCGGTCCGCGCACAGAACGCCCGGTCCTCACTCAATAAGAGTTCAACCGATAATGACGCATCGGCCAGGCGACCCGAAGCGTTGATACGAGGCCCCAGCCGGAAGGAGATGTCCGAAGGCTTGATCGATTGGCCAGGACGAACGCCGGCAATCTCCATCAACGCCCGCAGTCCCGGACGCTCCGACCCTTCGATGATGCGCAAACCTTGTCTGGCCAGCAGTCGGTTCTCCCCCGTCAGTGGCACCAAATCGGCGATCGTTCCCAGCGCGACCAAATCAAGCTGGTCGCGCAGCTTGATCCGAAAGGCCACAGGATTGTTTTCCGCCCGCAGCAACTTGAGCAAGCCGTGCACCAGCTTAAAAACCAAACCTACCGTGCAGAGATTCCGCCACGCGGCATCCGCGCCGGTTTCATCCGCCGCCACGTGAGGGTTGATCAAAATGCCCTCAACCAGAGGAGTTTCCTTTGATCGGTGATGATCTACGACCAGCACGTCGATGCCCAAGCCACGCAGGTAGGCAACCTCGTCGTGGGAATTTGTGCCGCAGTCCAACGCCACGAACAAAGCCGGCTTCTCCGTCTCAAGCGCGCGGTCGATCGCACTGCGCGAAAGACCGTAGCCATCGGCCGATCTCCGCGGCACGACGAATTTCGGATCGAGCCCGAATCGCCGCAAAATCGTGACCAACAACGCCGTGCTGCTCACGCCGTCGACGTCATAATCTCCCAAAACGACCACCGATTCGCGCCGCGCGATCGCCATTCGCAAGCGATCCGCGCCGGCCTCGAGATTGCGCAGCAGAAACGGATCCCGCAACGCCGAGAGCGAAGGCTGGAGGAACTCTGCGGCTGACGCAGGATCCGTGACCCCGGCCGAAAGCAACAGCTCCGCCAGCACCGGGCTTACGCCGGCGATTTTCCCGAAGGCCGCGACCTGTTCGGCCGGGCAGGGCGAATAAATCCAACGCATGGGGATGCTCCGGGGGTGCGCAATGCTCCCATTGCGCCCGTCGCGCCGGCGGTCAGCTTCCGACCGGCACGCACCACCCCGAACCCGTTACTCCGACGCCTTGCTGGAGCCGCTCCACTCGTATTTGGGAGCGACATCGGCATGGGCCTCGACGTGTTTCCGATCGCCCTTGTGCCACCAGTAAAACACCGGCGTGGCGATGAACAGCGAGGAGAATGTCCCGGTGAGCACACCGATAAGCAGGGTGAAGGCGATGTCATTCACCTCCCCCGTGGTCGTGACGATTAGAGTGATAGCGGTAAGCAACGTCGTGCCACCAGTGATGATCGTGCGCGAAAGCGTGAGGTTCAGCGAGCGGTTGATGATGGCCCGCAACGTGCCGCTCGGATTGAGTTTCAGCTCTTCGCGGATGCGGTCGAATACGACCACGGTGTCATTGATGGAGTAACCGATGATCAGCAAAATCGCCGCCACCATCGACGCGTTGAACTGGCGGTCAAAAAGGACAAAGATACCGATCGTGATCAGTAAATCGTGGATCGTGGAGACGACCGCCCCGACGCCAAATCCCATTTCGAAACGAAACGCCACGTAGCCGAAAATCAAAACCAAGGCCCAGAAAATCGACTTCCATGCGTTCCACTGGATCTCTTTTCCGACCGAAGCGCCGATCCGTGTTTCCCCGACCACTTCAAAGCCTGCTTTCGGCAGCGCTTGCTGGAGTTTTCCGACCGCGGGTTTGGCCTCATCAAACGGCGCCGTGATCAGCAACACCTCGCGGGCACCGCCGATCGGTTGCTGGTAGGAAAATGAAACGTCCTTCAGCTTTTGCTGGGCCGCCGCGCGGTTCAAATCGGCGATTTCAAGTTTCTCCGAGAACTTCAGGGTGACGGTGTCTCCGCCGACGAAGTCGATGCCGTAGATATCCTTGCCCTTGTAAACGACTACTCCGGCTCCGACGAGAACGATGATCCAAGACGCAATGAAGGCAGGTTTGGCGTGCTTCAGGAAATCGATGTTGGTGTCCTGCAAAATCGAGAACATTTTCAGGTTCTTGATGTTTGCGCTATAGACCAAGAATTCGAGCAGCAGTTTGCTGATCACAACGGCCGCAAACATCGTCGTGAAGATACCGACGCCGAGCGTGAAGCCGAAACCCTTCACCGAGCCGGTGCCGAGCAAATACATGATGAGCGCGACGAGGAAGGTCGTCACGTTTGAGTCGAGAATCGCCGACCACGCCTTCTCAAAACCGGCTTCGAGCGACGCTGCGAGCGATTTACCGAGCTTCAATTCCTCGCGCATGCGCTCAAAAATCAGGATGTTCGAGTCCACGGACATCGCCAGCGTGAGCACGATACCGGCGATGCCGGGCATCGTGAGCGTCGCACCGAACGAGGCCATCACGCCCAACGTCACGAGCACGTTCAGGCCCATGCCGATCGCAGCTACCAACCCGCCCAAGGTGTAGAACATCAGCATGAAACCGATGGTCAGCGATACGCTGACGATAAAGGCGTTGCGGGCGCTGAGGACGGCATCTTTCGCCAGGGTGGGACCGACCTCGTATTGCTCCTTGATGATGAGCGGCAGGTCGAGGGGGTTGTTCAGGACGTTAGCTAGGTTGATCGCCTCACGGTCCGTGAAGTTACCGGAAATCACGGCGGAGTCGCTGTTGATCTCCTGCTTCACCGTCGGTGCGGAATAAAGTTTGCCGTCGAGAACAATGGCAAGCCGACCAAGGCGCTGGACCTGCTGGCCGCCCTCCGCAATGGCGCGGGTAACTTCGGCGAAGCGCTTCGAACCGTCTTTCGTGAATTGCAAGATCACCTCGGGCTTCCCGTAAAGGTCGGGCCGGGCGAACGCGCTTGAAATCATTTCACCCGTCATTTCGGGGATGCGTTTGACGAAGAGCTCCTCGGTGCCCGATTCGCCACCGCGACCTTCATAGTCCAAAGTCAAAACCTCGTATCCAGGAGGGGCGTCGATGGGCGAGGTTGTCAGCGGAGACTGGTTCGGGTTGACGATCCGGAATGCGAGTTGCGCCGGCTTCTTCACGTTATCGACCACCTCGGGGTTATCCTTGGTGTTAATATCGGGCAGTTGCACTTCGATACGATTATTGCCCAGCGGACGGATCACCGGCTCGGCCACGCCGAACGCGTTGATGCGAGCGCCGATGATTTCAATCGCCTTGTTCAGCTTTTCTTCTCGCCGGGTATCGTCTCCCGCCAACCCGCCCGCGGCTTTTTCATCGACCTCGAGCGTAAAGGCCACGCCGCCTTTCAAATCGAGACCGAGTTGCAGACGGCTCTTGGAGCGACGCAGCAATTCTCCGAGCAAAATTTCGTTTCGCTTGGGGATATTCTTCAGCGACTCCTCTAATTTGATCTCGGGAAAATAAACCGTGAGATCGATTTTTCGCTCGGTGCCGATCTGCTTCAACGCGACAAATTCGCTGGGAGCGGTGCCGGCCTTTTTGCGGGCGGCAGCTTCATCGAGGAGCTTGGCGAATTCGGCTGGCTTGGCTTTGGCGTGCTCCTTCGCATAGGTCACAAAAGGGACGGCATTGAACGGGATGAGTTCGGCGACCGCCCACCCCGCGGTGACGACGGATAGGATGATTTTCCAGAGATTGCGTTTGAACATGTTCGTTTTGGTTAAATGGGGACTGGGTGCCCGGCCGCCCCGCAGGGAAAACCGGATCGAAACCAAGCTGGCGGGAATCGCCGGTTACTTCTTTTCCTCTACACCGTTTCTCTTGGTCACCGAGGAAATGAAGCCCTTGGCAATTTCGACTTTCGTCGTTTCCGAGATCCGCACGATGAAACGATCCTCTTTAACATTCGTCACAACACCGTAGATGCCGCCGGTCGTGAGGACTTCGTCGCCCGATTGTAACTCGCTCAACATTTTCTCGTGCGCCTTCTGCTTTTTGCGCTGGGGGGCGATAAACAGGAAATAAAAACCACCCGCGATCAGCGCGTAAAAGAGCAGCATCTGCCACATCGGGCCCGGACCGGCGGGTGCCGTCGAGGGCGCGGTGGCTTGAGCAAAGTGGGTAAGAGCGGCGAAAGGAGACATATTCGTCATTGCGTGTTGATGTTTTTGAAAAAAGAAACACGTAGGAAATCAATTCCCACTCCGCAAAAGCAAGCCCTATCACCTCCCCGCTCCGCATTGAAAAGTAAAACCTCTTCCACCTGGTCCGCTGCAAAGTCCGAAGATCTCTATGGTTTCAAGCGCTGGGGCTCCGGCCATCTCTCCGTCGATGACGCGGGTTTCCTAAACGTCCAGCCACTCGCCGACGGTCGCGCGATCCGCGCTCTAGACGTGATTAACGAGGCCGTGGGCATGGGCCTCAAGGCGCCGTTGGTCATCCGTTTCCAAGACCTCCTCCGCCACCGGGTCGCCCAGCTCAACGAGTTCTTTCGCAAGGCCATCAAACAAGAGGGCTACAAAGGATCCTACCGCGGAGTTTTTCCGATTAAGGTCAACCAGCTCCGCGAAGTCGTCGACGAGATCGTCGCCGCCGGCAAAGAGTTCAACTACGGCCTAGAAGCGGGCTCCAAGCCCGAGTTGATGATCGCCTTGGCCATGCATGAGGGCGCCAACCGCCTCATTATTTGCAACGGTTACAAGGACCACGACTACATCCGTCTCGCCCTCTTGGGTCGCAAGCTCGGCAAGAAAATCATCCTCGTGGTCGAACAGCTCTCCGAACTCGACGATATCATCGCCATTTCGGAAGAGACCGGGGTAAAACCGATGATCGGCTTCCGCGCCAAGCTTCAGACCCGCGGCGAGGGCAAGTGGGCCATGTCCACCGGCGATAGCGCCAAATTCGGCCTCAATACCGCCGAGATTCTCTTTGCCTGTGAAAAACTGCACGCCGCCAAGCTCCAGTCCTGCCTGCGCCTAGTCCATTTTCACATCGGCTCACAGGTCCCCAATATTATCACGATCAAGAACGCCGTCATCGAGGCGACGCGCTTCTATTGCCAGTTGGCAAAAATGGGGTTCCCGATGGGATTCCTCGACGTCGGCGGCGGCCTCGGCGTCGATTACGACGGTTCGCGCACCAATTTCGAGAGCTCAATGAACTACTCGATGGAGGAATACGCCCGCGACGTCGTGTTCAACGTCCGCGAAATTTGCACCGCTTCCAAAGTTCCCGTTCCCGACATCGTCAGCGAGTCGGGCCGCGCCATCGTCGCTCCTCACTCCCTGCTCGTGGTCGAAGTTTTCGAGCGCATTAACAAACGCGAGTCTCTCGGCCAACAGCATCAGCCGAAGGTCAAACACAAGGTCGTCGAAGACCTTGAGGTCATGCTCAAAAACAAGACCAAACTCGGCCGCCTAGAACGTTTTCACGACGCCACTCAGAAAAAGGAAGAAGCCTTTTCTCTTTTCAATCTCGGCTACCTCGACCTCGAAAACCGAGCCGCCGCCGAATCTCTGTTTTGGCAGATCTGCGAAAATATCGCCAAGGAGGGTCAAAAATCCGGCTACGAGCCCGAGGAACTCCGCGATCTATCCAAGCTCCTTGCGGACCAATACGTCTGCAATTTTTCGGTCTTCCAATCGCTCCTCGACCACTGGGCCCTCAAACAACTCTTTCCCGTCGCACCGCTCCACCGCCTCACGGAAAAGCCCACCGTCAACGCGATCCTAGCCGACATCACCTGCGACTCCGACGGAAAGATCAGCAGCTTCATCGACCTTCAGGACACGAAGGATTACATCACCCTTCACCCGCTCAACGGGAAGCCTTACTACCTCGGCATCTTCCTGACCGGCGCCTACCAAGACATCATGGGCGACCTCCATAATCTGTTCGGTCGCGTCAACGAGGTCCACGTCTTCCTCGAAGACGACGAACCCAACGGCTATTACATCGAAGAGGCACTCAGCGGCAGCCGCATCGCCGATGTCCTTGAGGCCGTGCAATACCAGCAGGAAGAATTGTGCCGCAAAATGAAGGCCCAGATCGACGCGGCGACGAAGAAAGACGTCGTCAAACCCCGCGAGGGCGTTCGCCTGCTCGAACTCTACGAAAGCCAGATGCTCAGCAAAACTTACCTGAACATCGAGGCTAAGACCGGCCGAAAAAAGAAGCCCGGCGCCTGATCAATTCGGCGCCAAGCCTTTACCATCTGCGGCTCACGCCGGGGCCCAAAAAAACCAGGGTCAGGCCAACTTACCCTGCACCAGCTTGCTGACCGCGCCGAAGTCAATCAGCGCCGCATCGGGGTGCGCCTTGAGCGCTCCAATCACTTTGCCCATCTCTTTTTTCGTCGTCGCCCCCGTGCTGGCGATCGCTTCGGCAATCAGGCTATCGAGCTTCGCCGCATCGAGACCCGCCGGCAGATATTTTTGGAGAATTTTGATTTCCACCTCGTTGGCGGCGACCAAGTCGGCGCGTCCGCCCTTGGTGAACTCGACGTTAGCGTCGGTCAGGTTCTTGACCGCCTTGCGCAAGGTCGCGAGCGAGAGCCCATCTTCGATCTCCTTGTTGCCATCCATCGCGGCGCGTTTGATCGCGGCGTCGGCCGTGCGCAGCGCCATCGTGGTCGCGCTATCGCGGGCTTTCATGGAAACAATGATGTCGGCACGGAGGGTTTCGTAGATCGATGACATGGCGCCAGCGTGCGCTCGCCCCTGCCCTTGTCGAGACGGCAAGCGCGCGACCTTGCGCCCCGCACTCCCGGTCACATCGTCCCTTACGTGAGTCCTCAACCTTCCATCAACGTCCTCGGCGGCCCGCTCAAACCGTGCTCGAACCAACCGCTCACGGGCTTCTTTCGCAACGGCCACTGCGATACCTGCGCCGACGACCACGGGTGCCACACGGTGTGCGTCGAAGTCTCAGCCGAGTTTCTCGCCTTCAGCCTCGCGGCCGGAAATGATCTCTCCACGCCGATGCCCGACTACGATTTCCCCGGCTTGCACCCAGGTGACCGTTGGTGCGTGTGCGCCGCGCGGTGGCAAGAGGCGCTCGCCGCCGGAGTTCCTGCTCCGGTCTCACTTGCGGCGACGCACGCCCGTTCGCTCGAAATCGTGCCGCTCGCCCTGCTGCAAAAACACGCCACCGCCTGATGGCTGCCACGCTCCCCCGATGAACGAAGAACGCCGCCCCACTAAGGACCCGCTGCACGGCGTCACCCTCGAGGCGATGCTCAACACCCTCGTCGCCCGAAGGGGCTGGGAAGGACTGGCCAGCCAGATCGACATTCGCTGCTTCAATTTCGATCCCAGCATCAAATCCAGTCTCACCTTTCTGCGGAAAACCCCTTGGGCGCGTAAAAAAGTCGAGGACCTTTACCTCTATGATTTCCGCCGACACGGCGAATTCCGACCCGAACCGTCCACGGATTAACTCTGCGTGGCGGCCCGCAAGCCCCGGCAGCCGACTCTGACACCCCACTCGATCATCAGCAGGCCGGCGGCGTTTTTCCTTTCCGATCCACGACGATGCCCTTCCCGCCCGCGACCCTCGCGAAATTAAATTCACTCCGACCTTAGAAAAACCGCGCAGCCATCCGCTTGGTTGATCGTTTGATTGATCGAAGCGTCCTGCTTGTAGAGCTCGGCCAAGACCTCGTCGCGCACGTTCAGGCCCGGGCAAAGCTCTTTAGCCTCGCCTCCGCCCTTCCCCCGGCAAAACCCTACCCCTTGCAAAATCCCATGCCACGCACTCTCGTCAAAGACGCCCTCGACCGGACCGAAGCCCTCGACTCCATTCTTCTGCAAGGTTGGGTTCGCACTCGCCGCGACGCCAAAGCCTTCTCTTTTATCGAGCTCAACGACGGCTCCTGCCTCAAGGGCGTCCAAGTCATCGTTGATGCCACACTGCCCGATTACAGTGCGGTCGCTCGGGCGCATACCGGCGCCTCGGTCGTCGTCCACGGCAAACTGGTTCCCTCCCAAGGCCAGGGGCAAAAATGGGAAGTCGTCGCGCAGAAATTTGAGGTCGTCGGCGAAGCCGATGCCACGTACCCGCTCCAGAAAAAGGGCCACACGCTCGAGTTTCTCCGCGAGATCGCCCATCTCCGCCCACGTTCCAATCTTTTCGGCGCCGTCTTCCGCGTCCGCAGCCGTCTCGCCTACGCGGTGCATCAATTTTTTCAGGAAAAGACCTTCGTCTACGTCCACACGCCCATCATCACCGCCAGCGACGCCGAGGGCGCCGGCGACATGTTTCGTGTCACCACTCTTGATCTCGCCAAGCCGCCACGCACCGAAGACGGGGCGGTCGACTCGACCCAGGACTTTTTCGCCAAGAAAACGTTCCTCACCGTCAGCGGGCAGCTCGAAGCCGAGATTTTCGCCACCGCCCTTTCCAACGTCTACACCTTCGGCCCCACTTTCCGCGCCGAGAATTCCCACACGTCCCGCCACGCCTCCGAGTTCTGGATGATCGAGCCCGAGATGGCCTTTTGCGATCTCACCGGCGATATGGAGCTCGCCGAGGAATTCGTGAAATACCTCATCCGCGACGCGAAACAACACTGCGCCGCCGACCTCGAATTCTTCTCCAAATTCGTCGACAAAGATCTGCTCGCCCGCCTCGACTTCGTTCTCGAACGCCCGTTCCAGCGCTGCAGCTATACCGAGGCCATCACGATTCTCAACCAATCCGGCCGCACGTGGGAACACCCCGTCGCTTGGGGCGACAACCTGCAGTCGGAACACGAGCGTTTCCTCAGCGAGGAGCACTTCAAGTGTCCCGTCACCGTCTACAACTATCCGCGCGCCATCAAAGCCTTCTACATGCGCAAAAACGACGGCGACGCCCCCGACCGCCAGACGGTCGCCGCCATGGACCTGCTGGTGCCGGGCATCGGCGAGATCATTGGCGGCAGCCAGCGGGAGGAGCGCCTCACCGAACTCCGCGAGGGCATGGCCCTCCATCACCTCGACGAAAAATCCTACTGGTGGTATCTTGATCTCCGCCGTTACGGCACCGTCCCGCACGCCGGCTTCGGCCTTGGATTCGAGCGCATGCTCATGTTCGTCACCGGTGTGGCCAACATTCGCGACGTCATACCCTTCGCCCGCACCCCCGGCACCGCGGAGTTCTGATTTTACCCGCCGCGCAATTCCGATTCCGGGATTGCCGGCCCACCCAACTCCTTCAACCCTTTTTAACTTTATGGGACGTCAATGGCTCCACGCAAAGCGCGCGATCGTCAACGAACGCAAAAGCAAAGTCTCCGGTAAGCTAACCAAGGAAATCAGCGTCGCCGCTAAGCTCGGTGGTGCCGATCTAGGGGCCAATGCCCGACTCTTCGCCGCCGTCGAAAAAGCCAAAAAGGCCAGCGTCACCCGCGACGTGATCGAGCGGGCCATCAAAAAGGGCGCGGGCATCGGTGACGACAAATTGGTCCTCGAGCACGTCGTCTTTGAAGGTTACGCCCCGCACAAAGTCCCCGTTATCGTCGAGGTTTATACCGACAACCACCAGCGCACCGCGCCCGAGATGCGGGTCCTTTTCAAGCGCGGCATCCTCGGCGGCGGCGGCAGTAACAAGTTTCTCTTCGAACACGTCGGACTCGTCGAAGCCCACCACCCCGTCGCGACGACCGATCTCGAGGCCGCCGCGATCGAGGCCGGCGCCAACGATTTCGAAATCGTGGACCACGACAAAAACGACGACATTCCCGCCGATCACGCCGGCGCCCGTTTTATCACCGGACTCAAGGACGTCCACGCCGTCTCGACTTGGCTCGGAAAAAACGGTTGGACCGTCGTCACCGCCGAACTCGGCTACCTTGCTAAAAATTATCCCGAGCTCGACGAAGCGGCCCGCATCGAAGTCGGCGAGTTTCTCCATGAGCTCGACGACCATGACGATGTCCAACGCGTCTGGGCCGCCTTCAAGTAAGCTCCCGCGGCGACGCTATTTCTGCGCGCGCCAGCGCGCCAAGGCCGCTCCGGTCAACGATCGCGCGCACGCCTCGATCCCTTGGCGCGGTCCCGCGTAGACCAGCTCGCCCCCTTCCCGCCCGCCGCCGGGCCCGAGGTCGATCAGCCAATCGGCGAGATGGATCACATCGAGGTTGTGCTCGATCACGATCACGGTGTTGCCCGCGTCGCGCAGTTTAAAAAGCAGGTCCATCAGTTTTTGGATATCCACCCAATGCAGCCCCGTCGTGGGCTCATCGAGGATGTAGAGCGTTGAACCTTGCTGGCGCTTACTGAGCTCAAGCGAGAGCTTGATCCGTTGGGCCTCGCCGCCGGAGAGCGTGGTCGAAGATTGCCCGAGGGTCAGATAGCCGAGCCCCACGGCGTCGAGCGTAGCCAGCTTGTCGATCACCCGCGGGATCGCGCGAAACAGCGTGATCGCTTCGCGCACCGTCATGGCGAGCACGTCGGCGATCGACTTGCCGTGAAACAGGATCTCCAACGTCTCCCGGTTAAACCGCTTCCCGCCGCAACTCGGGCACGGCGCATAAGCGTCGGCCATGAACTGCATATCGAGTTTGATCGCGCCGTCGCCTTGGCACCGCTCGCAACGACCGCCGCGCACATTAAAAGAAAATCGGCTCGCTTTGTAGCCGCGCACTTTTGCCAGCGGCACCATCGCAAACAGATCGCGCAACAACCCGAGCAGCTCGATGTACGTCGCCGGATTCGACCGTGGGCTTCGACCGATCGGCTCTTGATCCACCTGCACCAATTTCTCGAAAAAATCCAAGTTCTCGATGTGCCGGTGTTTTCCCGGCAGCCCGCGGGCACCGTTCAGTTTCTTCGCCGCCGCCATCGCCAGCACGTCGTTGACGAGCGTGCTTTTGCCCGAGCCCGAAACCCCGGTCACACACGTCAACAACCCCACGGGGAACTGCGCATCGACGCCTTTGAGATTGTGCTCCCGGGCCTCGCGTACCGTGAGCCAAGCGCCATCAGGCTTCTTTACTTTCGCCCCCTTGGTCACCGCCATCGTGCCCGCCAGAAACGGCCCGGTCCGCGAGAGCGTCGGGGGTAGCGCCGCGCACTGCGCCGGCGTGCCTTGGAACAGTACCCGCCCGCCTTCGGTGCCCGCTTCGGGACCCAGTTCAATGATCTCATCGGCCGCGCGCATCGTGTCTTCGTCATGCTCCACCACGAGCACCGTGTTCCCACGGTCACGCAGAGCGACCAGCGTCTCGATTAGCTTTTGGTTATCATGGGCGTGCAGCCCGATACTCGGTTCGTCGAGCACGTAGATCACGCCGATCAGGCCCATCCCGAGCTGCGTGGCGAGCCGTACGCGTTGCGATTCGCCACCGGAGAGCGTCGCGTAGTCCCGTTCGAGCGTCAGATACCCGAGTCCCGTCTCCAGCAAAAAGTGCAGCCGTTGCTCGATGCCGATGACCACGTCACCCAACGCCGCATTCTCGCGAAAGGCCGCGACCAGTTCCCGCGCAAACCCGTGGGCTTCGCCGATGTCGAGCGTCATGAATTCCGGAAACGTTTTGCCTGCCACCCGCACCGCCCCGCTCCGCCCGTTCAGTCTCGCGCCATGGCACTCGGGGCATTCCCCGCTCACCATAAACGTCGTCAGCCGCGCCCGAAAACCTTCGCTGTCGGTGTGCCGAAAGCTCTCCTCGAGATCCGCGATCACGCCGGCAAACGGCATCGCCTTCGCTTCGCGCATCCGCCGCATTTTGAATGCAAACTCGCGTTCGCCCGCCCCGTGCAAAATCGCCTCACGGGTCTTCTGGGGCAGATCCTTCCACGGCGTATCGGCGTCGAAGGGCAACTGTTCGGCCAACTGCTTCAGCAGGGAGTTGTGCTTGATGATCAGGTTTTTTCCGCCGATGCGCCAGGGCTTGAGCGCGCCGCCGCGCACTGATTTGTCCGGGTCCGCCACGATCAGCTCCGGCACAAACCGCAGCTTTCGGCCCAGGCCGCCGCAGGTTCCGCACGCCCCGTCACTGTGGTTGAATGAAAAATGGCGCGGCGTGAGCTTTTCGAAAACATCCCCGCAGATCTCGCACGCGAGCGACTGGCTGAGCGCCACCTCACGCCATGGCGCCTCGGCGGTTTTCTGCGCCAGCACGATCACCCGATCTTTTCCCTCGCGAAACGCCAGCTCCAGCGAGTCTGCGAGCCGGCTGCGTTGGTCCACGGTCGCCACTAACCGGTCGATGACCAATTCCACCGTCAGCTCCTTGGTGCCCGCACCGGGCGGGATCAGCTTGGGGTCGTCGAGATTCTTAATCTCGCCGTTGAGCCGCACCCGTTGAAACCCCCGCAGCCGCACGCGCGGCAACTCATCGCGCAGCACACTCGGCTTCGCCCGCATAAAAGGCGCCAGCAGCACCACCCGTTCGCCGGCACACTCGGCCAGCACGCGCTTCACATTGTCATCCAGCGAGCGCTGCACCACCCGCCCTCCGTCCTTCGGACAACGTTGCTCACCCGCGAGTGCCCAGAGCAATTGCGCGTAGTCCGCGATCTCCGTGACGGTGGCGATCGTGCTGCGCGGCGAGCCTCCGCCCGTGCGTTGTTCGATCGCCAGTACCGGGGAGAGTCCGTGGATGAAGTCGACGTCCGGCCGCTTGAGTTGATCCAGCACCTGCCGGGCCTGGGTCGACAGGCTCTCCATGTATTTTCGGTAGCCCTCCGCGTAAATCGTGTCGAAAGCCAGCGAGGACTTCCCCGATCCGCTCGGACCCGTGATCACGACTAATTTTCCTCGGGGCACGCGCACGTCCAAGTTCTTCAAGTTGTGCTCTCGAGCACCTTTGACGTGAATGTGAGTGGCAGCCTGCATGAAAGGCGCAGCTTACGCATCCCGGAGCGGCGTCAACGCCCCAAAGCGTTTCCGCTCACGGCAAATGTTAAATCCAGGTAAATTCACCCTTGAAGCACACGGCGGCAGCGCTTTTGGTCGACGCTTCACAAAACCATCGTGTTTCTCGGTCATCGGGCACTCCAGCTCTTCGCCCGAGGGCCCTTCAGTAGAACCCACCATCGATTATGCCCTCACCCTACGTTCGTCATGCCCTGAAATCCCGTATTCTCGGCGCCCTCACCGCAGCTTTGGCTTCCGCCATATTGGTCGCCCCCGCCTACGCCGTCCCGTTTTCTTACGGCGAACTTAAAGGCAGCTTCGACTCCACGTTTTCGGTCGGCGCGCTTTACCGGCTCAACAACCCCAGCCCGACCTACTACGGCACCACCAACTCCTTCAACGGCGTCGCGGGCCTCCAGACCTCGGTCAACACCGACGACGCCAATCTCAATTACAAGAAGGGCACGGTCTCCCAGTTGCTCAAGGGCTCGCACGACCTCGAACTGCGCTACCGTAACTTCGGTGGCTTTGCCCGCGGATACTACTTTCGCGATTTGAAAGCCGGCAACACCGCCCGCACCCCGCTCACCGACCAAGCCCAAGACCGCGTCAAAAAAGGCGCCGAACTCCTCGATGCTTACGTCCTCGCGAAGTTCGATGCCGCTAATTCAATACCGGTCGATCTTCGCTTCGGCCGCCAAGTGCTCAGCCTCGGCGAAAGCACCTTCATCCCCAACGGCATCAATATCATCAATCCCGTTGATCTCTCGAAATTGCGCGTTCCCGGCGCCGAGCTCAAAGAAGCGTTCCTCCCCGTCAACATGCTCAAGGCCTCCATCGGCCTCACCAAGGATCTCACGATTGAGCCGTTCTGGTTGCTAGAGTTCCGCCGCAACGAGATCGAGCCCGCCGGCACCTATTTTTCGACCAACGATTTCGCCAGCCGCGGCGGTCGCAACGTATTCTTGGGCTTCGGCACTCTCGCCGACAACGGCACCCTCGGCGGCATTCCCCGCGACCTCGACCGCGAGGGCGGTAATTTCAATCAATACGGCGTCTCGGCCCGCTACACGGCCGCCGCCCTCAACGACACCGATCTCGGCTTCTACTACGCGAAGTATCACAGCCGCTCGCCGCTGATCAGCTCCCGCACCCCCACCGTCCCGATCAACACCGACCTGACCGGTCCCCTGACTGCTGTCTTTATCCGCGCGGGCCTGCCGGCCGCCACCGCCGCCGCTCAAGCCTCCGGCATTTTCCAACTCATCGTTCTCTCGCAGACGAATCCCGCCGCACTCACCCCGGTGCAGATTGCTACCCTGCAAGCCGCCCAGACTCAGGCCGCAATTGCTGGCGCCCGTTCCATCGCTCTGCTCACCTCCGCTGCGACCGGCCGCTACTTCATCGAGTATCCCGAGGGCGTTGATTTGTTCGGCGTCAGCTTCAACACGGCTCTCGGTAAAACCGGCATCTCCTGGCAGGGCGAGTTTTCCTACAAAAAAGACCAGCCGCTCCAAGTCGACGACGTCGAGTTGCTCTTCGCGACGCTCTCGGCCCTCAACCCCGCGTTCGGCGCCAACAACCAAATTGGCAACTACCTTGGCCAGCTCGGCCGCGAGCTCTCCGGCTTCCGTCGTCACAACGTCTCCACCGCGCAGACCACGCTGACCAAAGTTTTCGGCCCCCTGCTGGGTTCGCAGCAATTCACCCTCCTCGGTGAAGTGGGCGGCGTCTGGGCGAATCTTCCCTCGAAAGATCTGCTCCGCTACGACGGCTCCGGCACCTTCACCAGCGCCAATGCCGCCACCATGATCAACACCGGTAACGGCGCCTTCCCGCCCACCCCTTCATCCGCCTTTGCCGATGAATTCTCCTGGGGCTATCAGGTCGCCGGCCGCCTCGATTACACCAACGTCTTCGCCAACGTGAACGTTTCGCCGTCCCTCGCGTTCACCCACGACGTGAGCGGAAACACGCCGCTCCCACTCGGCAACTACCTCGCCAAGCGCAAGAGCGTGAACCTCGGCGTCGAGTTCACCTACCAACAAAAATGGTCCCTCGAGGTTCGTTATGTGAACTTCTTTGGCGGCGACCGCTACAACCTCCTCGCCGACCGCGACTACGTCTCCACCACCCTCCGCTACTCTTTTTAAAAAAGCAGGGCGGGTCTCCGACCCGCCCTTCAAGCCCCGTCCCTTCCCTTTCATCGCCGCACTCCCGCTTCACATGAAAAAATCTTCCCCCTCTCTCCTTCTGTCCTTCTCCCTCCTCATCCTGCTCCTCGCCGCCACGACCGCTCACGCCGCCGTCTCCGCCGCCGAAGCCGCCCGCCTCGGCGCCGATCTGACGCCCCTCGGCGCCGAAACCGCCGGCAATGCCGCCGGCACGATCCCAAAGTGGAACGGCGGTATCCTCACCCCGCCCGCCGGCTACAAGGTCGGCGATCACCACCCTGATCCGTTCGCCTCCGATCAACCGCGGTTTACGATCACACCCTCAAACTTCACCCAGCACGAAGCCCAGCTCACCGCCGGCTCCGTCGCGCTGTTGAAGGCCTACCCGAGCTACAAACTCATCGTCTATCCAACCCGCCGCAGCGTCTCCAATCCCCAGCGGATCTACGACGCGACGAAGGCCAACGCCACCACCGCCGTCCTCGCCAACAATGGCAGCTCCTTCGAAAACGCCATCGTCGGCGCGCCGTTTCCAATTCCGTCCCAAGGCCTCGAGGTCATGTGGAACCACCTTGCCCGCTACCGGGGCATCGCCGCCACCCGCAATATCGGCCAAGCCGCTCCCACCCGCGGTGGCAGCTACACGCTGGTCCAGTTCGAGGATGAGTTTCTCTTCAACTACGCCCGCCCCGGACTCACTTCCGCCCAGCTCGAGAACATTCTCGTCTACTACAAACAAGCCGTCATCGCTCCCGCCCGTCAGGCCGGCACCATTCTCCTCGCCCACGAGACGCTCGACCAAGTGAAAGAGAAGCGGAACGCCTGGGTCTACAACACCGGACAGCGCCGCGTGCGCCGCGCTCCCGACGTCGCTTACGACAATCCCGGCACTGCCGCCGACGGTATGCGCACCAGCGACCAGTTCGACATGTATAACGGCGCCCCCGACCGCTACGACTGGAAGCTCGTCGGCAAAAAGGAAATGATCGTGCCCTACAACTCCTACAAATTACACAGCGATTCGCTGAAATACGCCGACATCCTGAAACCCCTTCACATCAACCAAGACCTCGCTCGCTACGAACTTCACCGCGTCTGGGTCGTCGAGGCCACCCTCAAGCCCGGCGCTTCTCACATCTACAAACGCCGCACGTTCTACGTCGACGAAGACAGTTGGCAGATTCTCGCCGTCGACCAATACGATTCCCGAGACCAGATGTGGCGCGTCTCCGAGGCCCATTGCATCAATTATTACGATGCGCAGACGTTCTGGAGCACCCTAGAAGCCCACACCGACCTCGTCGCCGGCCGCTACCTCGTCGTCGGCTTGGACAACGAAAAAAAAATGTATGATTTCAGCGTGAAGCGCACGCCCGCCGACTACACCACTGACGCCCTCCGCCGCGACGGCGTCCGTTAAGAAAGTAGGGCGAGGTCTCCGACCCGCCCTCCGCGCCCAATGCCCCTGCGCCCGAGTCTCCGAATGAGCCCGATGTCCCCATCGGGCTTTTTCTTTGTCTCCCTCCTCGTCGCCTTCCTTTCCACCCCGCTCCTTGCCTCCATCCCACCCACGCCAACCCCGAGGATGCTGCTCCTCGCCGGCGCCTACGCCGGTCCTGCCACAATCATCGCCGTCGGCGAACGCACCACCATCCTCCGCTCCTCCTGCTCTGCAGGCACGTGGCGCCCAGCCGCCGTCCCCGCCCACCTCTCCGCGACGCTCACCGGCATCACCGTCGCCCCCGACGCTTTAAACGGTTGGGCCGTCGGCCACGACGCGCTCATCCTCGCCACCTCGGACGCCGGCCTCACCTGGCGGAAATCGTGGCAAGGCGACGACCTCACCGCCTCGTTCCTCGACGTCCTCGCCCTCGATGACCGCCACGTCCTCGCCATCGGCGCCAACGGCCTTTGCCTAGAAACCCGCGACGCCGGCGCCACGTGGCAGCGTCGCAAACTCATCGACGACGATCTCCACCTCAACCGCCTCACCCGCGGCCCCACCGGCACGCTCTACATCGCCGGCGAACGCGGCACGTTGCTCCGTTCCGTCAACTCTGGCGCCACGTGGCAACCCATCGAGTCTCCCTACGACGGCTCCTTCTACGGCATCATCCCGATCGGCCCGACCGCTCTCGTCGCCCATGGTCTGCGCGGCCGCATCTACCGCTCAGCCGACGACGGTCGCGTTTGGGAACTCGTTCCGCTCGCCGACCGCGTTCTGCTGGCCGCCGCCCTTAAACTCAAAAACAACCAACTCCTCTTTGCCGGCCAAGCCCGCGCCTTTTTTACGAGTCGGGACGGCGCGCGCTCTGTCACGCCACTCCGTGTTCCTTTCACCTCCGCCGTTGCCGCCCTACTAGAGCTGCCCGACGGACGCATCCTCGCCCTCGGCGAGGGCGGCGCCACGGTCTTCGACATCCCCGCGACTCCACCCACGCCATGACCGAACGTTTCGCCACTTGGCTCTTTCGCTGGCGCACTCCCTTGCTCATCGGCTTCGCGCTGCTCACCGGCGTGATGGCGTGGTTCGCCGCCCAACTTCGCGTCGATGCGAGTTTCAATAAATCGCTTCCGCTCGACCACCCCTACATCCGCACATTCACCAAACATCAGGCCGAGTTCGGCGGCGCCAACCGCGTGCTCATCGCGCTCGTGCCGGCCAAAGGCGACATCTTTACCTCTGAGTTCTTCGCCACGCTCAAGACCGTTACCGACGAGACCTACTACGTCCCCGGCGTAGACCGCGCCCAGGTCCAGTCGCTCTTCACCCCCAACGTCCGTTTCATCGAGGTGGTCGAAGACGGTTTTGCCGGCGGCAACGTCATCCCCGCCGATTTCGCCCCAACCGCCGATGGCTTCGCCAAAGTCCGCGAAAACATCATCAAGTCGGGAAAACTCGGCCAGCTCGTCGCCAACGATTTCACCGGCGCCATCGTCTCCGCCTCACTCCTCGAAATTGATCCGGCCACCGGCGAAAAAATCGACTACATCAAAGTCGCCGCCGCTCTCGAAAAAATTCGCGACCGGGTCACCGACGATTCCAAAGGCACCGTTTCCGCCCACATCATCGGCTTCGCCAAGATCATCGGCGATATCTCCGACGGCGCCCGCGGTGTCGTCACGCTTTTCGGCATTTCCATCCTCGTGACCGCGCTCCTCGTCTGGCATTACGCCGGCCGCTGGAAACTCGCCTTCGCCCCCGTCCTTTGCTCACTCATCGCCGTCATCTGGCAACTCGGCGCCCTCACCGCCCTCGGCTACGGCGTCGATCCGTTTTCCATCCTCGTGCCATTTCTCGTCTTTGCCATCGGCGTCAGCCACGGCGTCCAGAAAATCTGCACGTTTCGCAACGAGATCTTTCTTGGCCACGACGGCCCCACCGCCGCCCGCAACGCTTTCATCGGCCTCATCGTCCCCGGCATGGTCGCGCTTTCAACCGATACCATCGGCTTCCTCACGATGCTCGTCATCAAGATCGAGACGATCCACGAGCTCGCCATCACCGCCAGCCTCGGTGTCGGCGTCATCATCATCACTAATTTTTTCCTTTTGCCCATTCTGCTTTCGTATCTCCGCCTGCCAAAAAGCTACGCCGAATGGGTCACCGGCCGCCGGGCGCGCGCCGACCGTTTTTGGACTTGGCTGGCCCGCAGTCTGCGCCCCCGCCCCTCCATCGCCATCACCGTGGGCTGCCTCGCTCTCGGCGTCTGGGCTTGGTTCAAGGCCGGCGAGATCCGCATCGGCGACACCCATGCCGGCGTCCCCGAACTCCGTCAGGATTCCCGTTACAACCGAGACAGCCGCCTCATCACGGAAAAATTCAGCATCGGCGTCGATATTCTCTCCGTCATCGTCGAGACGATCCCCAACGGTTGCGTCGATCACGAGGTCGTCACGCTGATGGACAAATTCGAGGGCCACATTCGCGAGGTCCCCGGGGTCCAATCGGTCGTCTCGCTCACCTCGGCGGCCAAAACGATCAACTCCGGTTTCAACGAGGGCTCGCTCAAATGGCGCATCTTGCCCCGCCAGCCCCAGACGCTGGCGCAGTCCGTCTCGCCCATCGAAACCGCCACCGGCCTCCTCAACGCCGATGCTTCGGTGATGCCCGTCCTCATCTTCCTATCGGACCATAAGGCCGAAACGCTTCACGCCGTCACTGCGGCGGTGAAAAAATTCGCGAACGAGAACCCTTCGCCCAAAGCCAGCTTTCTCCTCGCCAGCGGCAACGCCGGGGTGATGGCCGCGACCAACGAGGTCGTCGCCGCCGCCGAGCGGCCCATTCTTTACTGGGTCTTCGGCGCCGTGATCGCACTCTGCCTGATTACCTTCCGATCCCTCCGCGCCACGCTCTGCATCATCGTCCCTCTCGCGATCGTCAGCTACCTCGCCTATGTGGTCATGATTTACTTGGGCATCGGGCTCAAAACGTCGACCCTTCCGGTCGTTGCCCTCGGCGTCGGCATCGGCGTTGACTACGGCATCTATCTTTTCGCCCGGATCGAGTCCGCGCTAAAAAGCGGCGAGTATTTCGAAGCTGCGATGATCATCGCCTACAAAGATACGGGCGCCGCCATCGTCTTCACCGGCCTCACCCTCGCGGTCGGCGTGAGCCTCTGGGTCTTCTCCGATCTGAAATTCCAAGCGGACATGGGAATCCTCCTCACCTTCATGTTCGTCGTGAATATGGTGGGTGCTATCATCCTCCTCCCCGCCATGGCCCGCTGGTTCTGGCGCCACCACACCGGCCGCACCGCGGCCCCTTTTTCGATGCGCAAGTAACCCGGCACCCCTGAGCCGTCCGATTATACCCACGCCCGCCTTGATCATGTTTGCGCGCCTCCTTCTCGTTGCCGTCCTCATTGGCCCCGCTTTCGCGGCTGAGAACACCGACTGGTCCGTCTATCTCGGCGACAAGCAGCGCTCGCTCTACTCTCCGCTCGCCCAAATCACCCGGGCCAACGTCGACCGACTCGCCGTCGCGTGGACCTACGACACCGGAGAAACAGGCGAATACCAGGCTAACAACCTCATCATCGGCGGAGTCCTTTACACCGCCACCCCGAGCCGGCGCGTCATCGCGCTAGATGCCGCCACCGGACGCGAACGCTGGATTTGGGACCCCGCGCAAACGCCCGCTGGCGCCGGCGGGCGCCGCCAACGTGGCCTCGTCTTCTGGCAAAACGAGTCCGGCGGTGAGCAGCGTCTCTTCACCGCCGTCGGCAATTCCCTTTTCGCCTTAGATCCCGCGACCGGCCGACCTGTGCCCAATTTCGGCACCGCCGGCGCGATCCCGCTCAGTTTCGCCTCCGAGACCGAAGGCACCCATCGCGTCGGGCTCAACACCCCCGGCGTCACCTACCGCGATCTGCTCATCGTCGGCGGCTTCGGCGGTCCCGGCGCCGTCCGCGCCTTCGATGTGCGCACCGGTGTCCGCCGCTGGATTTTTCACCTCATTCCGCGCCCGGGCGAAGTCGGCCACGACACCTGGCCGGCCGACGCCTATAAAACCGCCACCGGCGCGATGCCGTGGTCCGGTCAAGCGCTCGACGAGGCCCGCGGCATCGTCTACGTCGCCACAAAAACCGCCGAACCGGATTTCTACGGCGCTGACCGCCTTGGCCAAAATCTCTTCGCCAACTCCCTTGTCGCCCTCGACGCGGCCACCGGAAAACGCCTCTGGCACTATCAAATCGTTCACCACGACCTCCTCGACAAAGACCTCCCCTGCGCCCCTGTCCTGCTCACCGTCACGCACCGCGGCAAAAAAATCGACGCCGTCGCCCAAGGCACCAAGCACGGCTACCTCTTCGTTTTCAATCGCGTCACCGGAGAGCCGCTCTGGCCGATCGAGGAAAAACCCGTGCCTGCCTCTACGCTGCGCGGCGAACACGCATGGCCGACTCAGCCGTTCCCCACCAAACCCGCCCCGCTCACCCGCCAAGCTTACACCGAGGCCGACGTTTCCACGATCTCCCCCGAGGCGCGCGCACTCACCACCGACCGCATCCGCCTCTCACCCAATTTCGGTCCCTTTCCCGCGCCCAGTCTAACCGAGACGATTATGTTTCCTGGGTTTGACGGCGGCATGGAATGGGGCGGCGGTGCCGTCGATCCCGCCGGCGTCTACTACGTCAACGTAAACGAGATTCCGTGGTTGCTTCAGATGGTGGAGACGCGGCGCGCCGACGGCAGCCCACTCCCGCGCGGCGAGCGCGACTACCTCATCCACTGCGCCTCCTGCCACGGCATCGATCGCAAGGGGTACCCTGACGCCGGATTCCCATCGCTGCTCGACCTCGAAAAACGCCGCACGTCCGCCGAGATCGCGCAGATCACCCGCCACGGTTTCGGCCGGATGCCCGCCTTCGATAAAATTCCCGAGCCGCAACGCGAAGCGCTCATCGCCTACGTGCTCGGCCAGCCTGCGGCATCCGCCAGCGGCCGGCCCGACGAAGCGTCCGCGAAACAATCCAACGACAAATCTCCGCCCTATGCCTTTGGCGGTTTCCGCCGCTGGGCTGATCAGGCCGGTTACCCCGCGATCAATCCGCCGTGGGGCACGCTCAACGCCGTCGATCTCAACACCGGCGAGCTCAAGTGGAAAGTGCCGCTCGGCGAATACCGCGAGCTTTCCGCCAAAGGCATTCCGCCCACCGGCACCGAGAACTACGGCGGCCCCGTCGCGACCGCCGGCGGTCTACTCTTCATCGCCGCCACGGCCGACGAGACCATCCGCGCCTTCGACCAGGCCACGGGAAAAATTCTCTGGCAGGCGCCGCTCCCGTTCAGCGGCAACGCCACTCCGAGCACCTACACCGTCGCCGGCCGCCAATATGTTGTGATCTCTGCCGGCGGCGGGAAATCCAGCCGCCCCGCCGGCGGTATGATCGTCGCCTTCGCTTTGCCTCCGCCCTGATCGAAGTCATTCGCCGGACCGGCCTGCACCTTGGCCCGCGTCCTTTCCAGTCTCGTCAACTCCCGCGGCATTCACTCATCGTCAGCCCCATGTCCGACGAGCCCACGCCTTCCGCGCCCGACTCTGCTTTCCTCACCCCGAGCCAGCGCCGCACCGTCGGCTTCACCCTCACCCTCGCCGCCCTCTTCGGTGCCGTCGCCCTGATCATCGGCGGGGGCATCGTCCTCGGCCGCATGGTCAGCTACTTCTCCAGCGTCCTCTGGCCGCTCGCCGTTGCCGGCGTCCTCGCTCTCATTCTCCGTCCGATTGTCGATCTGTTTGTCGGTCGGCTCAAACTTCGCCGGCCCGCTTCGGTCACCTTGCTCTTCGGCTTGGCCTCCCTCGTCTTCGCGGTTTTTCTTTTTTTACTCCTCCCGCCCCTCATCGACCAACTGCTCACCTTTATCACTTACGTCCCGACTCTCTGGGTCAACGCGGTCAACTACATCGAACGCAACTACCCTGACTGGGTCGCGCTGGCCCAACGCCAACTCGCCAACCCCACTGTCCGCCAGCTCGCCGACGCCGCCTTGGTCGAGGCTCGTGGCCTGCTCTCCCACACGCTCCCGTCGCTCAAAGCCGCTGGCGGTGGTCTGCTCGGCGTCGGCGCTTTTGCCGCCAACATCGCCATCATCCCCGTTTACCTCTTCTTCTTTCTCCTGTCGTCCGGCGAGCCCACCCGGCACCTCC
>Ga0209550_10000218_pt1 | contig 51414 bp, 41 predicted proteins | sample LauGreSuBDMM15SN_2_FD_187567 | JGI IMG/M metagenome (GOLD analysis project Ga0209550, IMG submission 187567) | Freshwater lake microbial communities from Lake Michigan, USA - Su13.BD.MM15.SN (SPAdes) (version 5) | ecosystem: Environmental > Aquatic > Freshwater > Lake | place: Lake Michigan...
GCTATTTGTGCGGTATCTGTTGACTCAATTACCAATCAAAACTTAATAGTTTGGAACAAAACACCAGACAAAGGAACTGCTGCTTATCAAATTTGGGTTGCGCCAAATGGCACTGCTATTCCAACCTTATTAACTACTATTCCATATAATTCGCCTGCTGCTTTCTTAGACAATATTTCAACACCATTGCCAGCCTCCCAGGCATATTATTACTCGCTAAAATCGGTAGATAGTTGCGCTAATACTTCAACATTGAGCTTTTCGCATAGGCCACTAAAGCTATCTAATACTATTAGCGGCAACCGTGTAAATTTAAGTTGGATGCCTTATGCAGGCTCCGTAAGTATTAACCAGTACAAAGTTTATAGAGCCAACAATAATGGCTTATATAACGTCATTGCAACGGTGGCTTATGGCACTAACGCCTATGTTGATTCTTTGGGCGGACCAGGTACAAAACACTATTTAGTTGAAGGTGTTTATTCACCTGCTTGTTTTGCTAATTTTAAAGTGCTTAGTAACCGTGTTTCTATTTATGCAAGTGGCTTACAAGAAGCAAAAATTGGTTCAAGTACCTACCTTGTTTATCCTAATCCTAGCAACGGAAAAATTAGCATTAAAAAGCAAGCAAATGGCCAAGATATCAAGAAGGTTGAAGTTACAAGTATATTAGGCAGCGTTTTGTTTGTAATCGAAAACGACAAACCGCTTTCTGAGCAAAACCTTGACCTGAGCCAAATTGCCGCAGGTACTTATCATCTTGTAATTACAACAGATAAAGGAACGAAACAAATACAGCAGATTGTTTTGCAAAAGTAAGAGTGGAATAACCCGGGTGAAATTTGTGTTAAATGTTTAAGGGCGTCCGCCAGACGGCGGATTCGCCCTTAGTGTTGTTTTACCGCAACCTAAAATAAATTAATAGTTTGAGGTTAAAACCTTAAATTTGATTAAGATTTGAATTATGGAGGTAAAAGTAATAAATATAGATTCAGAAATATTGGGTGGCACACCTGTATTTGGAGGAACAAGAGTTCCCATTAAGAACCTCTTTGATTATTTAGAATCGGGCGAATCCATTGAAGCCTTTCTAAGTGATTTTGAAGGGGTGAAAAAAGAACAAGTAATTAAGGTCCTAGAAATGTCCCAAAAAGTTAATGACATTTTGTTCTGAAAATAATTTTGATATCCTACTAACCATCGATAAAAACCTAATGTTTCAGCAAAACCTTGAAAAGTACCACGTTTAAATTGTTGTGTTGAATTCTAGAACTAGCAAAATCGAAGAATTAATCACTTTTTTACCAAATCTTAAAAATCGAATTCAGTCTTTCGAAAAACATCAAGCTTATTTATTAGAAAAATAGTGCATTGTAACAGGGCTAATCCGCCGGCTGGCGGACGCCCCTACTTCACCGCGCTTCCCGGTTCGATGTCTTGTTCGGGACCTACGCTATATAATTTGCCAAAGTCGTTTCCGGCCATCAACAGCATTCCTTGGCTTTCTATGCCGCGAATTTTACGAGGGGCTAAATTTGCCACCACCGTTACCAATTTTCCTATGAGCTCCTCGGGCTTATAATACTCTGCAATGCCACTCAATATTGTGCGCTGTTCATATCCTAAATCAACAGTAAGCTTCAACAGTTTATCTGCTTTGGGTACTTTTTCTGCTTCAATAACTTTACCCACGCGCAAATCTAATTTCTCAAAATCTTCATAGGTAATGTCGACCTTTTTTTCGGTTATGCCTTTGGCCATTGGTTCTTGGCTGTTGGCCTTTTTTATTTCTTCTAAACGCAACAATTGTTTGGCAATATCTTCGTCTTCTACTTGCTTATAAAGTATAGATGCCTTACCCAATTGGTGGCCAGAGTTGAGTATGATTTCATTTTGCAATAAACTCCAATTTTTATCTTGGGTATTTAACATGCCCAATAAGTTATCTGTTGTATGTGGTAAAAACGGCTGGGCGGCAATGGCAAGCTTGGCGCAAATCTGCAAGGCATCAAACAAAATATGCTTCACACTTTCCTCATCTGTTTTTATCAGTTTCCAAGGTTCGGTATCGGCCAAATATTTGTTACCAGCTCTGGCAATATTGATGAAATCTGCTTGGGCATCTCTAAGCTTAATCGACTCCAAATTTTTCTGCATCATGTCAATACTTTTTGCAACCTGATCCATGCATAAGTTTCTGGCAGCAATCAATTTTTCATCTGATAATCCACCAGCAACAGTTGGGATCAAACCGCCATAATATTTATCTGATAACACCAAAACACGGTTAACAAAATTGCCGAAGATGCTTACCAGTTCGCTATTTACACGTGTTTGATAATCTTTCCAAGTAAACTCGCTGTCTTTGGTTTCTGGCGCAATACTCGTTAACACATAACGTAATTCGTCTTGCTTATCAGGAAAATCAATTAAATATTCATGCAACCAAACTGCCCAGTTTCTACTGGTTGAAATTTTATCACCCTCAAGGTTCAAAAACTCATTTGCTGGAACATTGCTAGGCAAAATAAATTTACCGTGAGTCATCAACATCATTGGGAAAATAATGGCATGAAAAACAATATTGTCTTTGCCAATAAAATGAATCAATGCGGTATCATCATCTTGCCACCATTTTGTCCATTCGCTTGCTTCATTTTGTTTATTCAAATACTCTTTGGTGGCGCTGATATAGCCAATTGGCGCATCAAACCATACGTAAAGCACCTTGCCATCTGCACCCTCAATTGGTACTGGAACTCCCCAATCCAAATCTCTGGTCATGGCCCTGCTTTGCAAGCCCTCTGTTAGCCAACTATTGCACTGACCTTTGATGTTCGATTTCCAATCATCAAATCGTTTGATATAATTTTGAAAATCTTCTGACTGTTGAATTTCGCCCATAGGCAAAAACCAGTTTTTTGTTTCTTTTAAAACGGGTGCAGCACCACTTAAGGCAGATTTAGGATTTATTAAATCTGTTGGACTTAAAGCTGTACCGCATTTCTCACACTGATCTCCGTATGCACTAGGATTTCCGCAACGAGGGCAGGTTCCAGTAATATACCTGTCGGCTAAAAATTGCTTAGCCTCTTCATCATAATACTGCTTAGTAATTTCCTCTTTAAAAACACCCTTATCATACAAAGTCCTAAAAAAATCTTGGGCAGTATCGTGGTGTGTTTTTGAGCTTGTTCTACCATAATAAGTAAAGTCGATCCCAAACTCTTTGAAAGCATTTTTCATGATGCCATCATATTTATCAACCACCTGTTGTGGCGTTATCCCTTCCTTCTTTGCTTTAATGGTTATAGGAACACCATGCTCATCGCTACCACAAATATATAATACATCCTTTCCTGTTGCTTTTAGGTAACGCACGTATATATCGGCAGGTAAATAACAACCAGCTAAATGACCAATATGAACCGGACCATTGGCATAAGGCAATGCGGCGGTAACTAAATATCTCTTAAAATTCTTGCTCATAAATATAAGGCAAATGTACGGCAAGTCTTTGTAATCAAAAATTCTTTTGGCGGTTTGAACCAAGACTTACCATCCTTCAATTAATTTATACTGCCAAAATCAAATTTAGCCTTTTATCAATTTGTGAAAGTTTTACTTGGAAACACGTAAAAAATACAGATATCTTTGTGATATCATTTTAATATCAAAAACATGAAACAAGAAAACACAGTTATTCCTAGTAGTGGCTTTATGATGCTAGGCCTTTTCTTCCTTTTATTTGCGGCAACCATTGGATTATTTTTCGCAAAAATGGTTGTGCTTGCAGTTTTAATTTTAGTTATTTCCTTCTTCATTTTACCGGGTTTTTTCATCAACAATCCCAACGAATCAACCGTGCTGGTGCTTTTTGGAAAATACCAAGGCTCCGCCAAAGAAGGTGGTTTCTTTTGGGTAAATCCCTTTAATACCAAGGCAAAAATTTCATTGCGTGCTAGGAACTTAGATAGCCAACCCATTAAAGTAAACGACAAACTCGGCAATCCAATCATGATTGGTATCGTTTTGGTTTGGCGAGTTTCCAATACCTTTAAAGCTGCCTTTGAGGTGAATAATTATGAGAGCTTTGTTAAAATCCAAAGTGAGGCTGCTATCAGAAAACTAGCAGGAACATACCCTTATGACAACTTCGACGATGAACAAGCAGAAATCTCCTTGCGTTCTGGAAATAATGAAGTACACGAAGAGTTGATGCGTGAATTAACAGAAAGATTAACCTTTGCTGGAATTGAGGTTATGGAAGCAAGAATAAGCAATTTGGCCTATGCACAAGAAATTGCGGGAGCCATGTTACAAAGACAACAAGCTACGGCAATTGTTGCAGCCAGAACCAAAATAGTTGAAGGTGCCGTTGGCATGGTAGATCTTGCATTAAAAGCATTGTCGCAAAAAAATATCATCGAATTAGACGACGATAAAAAAGCCGCAATGGTTAGTAATTTAATGGTTGTGCTTTGTAGCGATAAATCGGCCAACCCCGTTATCAATGCTGGAACACTCAATCACTAATTAAAATGGAAAATTATTACGAAGTTCAAAAATTTAACAAGTGGTGGATGAAATTAATCATCGCCGTTCCCATCCTTATATTTATTGTAGGAATAGCTCTTGGAAAAACCCAAAGTGAACAAGGAACACCCATGCTAATTTCCTCTGTGGTAGTAATTTTTGTTGCTGTACTGTTTTATTTTACCAAGCTCGAAACGCGCTTGGATGAAACAGGAATCACCATTCGATTCTTTCCTTTTCAACGTGTTTATTATTACGTAAAGTGGGAAGAGTTGGAGTCTGTTCAAGTTCGCAAATACAAACCAATTATGGAATATGGAGGTTGGGGTTTACGCTATAGTTTTAGAAACGGCAAAGCCTACAATATTGCAGGAAATCAAGGCCTACAATTGGTTTTAAAAAGTGGTAAAAAGTTTTTGATAGGAACACAAAAACATACTGAACTAACGCAGTATTTAGCCCAATTAAAAACTGAAAACCAAATAAACTGCATACTATAGTTTTATGGCAGATAAGGAAAAGAAACCATTTGCATTGCGCCTTAACAAGGAGCTAATGGAAGCAATTGAAAAATGGGCTGCAGATGAGTTTCGCAGTACCCACGGTCAAATTGAGTGGTTACTTACCAAAGCAATAAAAGATTCGGGTAGAACCAAAACTAAGAAGTAAGAAAATTTATTCTACAGAGGCGGCTCTACCAGCGATAAAGCCTGTAGTCCAAGCTGCTTGAAAATTAAACCCTCCTGTTATGCCATCAATATCCAATACTTCTCCAGCAAAGTGAAGGCCTTTCACGCGCTTACTTTCCATGCTTTTAAAGTCAATATCATCTAGGTTCAGACCGCCACAAGTAACAAATTCTTCTTTAAACGTTGTTTTTCCTTTTACTTGGTAGGTATCATATAATAAACCTTGAATTACTAAATTCAATATTTCTTTACTTACCTCTCCCCAATTGGCATCCTCTTTAACTCCGGCTTTATCTAATAAAAAAGAAATTAATCTTTTTGGAAGTATAAACGGGAACAGCTTACCAACTTGCTTGCTTGGATTGGCTGCTTTTAGGTTAAAAAGTTCTTGCCTCACAGAATCTTCCTTCTTATTATCTAACCAAGAAATTTGAACCTCAAACTCATAGTTTTTTTCGGCCAAAATTCTGGCTCCCATAGAAGATGTTTTCAAAATTGCAGGACCACTTAATCCCCAATGGGTGATCAATACTGGTCCACTGCACTCCAATTTGGTGTTTAAAATTCTAACCCTAGCCGATTGTACAGCAATGCCTTGCAATTCAACAATTGGGTTGTTTGGAATATTAAAGGTAAACAAAGAAGGAACAGGAGCTTCTATTCTATGGCCTAAGTCTTTAAGCCATTGAAGACCATCTTCTTTGGGGCTGCCGCCTGAGGCAACAATTATTTTGCTGCACGAAACTTTTTCGCCAGAATCTAATAATAACTCAAATCCACCGTGAAAGTTTGTAAGTATTTTTTTAACACCCTTTTCAAGGATAATGGAAACCTTGCCTTTCTTGGCTTCCTTTTCTAGGCAATCAATAACAGTTTGTGAATCATCGCTAACAGGAAACATTCGTCCGTCTGGCTCAGTTTTAAGCTTTACCTTTCTTGATTCAAACCATTCTATTGTATCTTTAGGGCTAAACCTTGCAAATGCACTTTTCAGTTGTCTTTCTCCCCTTGGATAGCTCAAGGAAAGTTGTTTAAGGTCGAAACAGGCATGTGTTACATTGCACCTTCCTCCTCCAGAAACTTTGACTTTCTGCAGGACCTTAGATGATTTTTCGAAAAGAATTACCTCAGAATTCTTGTTTGCTAGGGCGCAATTGATGGCAGCAAAATAACCTGCAGCACCCCCTCCTATAACAACTACTTTATGTGACAATGATCTTTTTCTCCTTTAATTTGCAACTTCAAAAATAGGCAGAATGGGCCAATTTTTCCCAATTTTTTAGTTTTTCCTAATTTTACTATATGCAATAAGCAATTGAAAGAGCTTGTTTTGTGTGATTTTAATAAAATTATCTTAAAGTTATCTTAAGATAGTTGTTTGTTGGTTTCACAAAATCATTTATGTTTGCCCATTAGCGTTATAAGCAATCAAAACAGATATAGAATGAGTAAATACAATCAATTAAACAATGTGTTGGGCTGGCTACTTTTTGTAGTTTCTTTAGTTACCTACACCCTCACCCTTGAACCTACAGTTAGCTTCTGGGATTGTGGTGAGTTCATTTCTGCTTCATACCGATTACAAATTTGCCACCCACCTGGTGCTCCTTTGTTCTTAATGATTGGGCGAGTTTTTAGTTTAATGGCATCTGATCCAAGCAAAGTGGCATTTTGGGTAAACATGGTTTCTGCAGTTACAAGTGCATTAACTGTTTTATTTATGTTTTGGACCATTACCCATTTGGCTAAAAAAATATTATTAAAAGGTGCGGCAGAGCTTGAATCTTGGCAAACCATTGCAATAATGGGTGCTGGAGCTGTTGGTGCATTAACTTTAACCTTTTCAGATACCTTTTGGTTTTCGGCGGTAGAAGCTGAGGTTTACGCCTCTTCAAGTTTTTTTACCACCTTAACATTTTGGTGTATCCTTAAATGGGAAGACCTAGCAGATCAAAAACACTCGCAACGTTGGCTGGTGCTTATTGCCTATTTAGTTGGCCTTTCAATTGGCGTCCATTTATTGAACTTATTGGTTATTCCAGCTATAGTTTATGTGTATTACTACAAAAAATATAAGCCTTCAAGAAACGGATTTATTGGGGCATCCGCAGTAGCAATTTTAGCAATAGGCATTGTTCAATTTGGCATTATACCAGGATTGCCTGGCCTTGCAACTAAATTAGACTACCTAGTTGTTAATTCATTTGGCATGAGTTTTAACTCAGGTGCATTAATACTCATTTTCTTGCTAGTTACTTTATTAGCCTCTTTTCTACACTATACACATAGCTTAAGTAAAACGAGTCTTTCTATTGCTATAGCTTCTTATGCTGCGTTGGTACTAAGTAGTTTTTCTGTAAACGGAAGTTTCTCTGGATTAATTGCTTGGGCAATCATTACTGGAGCGCTTTACTTTTTTATCTTCCAAAGAAAGGCAGCCATGGATGTTGTAAATTTGGTTGTGCTGTGTTTTTCATTTGTGGTTATTGGCTATTCATCTTACTCAATGATTATCATTCGTTCTTTGGCTAATCCGCCTATAGACATGAACGACCCAGAGCAGCCATTTTCTTTGTTAAGCTATTTAAATCGCGAACAATATGGCGAAAACCCTCTCCTTTACGGACAGTATTTTTATGCCAAGGTAATAGATTACAAAAAGGGAGCCTACCAATTTGCGAAAGGAGCAGATGGTAAATATGAAAAAGTTGGGCAAAAAATTGAGCGCATTTATGATCCAAAAGATTGTACCCTTTTCCCTCGTATGTGGGCCGATAGGGCTGATTATCAAAACGCATATAGAGAGTGGGAAAAAATGCCGGGTGAGAAAAGAGCCAATATGGGCAAAAACATTGATTTCTTGCTAAGTTATCAATTAGGGTTTATGTATTGGCGCTATTTCTTTTGGAATTTTATTGGTAGACAAAACGATGAACAAGGATACGGAGACATAACAAAAGGAAACTGGATAAGTGGTATTACTTTCTTAGACGAATGGCGCTTAGGCCCTCAAACCACTATGCCAGAGAGCATGAAATCGAATAGGGCAAAAAACACCTATTTCTTTCTACCGCTAATTCTAGGGCTTATTGGGGTGTTCTACCACTTCAAAAAAGCAAAAGAAGATGCCTCAGTTGTTATGACCCTATTTTTATTTACAGGGTTCTTCATTATCTTATATTTGAACTTCCCGGCACATCAACCACGCGAAAGAGATTATGCCTATGTGGGTTCATACCAAACCTTTATGATTTGGGTTGGATTAGGTGTTTTAGCCATTGTAGATTGGTTGGCTAAAAAGATGAATAAAACAACCGCAGCCCTTGGTGCAACTGTTGTTTCATTGGCTGCAGTGCCGCTATTAATGGGTTCACAAAATTGGGATGACCATGACCGCAGTAACCGTTTTACTGCCCTACATTTTGCAGAAGATTATTTAAATTCATGCGAAAAAGATGCGATTCTATTTACCAATGGCGACAATGATACTTACCCATTGTGGTATGCGCAAAATGTTGAAAATATTAGAAGCGACATACGTGTAATTAACATGAGTTTACTCAATACAGATTGGTATGCAGATGGCCTTAAACGACCTGCTTATGATAGCAAACCTGTTGAGTTCTCTATGCGCCCTGATCAGTATAAACAAGGAACCAGAGATTATGTTGTTTATTATGAAAATCCTGAACTAGAAACCAGATACGGAATCAACAAAAACGATTATTATCCACTCAAAAACATTTTGGCTTTTGTTAATGACGATAAGGACCCAATGGGAACAGTTCAAACTCAAGGTGGAGAAGCATTGCGCTATTTCCCAACCAAAAAGTTTAGCATCATTGTTGATAGAGCAGCTTGCCTAAAAAATGGTGTGGTTAAAGCGAAAGACGAAATGTACATGCTAGATACCATTAAATGGGAGATTGGCAACAATAACCTCATGAAAGCCGATTTAATCTTATTGGATATTATAGCAAGCAATATCAATACAAGGCCTATTTATTGGGCTATTACCACTGGTTCAGATGTTTATATGAACCTCCAAGGTTATTTCCAATTAGAAGGTTTAACCTATAGATTAGTTCCAATTGCAAGCAATATCCAAAGAGATGGCACAACTGGAAGAATCAATTCAGATATCCTTTATACCAACCTTATGGAGAAGTTTAAGTGGGGTAACATGGCCGAAAGTAATGTGTACTTAGATGAAACCATCTTACGTCAATCTAAAAACTTTAGAAATATATTCTACCGTTTAGCTGAACAACTCATTATGGAAGGCAAAAAAGATTCTGCTATTAAAGCTTTAGACTATTGCTTAAAAGTAATGCCAAACGATAAGGTTCAATACGATGTTTTTGTGGTACGTTTGGTAGAAGGATACTACCTAGCAGGAGCAAACGAAAAAGCAAACAACCTTGCCAAAGAACTGATGACCATTCACGAAGAAAAGGCTCGTTATTTCTCTAGCTTTAAAAACAAACGCAATGCTGTTAAGCCAGATATTGAAGATAACATTCAAATCATGAATTACATTCAACAGGTTGCGAAAGCAAACAGGCAAGATGTTTTATCCGACGATTTTACCAAACGAATTAATTCGGTTCAAACAGGTTTATAATTTTTATATTTAATAAACCAACAAAAAAGCTGCTCAATGGGCAGCTTTTTTGTTTTCTTTGCACCTCAAGATTATTTTTATGAGCCAAACAACTATTTATGGCGTTCATGCAATTAAAGAGGCTTTTAACGCCGGCCGTGAACTAATCAAAATTCAAGTGCAAAAGGGATTATTAAACCCCCAAGTAGAAGAAATATTAAGCATTTGCAGAAAACAACAAGTTCCTGTACAATTTGTTCCTAAAGAAAAATTCTACTCCTTCAAAGAAAAAAATCACCAAGGTTTGGTTGGCTATATTTCTCCTATTTCTTACCACAGCATTGAACAAATTATTCCTCAACTTTTTGAAGAAGGCAAAACCCCTTTTATCATGGTTTTGGATAGGTTAACAGATGTGCGAAATTTGGGTGCAATTGCCAGAACTGCCTTATGTGCTGGCGTTCATGCCATTGTTATTCCTCATACAGATTCGGCTCCTGTTAATGATGATGCCGTAAAAACTTCCGCTGGCGCATTGATGAAATTACCCGTTTGTAGAGAAAAAAATTTAAAAACTGTTATAGAATTCTTGAACCAATGTGGCTTTACAACTCTTGCTTGCACAGAAAAAGCCAATAATAATTTGGATCAAATAGAATTAAGCGGACCGCTTGCCATTATTATGGGAAATGAAGAAACGGGCATTAGTAACGACTTAATTAAAAAGTGTACCGAGCTTGGGAAAATACCTATGGACTTTGGATTGGCTTCATTAAATGTTTCTGTGGCTGCTGGTATAGCCATGTATGAAGCTATGATTCAAAGAAAAATTGCAGGTAGTTAACCAAGAGTTATTTTTTGTTTTAGTGCCTCCACCTTTTCTCTTAATACCCTAAAAAACTGATTTCTTTGCTTTTCTCCAACACCGCTAATTAAAGTTGATTTTCTCAACAAATTGTTGAGCCAAAGTTCATTCTCATGAACAAAATCGGCGCTAGTAGTGCTCATCATATTAAAGGTGTTGTTGCTCACATACGCAATTTTGGTTGAACCAATATTGGCCAAAATGCTATTGTTGCCAATCATCACCTCGCTTTTATAAAGCTTAAAATTCTCTCTTCCAGATTCTCCCTTCTCAATCAACTTGCTACTCTTGGCCGCTTTTTTTAACACCAAGTTTAGTTCCTCTAAAAATAAATCACAAAGGTGTAAGGCATCAATTTTATGGTTGAAAAAACCCGATTCCCAAAAGTATTCAATTTGCTTGAGGTTACTGTTTAGCGTGTCTTCTGTCCAAATTTCAATTGAGTTAATTTCATTGTAATTCTTCAACATCTCCGAAGCGCTGCTTATCATCTCCTCATCAATTAAACTAGGATCATAGTTTTCATCGGCAAAATCTGGTGAGTTTAAAATCGACTTTAACCAATAAAAAAGTTTAAACGTAATTAGGTCTCTGTTAAAGAAATGATGCCACAAAGGAACATCGTCTGCCCCATAAATTATTTGGTTGTTTACAGAGGTGCCTATCTTTTTCACATCTCCAGAAATGTACATTAACCAGAGTTTAAAGTTTTCTTTTTTGTCATCTAACTTCAAATAGTCAAAAGTTACCTTATTGCTCATGTGCTGCACTTCTGGATCAAAGGAAACCCTAAAATGTTTACAAATCAGCGTTATTTCTTCAATATTAAATAGGGTTTCACACCTTATTCTCCTATAGGCGCTATCTGTGCTAAGCGTTAATAAATCAGCCAGCTCATCTACAAAAGAAACATTTGGTGGTATGCCCGATTTTACGCGCATCAAAAATTGTTCTTGAATAAATTTAGATTTGTTTTCCATTAGAAACTTTAGGATAAATAATTGCTGGCTTTAAATCAATTTAATGCAAGTTATACAAAAATCTCTTTAAACAAAACTCAGTTCCTATTCAATTAATTGCTTTTAATTCACTTTCCTTAAGGCTTTTACCCCATTTTACCATTCCTTTTGCATCGAAACACGTAATGGTTAAAACCCTTTCACCGCGCTTTGGCCCACTAATTTTAATGGTGCAAAAATTGTTTTCTACCGTTAAGGTATTTTCTACCCTTTGCGGATTTTGCGCTTCGGCTGTTTTCAAAACGCTGCTGCTACCTGCCGTTATGCTGCTGCTGGTTAAATCGTATAATGGATAGCCAAGTGCTGAGGTAACTTTGTCGTTTTTTAACAGCTCCGTATGGTGCCTATCTCCGCTAAGAAAAAAAACACCACTAATTTTTTGATCTATAATGAACTGAATAATTTCTTCCCTTTCTTTTTTATACAAATTATAAGATTCTACATTGGTGTTTTCGTTGATAAACTGACCGCCCGCGGCCACAAATTTAAACGAAGCCTTGCTGTGCTTTAGCTTGTTTTTTAGCCAACTTAATTGGTTCGAACCCAATTGTGTTTTAGAAAATTTGCTTTCTTGCAATTCAGATTCATCCCTAAACCAACGATCATCCAATAAAAAAAACTCCGCATCACTAAACCTAAAATTGTGGTAAATACCTTGGCCGTTTTCGCCATAAGTTTTATTCCCCCAATAGGCTTTAAAACAAGCTGCGGATGCTTCTTTCAAATCATAATGTTTATTGGCATCGTTGTCGCCATAATCATGGTCATCCCAAATGGCATAATGATTCATCTTAGCAAGAAAAGGTTGCATTTGTTGCGTGCGCCTAGTATGTAAATACCTGTAGGCAATTCCGCTTTCGCTGCTATAATCTGCCTCGCGTGTATAGGTATTATCTCCCAACCAAATCATAAAATCTGCCGGTGTATTCGTCATGGTTGTTAATATTTCATCGCTTCCTCCATAAGGTTTGCCTGGTCTATCATAAGCAGAATCATTTATATACAAGCAAGAGCCAAGCATAAAGGAGAAATCTGGAGGCGGTGTGCGCCATTCCCAAAGCACTTTGGTTTTAAAGACCAGGGGATAGTTAAATTGTTGAACTTGGTTGTCTAACAAAATTTGATAGTCATAGTTTGAACCCATTTCAAGGCCTGTTAAAATAAATTTACTAATAAAGGGCTTGCAAATTGCAGACTCTGTATTGCTCAAAGAATTGCTCATCCAGGCGCCATTTGCACCTTTTATTCTGTATTGAATCGTTATTTTTTTAGCACATGCTGTTTGAACCCAAACCAAACATTCGGTGTGCTCCATATAGCCTAACATAGGGCCTGCAATAATTTTTGCTATGGCTTTACTTTCCTTTTGTGCCAATGCAATTTGAAATGAAAAAAGTAAAATAATGAATAATCGCTTTCTCATGTTTGTTAATTATCCATCAATAATACTAAATAAATTAGTTTCGTTTAATACTTTCAGTAGGTTTGTAACATTATATTTATATGGAAACACCTACACAGCCAGATTCTTTTCAGGCATATATTTTAGACGATATTACCAAGGCCAAATGGTATAGAATAGTATTCGATATCAAAAAAAACTTTAACAAAAAACCAGACATGAACGGCCTCCTATTCCTCATAGGTGTTAGAGAGCTTGGACAGATGCGCGAGTTTGAAAAACACGAGAAAATGGACCTCATGCACATTGCTACTTGCAAGTTATTAAGCTATGAAGGCTATTATGAATTAGATGGTTTTGACGACGATGGTTGGCCACATTATTCAATGATTAAAAAGCCGCCATACATAGATTTAATGAGCCAAGAAAATAGGCTGCGAAAATTAATTGTAGCTTACTACGACGACAATGAATTGTTTGAACCCACCAACCAAGATTAAACACCATAAACTTGAGTTAAGGCTTTGGTTATTATAAAACAAGCGTGTTCTATTTCGTCTTTTGTAATGGTTAAGGGAGGTGCAATTCTTATTCTGTTATTGGCAAATAAAAACCAATCGGTAATAAGGCCGTCAGCCAAGCAAGCTTGTATTGCTTTTAAGTTGTTGTCAAAGTTATCTAGTTCAACAGCAAGCATTAGCCCTTTGCCAGAAATACCCTTAATTTTCGGGTGAACCAATTTTTCTCTGAATAGCGCTTCCTTCTCGGCCACTTCATTTAATAGATTACTTGCCACTAAAAATTGAATGCCTGCATGTGCAGCTGCCGCTATAACTGGATGTCCGCCAAAGGTTGTAATGTGTCCAAGTATTGGTTGGTCTGCGAATAAAACCATTAAATCATTGCTGGCAATAACCGCCCCAATAGGCATGCCAGCTCCAAGTGCTTTTCCCAATAATAAAATATCCGGCTTTATTCCATAATGTTCAAAGGCAAACATTTTGCCAGTTTTACCCATGCCACTTTGAATTTCGTCAAATACCAGAAGAGCTCCTGCTTCCTCGCACTTGTTTTTCAATGCCAACAAAAATTCAGGATTTGCCGCAATATATCCCGCTTCACCTTGTATAACCTCAGTAAAAACACAAGCAGTATTGTAGTCTATTTGATCCAAAGAGGCAATATCGTTGAAAGTAATAAAGGAAACACCTGGTAGTAATGGCCTAAATGCCTGCTTGTAATATTCATCGCTGTTGATACTTAAAGCAGCGTGTGTGCTTCCATGGTAAGCATTTTTACAGGCAACTATATTTGATTTTCCAGTGGCTCTTTTGGCTAATTTCATGGCCACATCTGTTGCCTCAGCTCCAGAACTTAGTAGGTAAACAGAATTTAACTCCTTTGGCAATAAGTCACAAATAGCAGCAGACAATTGCGTCTGAGCACTTTGCACAAACTCACCATACACCATTACATGCTGATGCTTATTTAATTGCCCTATAATTGCAGCTTTTACCTGCTCATTTCCATGGCCAAGGTGATTTACGCTAATCCCCGAAATAAGATCCAAATACCTTTTGCCTTCCACATCAATAATATAATTGCCATCAGTACCCGCAACCTCTAACATCATTGGAAAATGTGTGGTTTGAGCCTGATGAAGCATAAAAAGTTGCCTATTATTCATAAATGAATGCCTTATTGAAATGTTATTGCAAAAATACTCACTCAACCCTATCCAACAAAGGTATTAATTGCAAAACAGAATTGCCCTTACTTTTCAAGGGGTACAATTGAACTATTAATAAAACCTATTCTATAAAAAGAATTACTATCAATTTGCTGAAAATCTTCCAATGAGTGAATGAAATCTGTGTTCATTATCTCATTGCGACTATCACTGTTAAACCAAATCAATACTTGAGATTCTCCTACTCTCCTATAAAAATCAACCTTATTTTCATACTTATATGGCGTGTAAACACATGGTTTTCCTGTTACCCACCAAACTATATCTGGATAATTGGAAATTAACCCAAATGAATCCATTTTAGAAAGAACCAAAGGGTGCGCATCAAATTGTTTTTTCCATACAACACTGTTATATCCTCCTGCGCCGTTCTTTGATAAAAGATACATTTGCCTTGATACAGCAATGGTTTGCATCATAGCAATTAAGAATAAAAACGCAACAGCAAACTTGTTATTTTTTCTAAGTTGGTTCAAACCGAGTATTGGTAAAAGCAAAACCAATAGCCATAGTATAGAAAGGTACCTTGGCAATTGAACCATAGATAAATCTTGTTGCAACATCAAAAACAGAAAAAGTGAAAGGCTAATTGAAACTACTAAAAGTATAACAGGGCGCCTCTTTTCTTGATAAAAAAACAAGCTTATTATACCAATCAACAAACATATCAAAAACAAGGCAGGGCCAGCAAACAAGGACTGCAACGACAAAACACCATTAAACAATGTTTGCAGGTTCTCAAGAAAGGAAATAAAACTAATTTTTTTATCAAGCGCATGCTCGCCAATTGGATTGCCTGCTATCAAATAATTTCTCATCCACCAAATAGCGCTCACAAAAATAGTTGGGGCAATTTGAAAGAAAATATAGGCCAAATTTCTTTTCTGTTTGAACCAAAAAAACAAGACTCCTGGCAACATCAACCACAAGGAATAGCGCTGCAGCGACATCAATGCAAACAGAATAGACGAGGCCGTGTTTCCTTGTTTATTTTGCACCAATACATAATAAGTCCAAGGTAATAACAAGGATACAAAACCAGCCTCGCTCAAAGCAAAAATAAACACGTGCAAATAGCTAAAATAAGATCCTGCTACAACCCAAAAAACCAGATTCTTTAAGCCAGGTTCAATTTCATTTTCAATTATTTTATGTAAATAAAAGATACTTACATTGAAAAATACCAACTGTAAAACTATTGCATAAATAAACGGATTGAGGTTCAATAAATAGGCTGGGGCTAACATCAAACTATAAAGAGGTGGGGCATTCAGAAAAGGAAAGCCATCAAATTGCAAAAAGCCAAACCCACGTGCTAAATTTTGGGCTACAGAAAAATAATTGGCCGAATCCACATTCAACCCAATTCCATAGGCCGAAACACCTATCAATAATATAAAATTTAGGATCGCGACAATTCCAAAAACAAACCGATTTTCTTTTAAAAACCCTAATTTACCAATCCCAAATGCTGCTGCTGCATGTCCAAATGCAGAGGCCATTAAAATGCTAGTGTTGCTTTCATGAGGCTATCAAACAAGCCTCTTCCATCTGTATTGTATAACTCTGGATCAATTACCCTTTCTGGGTGCGGCATCATTCCAAATACATTTCTACCTGCATTGCAAATGCCAGCAATATGATCCATTGAACCATTTGGGTTTGCTTCATTACTAAAGTTACCGTTGGCATCACAATAGTTAAACAAAATTTGATCATTCGCTATTAGTGAGGCCCTCGTAGTTTCATCACAGAAAAATCTGCCTTCACCGTGGGCAACTGGAATTTGATAGGCTTTGGTTAAATCGAGGCTATTTGTAATTAAAGAGTTTGTAGTACTTGGCTTAATAAAAACATTCTTGCAATTGAATTTTTGGTTTTCATTGTGCAAAAGCGCGCCGGGTAACAAATGGCTTTCACAAAGAATTTGAAATCCATTACAAACACCCCAAACCAAACCACCTTTGCTAGCAAAATCAATTACATTTTGCATGATCGGTGAAAACCTAGCAATAGCGCCGCTTCTAAGGTAATCTCCATAGCTGAAACCACCTGGAAGAAAGACTAAATCTACACCCTGCAAATCATGGTCTTTGTGCCACAAAGCAACGGTTTCACAGCCAAACTGATTTTGAAATGCATAAATTGCATCTTGATCACAATTGGACCCAGGAAAAATTACTACGCCTATCTTCATGTTGATATTGATTGAATCGACACAAAATTAAGCCATACTTCTTAAATCGCCTACTTTATGTGCAAGAAAAATGCAATTGGCAAAACACCAACTCCTAAAGCATGCTTCGAACCTGGTGCTTGTTGAACCGCAACAGGCAAAGTAGTGTTCAATTTAACTTCTGTAAATGTGATTTTACTTTGTGCTGGGAGCATGGTTATCATTTGCTTACAACCACTTGTAAAAACTGGGGATGGCGTGGGAAAAACTTTGCTTTGAATCTTAGGCTCACTAGGTTCTACCATCAGCGTAAAAGAGTTTAGCAGATTCTTCTTCGATTTGTCGTTCTTATCACAAATAATCAATTGAGCGTTCCCAAGGTTAAAAAAAGACTTGTCAACCGTTCCAACCAACATCAAATCTATTTTCTCAAAACCATTGTCTAAAACATAGGTGAAACGATGGGCAATTTCAAGGTTTTTAGGGTTAGGTGTTGGCTGTTGCGCCATAAGAGATGGTATGCTTGAAGCAAAGCTCAAAACTACCAAAATAATTGTTTTAATTTTCATATGTAATTTCACGCTGCAAAATAAGTGCCTTTCTTTCTAAAAATATCCTTTAATATTTCGGTTTGAACCTAACTTAATGTGAAAAATTCCGTTTTCTCAGTGGTATGCGATCTCACAACGCCAGCACTTACTAGAGAAACGAGCATTTTTTGTGCACGCCACCTCGAAATATTCAACAACTTACAAATCTCCTTCAAGTTGGCCTTTTCTTTCATTTCTAGAAACTTTAAAACTCCCTTTTCGTGTTCAGTGTAATGAATGATGTTTTGACCTTTCCCGCTATTTCGCTTCAAAACATCCACAACAATTTTGCTAGCCAATAATGATTGGTCTTTTACGCGGATATGCACCCACCACTTACCTTCTTCGTCTTTTGCATAATAAGGCTTGTCTTTTCCCTCTGGAATGTATGCCTCTATTACAGAGCGCTCACCCATATCCCATTCCTTTATAATTAAATCTATTTCTGGTTTTATATAAAAATGAGCTGCTAGATCCAACATGTATTTTTCGTCTTCACTTCTAACCCCAGAAATCGATTTGTTATCATTTACTCCTATCAACAGAGTGCCTCCTTTATGATTGGCAAATGCACTAATTGTTTTGGCAATTTTGCTAGCCGAGGATATCGTTTTTTTAAAATCAAGCACTTCGCTCTCTCCACCAGCAATTTTAAACAACAAAGGATGAATACCCATGGCTGCAATATAGCAAAATAGGCGCAATCTAAGCGGTTTTTCTTGTCAAATTTTCCGCAATTATTTAGCCATTAATCATCTCAATCTTTTTTAATTAACCATAAACCAAAAAAGGTAAGTAAGCCATTGATCAATAAAAGTTCAATACCAATTTGATAGGACCATCCAAAGTAAGCAGGTACATAGTTTTGGAAAAAGTAGCAAATCGTGGGTGCTACAAAACAAACAATTGGCGACAATCTATCATGAATTTGATGCTTTGTTAAAATGCCAAAAGCAAATAAGCCTAATAAAGGGCCATACGTATATCCGGCTATATCAAGTAAAATTCCAATGATAGATTTATTGTCTAATTGTTTAAAGTAATAAACCATCATTAAAAAAAGAAAGGCAAACGACAAATGCACTACTTTTCTAATGTTTGATTGCCTGTTTTCATTCCATTCTTTATTCCGTTGCACACCTAAAATATCAATACAAAAAGAGGAGGTTAAGGCTGTTATGGCGCCGTCTGCCGAAGGAAATAATGCCGAAATTAACCCAATAATAAAAATCAATGAAATCAACATTGGCATATGTGTTAAGGCAACGGTAGGAAACAGGTCGTCGCCCTTAACCGTTAAACCTTTACTTTCTGCATACATAAAAAGTACCCCTCCTAAAAACAGAAACAAAAAGTTCACCAAAACCATCACTGAGCTGAACAAAAGCATGTTTTTCTGGGCTCCACCCAATGTTTTTACACTTATGTTTTTTTGCATCATTTCTTGATCCAAACCTGTCATGGCAATGGTAATAAAAGCCCCTCCTAATACTTGCTTCAGAAAATACTTCTTATCAAAAAATTTAAAATTAAAAACCTGAAGATGCCCGCTATCGTTTAACTTTCCAAGTGTTTCAGAAAAACTTAGGTTCAAATCGCCCATTATATAAAACACGCAAACCACTAATGCCAATAACATAAAAAAAGTTTGAAGCGTATCTGTCCAAACAATGGTTTTTACACCACCTTTAAAGGTATACAATACAATCATAAGTAGAATAATCAAAGTAGTAACTTCAAAGCTAACATGGAGTTGATCCAATACAAAAATTTGAAGCACATTGATAACCAAATAGAGTCTTAATGTAGCGCCTAAAGTTCTGGAAACAATAAAAAATAATGACCCTGTTTTATATGAAAATATGCCAAACCTTTGGCCTAGGTAGTTATAAATGGAAGTAAGCTTAAGTTTATAATAAAGTGGCAATAAAACAAAGGCAACCACAAAATAACCTATAAAATATCCTAAAACTACCTGAAAATAACTAAATTTTGCCAACTCAACCGTACCTGGTACCGAAACAAAAGTTACCCCAGATAAAGAAGTGCCTATCATTCCAAAGGCCACTAAGGCCCAATGGCTACTCTTGTTTCCAATAAAGAAACTGTGGTTAGTGGCGTTCTTGGAGGTAAAGAAGGCAACACACAGTAGGACCAAGAAATAAAGAATAATGACGCTCAAAAAAAGTGTTGTTTCCATTACACAAAACTAGCTTACACTAACTTTTTACAAAATGGATTTAACCACATAAAAGGATATAGCGTCTAATAATTATTGCGGAATCAAAGGAACACCTGTCAAAATGATTAATAACATCATTATTGAAACTACCATTAATGATACGATTAGTGGTTTCCTAAGCGACTTTTTAGGGTAGCTATCTTCATCTAGAAAGTACTTTCTAAAAACAAATTCAACTAACAATGCACCCTCTAAAAAATTAGCCATAAAAGTGGTTCCTGGTCCGCGAAGGTCTGTTGTGCCCAAATAAGCTGTGAATGAGGCAAACATCAAGGAAACTAGAAGCAAAAGATTGCCTATTTTGGTTTCGCCTTTATCAACTAAGTTTTGCCTCAATAAAAAGCCTCCAAAGATTGGACTAAACAACACGCAAAAACCCAAAACAGTCCATTTGGAATATATTGGGGCCTTCTCCACTTTTGTTCCTTCTTCAAACATAATTGTAAATTAATAAAAGTTCTTTCGATTGCTTTTGTTCCAAATCTTAATCAAAATAAAGCCAAACAACATGCCGCCTAAATGTGCAAAGTGGGCCACATTATCAGCTGGATTATTTGCAATGCCTTGGTACAATTCTATGGCCCCATAGCCAAATACGAAATACTTTGCTTTGATAGGAAATGGGATGAAAAGCATCATTAATTCTGTATTTGGAAACAGCATGCCAAATCCAAGTAAAAGTCCAAAAACAGCACCACTAGCCCCTACCACAGGGTTATTAAACTTCTTCACCAATAAAAAATCTGTGATTTGTTTGGCGCCAGTAACATAATCTGGATTATTGGGATCCTTTCTCCATTCATTTAAAAAATCTGCAACATGAATATCGTTTGCAAAAAAGGGATCTTTTTGAATGATGTTAAAAAAGGTATCATAATCTGGATTTGCGGCAAATCCGGCTATCATTTCTTTTATTTGATACACCTCATAGGCATTTACACCTAAATACAAAGCCGCAGCGCCAAAAGCTGTAACAAAATAATAGATGAAAAACCTTTTGGGACCCCAATAATTTTCTAATGTATTGCCAAACATCCATAAGCTGAACATATTAAAAAATAAGTGCATGAACGACCCATGCATAAAAACATGAGTAATTAATTGATAGGGTTTAAAATAGCTAGATTCGGGGTAAAATAACCCAAAATGTTGGTTCATATTAAACCACCCTTTGCTCTCTAGCACTATATTGGCCAAATAACACAGGCCATTAATTATCAATAAATTCTTTACTACTGGAGGAAAGCTCGAAAAGTTGTTTGGTCTAAATTGTTGATACATATCCTAATTTGCGGCAAATTAATTCTAATAATTGAATTGCTTGTGTGTTGGCAAGAATTTTTATTGGTGTTAAAACATTTTTGAAATGTCTTGTAACGTGAGCTTGCTCACGCAAGGTCTCCCATCTGGGGAAAATTGCGGATCAGAACAAGCAAATAACTCATCTACCAAACGATTCATTTCTTCTGTTTTTAATTTGGTGCCAGATTTAATGGATGCTTTTTTTGCCAAAGTTTTTGCCACATTTTTATGTTTATTGAGCTCACCTTGTTTATTCCTTTTATACGTTTCTAAAATCTCTGAAAGTAGCTCTTGTTCATTGCCAAGGTGAAGTTCTGTTGGGAGTCCATTGATCACAAATGTATTTTTGCCAAAGACATTGATAGTAAAACCTAGTGCGCCCATTTCTGGCAAAATCTCTTCCAAAACAACTTCATCACCCGAAGCCAATGTTACAACCTTAGGGAAAAGAAGTTGCTGACTAGCTATTGGGCTTTGGGCAAGGGCAAACAAATATTTTTCGAACAAAATTCGCTCGTGGGCTGCCTGTTGGTTTACGAGCATCAAACCACTTTTGATTGGGGTAACAATAAATTGATTGTTTAATTGAAAAAAAACTCTGGTGTCGCTTACCTCTTCGTTTGATGGAAGAAGTTGCTCAACTTTTTCATTTATTGAGGGTGAGTTTGAATTGGTTTGAAATAACTTTTCCCAATTCTGTGCCTTATAGTTTCGCTGTTGTTGATAGGTTTCCTTAAAACTGCTCCAATCTGGTCTGCTTACCGTTGAGCCACCAGCAATAAACGGGATAGCCTCACTTATGCTTGGTGGATTTAACTGGAGATGTATAAATCTATTGTCATCAAAGTTTCCTCCATCTGGATTTTGAATATAAGCTCCAAGGGATTTTCTAACAATTGCTCTCAAAATTTGATAAACATTTCTCTCATCCTCAAATTTTACCTCTGTTTTTGTGGGATGGATATTAATGTCTATTTGCGATGGGTCAATTTCAATTTGAATCACATATAACGGAAACTGTTCTTTACTAATGGTTCCTTCAAAGGCATTGTTTACCGCATGGTTCAAATAATTATCTTTAAAAAACCTATTGTTTACAAAGAAATATTGCTCTCCCCTTAGTCTTTTTGCAAACTGCGGTTTAGCTATAAACCCTTTTACATGAATGATGCTTGTTTGTTCATCTAGTTCAATCAAATCCTCTTCTTTTCGGTCGCCAAAAACAGATACAACTCTATCTTTTTGAGTTTCGATTAAATAATCCAATTGCAAATCATCATTGTGATACAATTGAAAGCCTATAGCAGGATTGGTAAGTGCCGCCCTGTTTATTTCTTCAACAATGTGTTTCCATTCAACTGGGTTCGACTTTAAAAAATTTCGCCTAGCGGGTATATTAAAAAACAGGTTTTTAACTTGGATATTTGTGCCTGTTGGGTGTGCAATGAGTTCTTGTTTTTTTACCTCCGAACCTTCAACCGAAATAAATGTGCCTAACTCATCCTCCTCTCTTCTTGTTTTCATTTCCACAGAGGCCACAGATGCAATACTAGCGAGAGCCTCGCCCCTAAAGCCCATCGTGTTAATTTTAAAAATATCTTCTGTTTTGGCTATTTTGGAGGTAGCGTGCCTTTCCCAACACATTCTGGCATCTGTGCCACTCATTCCTGAACCATTGTCTATTATTTGAATCAAGGATTTGCCGGCCTCCTTTATGTACAAAACAATTTGCGTACTACCTGCATCTATAGAATTATCTAACAATTCTTTAACTACAGAGGATGGCCTTTGAATAACCTCTCCTGCTGCAATTTGGCTAGCTACGTGATCTGGTAAAAGCTTAATTATGTCTGTCATATTCTACTACAAATCACTTCATTTTTCACCGTAATTTTCCTACTGTGGAGAACTTTCAACCCCTAAACCGTTAATAAGTTCTCATCATATTTCTCGTTTTTATCACAACATTTGCGCTCCTTTGCGGTAATAATGCGTTTTTCCTGTAAATATTTTTTGGCTTTTGCTGTCTTTTTTTGTCTTAATAGCCAAAGTAAAGCGCAAAGCCATTCCATCAATTGGAAACGTTCTTACCCTTGGGTAGATTCTGTCATGAGCACTTTGAGCTTAGATGAAAAAATAGGCCAATTAATGACAATAGCTGTTTGGACCCAAAGAGACAGTAACTACTTAATGGATATTGAGCATTTGGTTAAAGACTACAAGGTTGGTGGCATCATGTTTATGAAAGGAACCCCTCATAAAGAAGCGGTATTAACCAACAGATACCAAGCCGTTTCTAAAGTGCCTATTTTGGTAAGCATTGATGGTGAGTGGGGATTAAATATGAGATTGGATAGCACCCCAGCGTTTCCACGACAAATGATATTAGGTGCTGCAAATAACCTTGAACTTACCCAACAAATGGGCACTGAGATTGGTAAACATTGCAAAAGAATGGGCATTCATTTAAACTTTGCTCCCGATGTTGACATTAACAATAATCCAGCGAACCCCGTTATCAATGACCGCAGTTTTGGTGAAAATAAATACATTGTTGCCAAACATGGTGTTGCTTTTACGAGGGGTATCCAAGACCAGCATGTAATGGCTACAGCAAAGCACTTTCCCGGACATGGTGATACAGAGTTTGATTCTCACGAGGCGCTTCCTATTTTAAACTTCAACAGAAAGCGATTAGATTCTTTGGAATTATATCCCTTTAAAGAAATCATTAAAAACAAGGTTGGAAGTGTAATGGTTGCCCACTTATATGTACCGGCAATAGATTCGGCCAATAACACCGCTACTTCTATTTCTAAAATTGCCATCAAAAACCTTTTAAAAGATGAGCTCGGATTTGATGGTTTGGTTATTACCGATGGTTTAAACATGAAAGGTGTTGCCAATTATGCTGCACCAGGTGAGGTTAGTGCTAAGGCTTTAGCGGCAGGTAGCGATTTGTTGCTTTTTGTAGAAGACTTGCCACAAAGCATATTTTGGATCAAAGAATACCTCAAAAATGGTTTAATTACCAATGAGGATATTGACATCGCTTGCAGAAAAATTTTAATCACAAAAAACTGGGCTGGATTAAACCACTACCAGCCAATAAAATTAGAGAATTTATACTCCGACCTCAATTGTTGTTCTACAGATTTGTTAATCAAAAAAATAGTCAAACAAGGCATAGTGGTAGCAAAAAACTCAGATAACCTTATTCCTTTGGCGAATCCACAAGAGTATAAAATTGCAAGTATTGCAGTTGGAAATAATCTTTTCACCAGCTTTCAACAAACCTTGAATAACTATTTAAAAGCCGATTATTTCTCCATTGATAAAAATGACAGCGAGCAATCATTTGACACCGTTTTTTCAATACTACAACGGTACAGCCTTGTTATAATAAGCGTGCACAACACAAGCAGGTATGTGAGTAAAAAACTCGGTATGACTAAGGCTGAAATTACATTTATCAATCGCTTGCTTTTAAGTAGAAAATCAATCCTAATCAACCACGGAAATCCATACATCTTGCAACACTTCAGTCAAGCAAGAAATGTAATTGTTGCGTATGAAGACCTCCCATTATATAATCAATTAGCGGCACAGGCGTTAATGGGCACCTATGGCACAACAGGTAAAATGCCTGTCTCTGTAGGCAGCACATTTCCTTTGGCTACGGGTGTCGAAACGGAGGCCTTACCTCGCCTAGAATATGTTATGCCAGAAGAGATTGGATTGGAGCATACACCTTTTCAATTTATCGATAGCATGGTAGCTGAAGGCATCAAAGCAAAGGCAATGCCCGGATGCCAAGTTTTAGCTGCAATAGATGGAAAGGTAATTTATAATAAATCTTTTGGAACGTATACATATGACAGCGCCTCGACTAAAGTTCAAAACTACCACTTATACGACTTAGCCTCATTAACAAAAATGCTTTCCACTACTTTGGCTATCATGAAATTGTATGAAGATAAGGCTATAGGACTTAATGATAAGCTAGGCCTATATCTTCCTTTTTTAAGAGGAACAGCGAAGGAAAAAATTACAATCAAAGACGTACTCCTTCATCAAGCTGGCTTTCCAGCCTTTATCCCATTCTATAAAAAAATCTTAGATAAGTCGCTTCCAGATACCACTTGGTTCAGCCAGATTAAAACAACTCGTCATAGCCTAAAGGTGGCGGATAGTCTTTGGATTGACAAATCATACGAGCAAAATATTTTCAATTTGATTGCAACCGCAGACATGAAAACTGCTGGTGAATATTTATACAGTGATTTGGGATTTATTTTACTCAGAAAACTTGTTGAAAACATCAGCAACCAAACATTCGATGAATTTGTAAATGAAAACTTTTTTAAGCCATTGGCTCTGGGAAACATTTGCTTTACACCTTTGGATAAAGGCGTGTTAAAAGGCAAAATTGCACCCACAGAAAACGACACACTATTTAGAAAACAAGAGCTTCAAGGATATGTACACGACCCTGCTGCCGCTATGTTTGGAGGGGTAAGTGGCCATGCTGGTTTGTTTAGCAATGCAAATGATGTAGCCGTTATTATGCAAATGCTTTTAAACGGTGGAACCTATGGAAATGTCAGGGTATTAAAGGAATCAACCGTTACCCTATTCACTAGCAAGCAATCTAAAAAATCGAGAAGAGGTTTAGGTTTTGATAAACCCGAAACCATACCCCTGAAAATGTCGCCAGCTGGCAAATACTGCTCTCCCTTAACATTTGGACACACTGGTTTCACTGGCACTTGCGCTTGGGCTGATCCAAAAAACAATTTGGTTTACGTGTTTTTGTCGAATAGAGTTAACCCCAATGCAGAAAATAATAAATTGGCACAAATGAATATAAGAACCAATATCCAAGACTTAATTTATCAAGCAGCCAAAAAGAAGTAAGTTAATCACTTCAAAAAGAATTTGTTGCAAATTTTGCAAATTTTAGGGGTTTTGTGGATTTCTAGTTAACAACATTTGGAAATGTTCAAAGTATGTTTACCTTTGATGCTCATATTATTTTTATTCATGAACATCTACATTGGAAATTTAAACTGGAGCACAACTGAAGATGAGTTGCGCGGCTTGTTTTCACAGTATGGCGAAGTATCAAGCATTAACATCGTTAATGACAAATTTACCGGCCGTAGCAAAGGATTTGGTTTTGTTGAAATGCCAGATAATGCTGGCGCACAAAGCGCAATCAACTCTCTAAACGGACAGTCTTTTAAAGACAGAAACATCACCGTTAATGAAGCTCGTCCACGCGAAGAAAGACCAAATCGCGAGAGAAGGTCTTTCAACAACAACGACAGAGGAGACAGAAGATCTTATTAATATTCTTATTAAGAGCTCAACAAAAAAGCCGCTTCAAATTATTGAAACGGCTTTTTTATTGCCAAATTTTTTAGTCCTTCTTCTTGATTTTTTTCTTCTGTGAGGTGCTCATTTTATTGATCTTTTTGTAATAGCCTATCTTATTTCCTTCTACCCAAATGGTAAGCTTTTGACCATATTTAACAACATTCTTCTTTAGCTTGTTCCACGACTTAATATCTGCTGCAGGCACATCAAACCAATCCGCTATATCGGCAAGGTTGTCTCCTTTTTTAACGGTATAAATTATCTTCTTTTTAGTGAATTTTTTTGATTCAGTATTTTTTGTAATCCCTGCTACACTATCAACCGAACTCTCTTTCAATTTGTCTATTGGGTCAACCTGAAGCTCGCTCAAGTTAATAGACCTAAAAACAGTATCTCTCAAAAGGGCAAAATTCTTTGACTTGCTTTTCGGAACCCTAACAGCATATCCCTCTGCATTAAATGGAATAATGTCTTTTCTAAAAACAGGATTTAATTCCCTCATTTCTTCAACACTAACTCCGGTTACCGAAGAAATTTGCTGAAAAGAAAGCCATTTGTTAACCAAAATACTATCGGTTTCTGTTTCAAATTTGGGCTCGGCACTGCTAATTCCATGCTCCTTATAATAATTCAAAATATAAACGGTGGCAATTACTTTTGGATAAAGCTCTTTACAAGCTGCTGGCATATGGGGATATATGTCCCAAAAGTAAAGACTATTATTGCTAATATGAATGCATTTGTTAAGTGTAACAGGTGAACAGCCATAACTTGCAATTACCAAAGGCCAACTTTTGTAAATACTATATAAATCTTTTAAATGTTGGGCTGCAACCGCACTAGACTTTACAGGATCTCTCCTTTCATCTATGTAAGTGTTTACCTTAAGCTTATACATTTTACTTACTGGGTAAGCCATCATCCAAATTCCACTTGCACCACTGGTATTTACCACCGAGGGATCCAATAAGGAGGCGGTAGCAGCCAAGTATTTCAAGTCAATTGGCAACCCCTTCGCCCTTATGCTCTTCTCTAATAAAGGAAAATAATACTTGCTTCTCCCTATTAAGTTTCTCACCATTTCGGGATTGTTTAAATACTCTTCAATAAATGGTCGAACCGATGGATGGTAGGTTAGCTCTAATGGGCTTTTAAGCGCCGCTAAACGTGCTTGATAAACTTCATCAACACCTGCTTTTGTTATAAAAAAACAAAATAGTAAAAACCCTAACAAAAACACGCCTTTCTTTTTCGCTCCCATAAAACGCAAATTATATAACTTCTTATACACTGTTTCAAAAAGAAATTAAGATTTGAACACTTTTTGGGATGAGTGGCCTTAAACACAAACACATTTAAAATAACAATGAATGAGGCACGAAATTGGGCAAAAGGAATTAAACTTATAGCAACAACGCTTATTTATTATTCCTAAAATAATGCGTGAAATAAGGCTAAATTCCTGATTACAAATAACCCGAGAATATTTGTAAATCATTCTAAGTCCAACTATTCCGAAAATGAGGAATATTGATTTAACAATGTTTTTGGAGGCTGATTTATTTCAGGATTTTTAGATTAAAGAATACTAATTTCCCATGAAAGATTTGGGCAATCTATTGAGATAAAAAACAAAAAATGTTTTATACTGGCTGGCCCCTACTTAGGCTCTTGGTCTTTCGTTTTCATTCCCTCTTCAATCTGGTCTTTCACATTTTTCTTGGCATCATTGAATTCTCTCACGCCTTGGCCAATGCCACGCATCAATTCTGGAATTTTCTTTCCGCCAAATAAAAACACGATGGCTAATAAAATGATTAACCACTCTCCGCCACCTAAGTTGCCGATAAATAACAATGTAAAGTTCATTTTTTAATGAATTAGTAATGCAAAATTAGTCTATTTTTTAATTTTTAAGCTTCAAACCTGAGTTTATTTCATTTGAACACTCTTTTTCAGGTTTTTCAACTCTTTTTCGTTCAACTCTCTCCAAGTGCCACGCTTCAAAACACCTTTTTCAATTCCAGCATAAAGTACCCTATCCAATTTTTCTACTGAATATCCAAGGTGCTCAAACATGCGGTGAATAATTCTGTTTTTTCCACTATGAATTTCAACACCTACAACATTTTTGTTTTTGGCATCCGAATTAGCAAGCGCGTCTGGTTTTGAAAAGCCGTCTTCTAACTCCACGCCGTTAGAAAGCGTCCAAAGGTCTGCTGGCTTTAGGTTTTTATCTAAAGTGGCTTTATATACCTTTTTTATCTCATATTTTGGGTGCATTAGTCTGTTAGCTAATTCACCATCATTCGTTAATAAAAGAACGCCTGTAGTGTTTCTATCTAACCGTCCTATTGGAAAAATTCTTTCTCTTAATTTTCCGTCAAAAATATCCATTACGGTATTTCTGCCATCTGGATCGTCGGAGGTGGTAATAGCATCTTTAGGTTTGTTTAAGAGGATATAAACTTTTGCTTCCACAGTAAGTTTTTCACCATTAAATCTAACAACATCTCCAGCCTTTACCTTTGAACCAAGTTCTGTCACTACTTCGCTATTGATGCTCACTAATCCTGCTCCAATAAGTTCGTCGGCCTCTCTTCTAGAGCAAACTCCGGCATTTGAAATAAAGCGGTTTAAACGAATAGATTCGCCAACTTTTAAAGCTTGTTCGGTGGCTCTTTCCTTGGCTTGAGATTTTGAGGTTGAAACAAACTCTTCTTCCAATCCTAAATCAATTTTTTTACCTCTAGCGCCTGGCTTTGCAAATCTAAAATCTTCTTTTGGGGCGTCTTTATCAAACTTGGGCCTGAACCCTTTTAATTCCGATTTCTTTGTAAACTTCCCTTTTCCGGGATCGCTGCTTGAAAATTCATTTCTTTTTCTAGATGGCCTAGCAGGAAATTCTGAATTATCACCAATTCTTTCATTGTGTGTAGATGAATCTTCTACCTTATTTTCCCTTATGCTGCCAATACTCTTTCTTTCTTTAAAAGAGTCGGCTCCTCCATAGGCTTTTTTTGACTTGTCTGAATAAGTGGTTTTATCCCCTCTTTTTTCTGTGTAGGGCCTTCTACCATCTTTTTCAAAAGACTTGGCATCGGCACTCTTTGTATAAGGTCTTTTAGGTCTATCTGAATTATAGGCTCCTTCAGTTCTTGGCTTTCTATCGTATGGCTTGTCCTCTGAACTTCTACTTGCATAGGGCTTGCGCGTAGCACCTGCTTTAAAATCTCCGCCGGTTCTTGGCTTTCTATCGTAAGGTTTGTCTTCTGAACTCCTGCTTGCATAAGGCTTGCGCGTAGCACCTGCTTTGAAATCTCCTCCAGTTCTTGGCTTTCTGTCGTATGGTCTGTCTTCTGAACTCCTGCTTGCATAAGGCTTACGAGTAGCACCCGCTTTGAAATCTCCGCCGGTTCTCGGCTTTCTATCGTAAGGTTTGTCCTCTGAACTCCTGCTTGCGTATGGCTTGCGCGTAGCACCTGCTTTGAAATCTCCGCCGGTTCCTGGCTTTCTATCGTAAGGTTTGTCCTCTGAACTTCTGCTTGCGTAAGGTTTGCGGGTTGAATCTTTCTTAAAAAAGTCACCTCCCGAATTGGATTTTCTGTATGGCGCAACTCCTCCGCTGCTATTTGTTCTCCTGTTAATAGGTGCTGAACCCCCTCTTGGTGAACTGATTTTTCTAGGCTCGCTAGAATTTGATCTTGGCCTTCCCGATTTATTGCCTGAACTTTCTCTCTTCATTTTTATTTATTCCTTCATTTGCAAACCCATCTTCTCTACCATTTTCTTGTGCTCACAAATTCGAAATGGCCACTATAACGGGTTTTGTTAATTATATAGCCCCCAAAGATAGCTATTATTTAAGCATTTATCCTAGTTTATCCACAAAAAGAAAACCAGCACCCCAAACCATTAAGTTTAAAATGCTGGCTATTCCAATTCACTTCGCAATCTTATTTCCTTCTTTCGATAGTATAGGTTTTCCCGTTAATTGTTAAATTGATTAGCTTATCGCAATTGCCTGAACCAAAATCAATGGTTCTTTTTGCTTTGCCTGCTGGGGTTAATTCTATAATTCCCTTGGTAATTCTGTATTCACAACCCAAATCTACCAGTAAATTGCTGGTTATTATAGCGGTGTAACTTAGTCCATTTCTATTAACCCCACTGGTATTTCCATTAATTTCATAAATATCATCTGAAACCAACAGCGTTCCTTCTCCTTCTAACCAAATACGAGTGCGGTTGCTATTCCATTGATGTGTTTGACCATCCGTGTTTGTAATTTTTCCGCTTACTACAATTGAGAACTTTAGCTTTCCATTTTCATTTCTACCCATGTTGGTCACATTTTTTACTCCTTCTACACGGTTATTGTTTTGATAAAAATTGTTAAACGATATGCTAATAACAGTGTTTTGCTCTCTGTATTTCCCTGTCCAAGAAACCATTATAATTCCTCTTCTATAATTTCCGTCAGCACATAAATAGTTTACGCTACCATAATCAATAACCATGTTACGAGGAGACGAGTTTGTATCAATCATAATAATTGGATACCCGCCTTTTTTCAGGCCTTGATCATTTGCCGCTATATCAACTTGCTTAAAAACTTGATCATAGACCATTTCTCCTTGGCTTTGGTCTTCAGCAGAAACTAAATCAGCATCCGGTTCTTCCTTGTTTTTTTTACATCCAACAAATAAAAGGGAGCCAACTACCATAGCCAGTATTCCCCAATTAAATAGTTTTTTCATTTTAGTTTATGTTTGGTTTGTGTTTAGTATGATTGATAATTTTTCAATAGGTTTAATCCGAATTTTCTTTTTTCATGAATTCCTGCGTAAGTTTGATACATGAAGATAAAAAGATTACTCATTGCAACGTTATCTGTTTTGGGATTATTTTGTATACTGTATTTTTTAGGGGACAACACCAATATCAGTTATTCCTTTTCAAATGGCCAAGGATATTCTTATTCAATAAATTTATATTTAACTGCTTTTTTACGCTGGGTCGCGCTAGCCTTAGCTTGCTGGTTTGCCTATGAAAAAAGAAAATTAACCGCCTGGATCTTGGTTGCTATGTTCATTGGCATTTCAATCGGAACCGATTTTCCTGAAATGGCAAAAAACTTTCGCGTTTTTAGTGATATTTTTTTACGATTGATTAAAACAATCATTGCTCCTTTGCTATTTGGAACCTTGGTAGTTGGAATTGCTGGTCATTCCAATATCAAACAAGTAGGCAGAATGGGTTTAAAATCTATCCTATATTTTGAAATTGTAACCACTGTCGCACTCGTGATAGGCTTAATGGCTATTAATATTACGAGGGCTGGAGTGGGTTCAGAGCTAAAGGTACAATCATCCCAAATTGAAAAGGCCAATACGCTTCTTGCCCAAAAGCAAAGCCACGATGTAATCCTAGACATTTTTCCTGAAAACATTGCAAAATCTATTGCCGATAACCAAATACTTCAAATTGTGGTGTTTAGCATTTTATTTGGAATTGGATTGGCTATGGTAAAAAATGAAGAGAAAAAAGCCGCAATGCTAATGTTTGCAGAGAGTTTAAGTGAGGTAATGTTTAAGTTTACCAACATTGTAATGCTTTTAGCGCCAATTGCGGTAGGAGGCGCTATGGCCTATTCTGTTGCAAGTATGGGCATAGGTGTAATTGGCAGCTTATTAAAGTTAGTTGCCACGCTTTATGCTGCTTTGTTTGCATTTGTCGCATTAGTGCTCGTGCCAATCGGGTTAATGGTTAAGCTTCCTTTTAAGCGTTTTGTTGATGCCATTACTGAGCCTGTTTCAATTGCATTTGCAACGGCTAGTTCGGAGGCTGCTTTGCCAAAGGCAATGGAAAAATTAGTTGAAATGGGTATTCCAAAAAAAGTAGTAGCCTTTGTTTTGCCAACAGGATATAGTTTTAACCTGGATGGAACTACTTTATACCTTTCACTAGCTTCTGTTTTCATTGCTCAAGCTTCTGGCATCGACTTAACAATTGGCCAACAAATTCAAATGTGTTTGGTGCTCATGTTAACTAGCAAAGGAGTTGCTGGGGTAAGAGGGGCTTCATTTCTAATACTCGTAAGTACTGTTTCTTCACTTGGGCTTGATCCAACCAAAGCGTTTGCCATACTAGCAGTTGACGCGCTAATGGACATGGGAAGAACAACTTTGAATGTTGTTGGAAACTGCCTAGCAACCTATGTTATTGCTAAATGGGAAGGTGAGGTATAACAAATACAATTCACATTTTAGGAGTTAATGTTGTGAAGTGCAGGTAGTATTTGCCTATTGGGGCTAAACTATATTTGTGCTAACAAATAATACTCCTTTGATTCAATACCAAAAATTTAAGCTAGATAATGGTTTAACTGTTATCCATCATTTTGACAATGCCACCCAATTGTGTGCATTAAATATACTTTACAAGGTTGGTTCGCGCAATGAGGATCCTCATAAAACCGGATTTGCGCATCTTTTTGAGCATTTGATGTTTGGCGGTTCAGAGAATGTGAAAGAGTTTGATACACAGCTTCAGGCGGCTGGTGGCGAAAGCAACGCATTTACCAGTAACGACATTACCAACTACTACGTAACACTTCCGGCAAATAATATCGAAACTGGTTTTTGGTTAGACAGTGATAGGATGTTGAGCCTAGATTTTAACCAAAAAAGTCTAGATGTACAGAAAAATGTAGTTATTGAAGAGTTTAAGGAGCGTTATTTAAACCAGCCTTATGGCGACATTTGGTTGAAGATTTTGCCACTAGCTTACAAAATACATCCTTACAATTGGTCAACCATAGGAAAGGAAATCTCACATATTGAAAATGCAAACTTGGATCAGGTAAAAGCTTTTTTTAATAATTATTATTCCCCGGACAATGCCATTTTAGTTATTGCTGGAAATATTTCCTTCGAAGAAACAATGCGCTTGTGCAAAAAGTGGTTTGAACCTATTCCAAATAGAAATGCAATTATCAATGCATACAAACAAGAGCCTGTTCAAAAAGAAGCCAGAAAAGAACATGTTTACAATGATGTTCCACTAGATTTGATTGTAATGGCCTATCACATGGGGGGGAGGCAAGATTCGGATTATTATGATTGTGACCTTTTATCTGATATCCTTGGTGCGGGAAAGTCGGCCAGATTTTTCAATAAACTCGTAAAGGAAAAAAGGCTTTTTAGCGAATTAGATACCTACATTACTGGCGATGCTGATCCTGGTTTGTTTTTAATTGAGGGGAAATTGATGAAGGGTGTTTCTTTTGAAACTGCTGAGGCGGCAATTCTTGAAGAACTTGAATTCATAAAAAACAACCCGGTAAACCTCAATGAATTTACTAAGGTACAGAACAAAACAGAAACCAATGTTTTGTTTGGCGACATGAGCGTATTAAACAGGGCGATGAAATTGGCATTTGCGGAGTTTTTAGGCGACATAACACTTGTTGACAATGAAATAGCCCATTACCTTTCAGTTACGCCAGAATCGCTCATGAAAGTGGCTAAAAACATGTTCCAAGAGCAAAATTGTTCAACCCTTTATTACCACGCAAAAAAATGAGTATTAACAGAAAAATAGCCCCTGAGTTTCATTTGATTGAAAGCTTACATTTTCCCGATTATGAAATCCTGCAAACCAAAAATGGGTTTAGAATATACTCTTTGCGAGCGGGTTCTCAGCCTGTAATTAGACTAGACTTTATATTTGATGCGGGATTAATTAGGCAATTAAAAATTGCAGAATCCGCTTTTGCAGCAAGCATGCTCAGTGAAGGAACTAAAAACAGAAGTGCTTTAAACTTGGCAGAATCATTGGATTATTATGGTTCTTATTTCCAAACACGTAGCAACCCTGATGATGCAGTTGCCACTTTATATTGTCTAGAAAAACACCTTGAAAACTGCCTGCCTTTATTTTTAGAGGCAATCACAGAATCTGTGTTTCCGGAAAAGGAACTAGATATTCAGAAAAAAAATAGCATACAAAAGCTTTTGGTAAATGAAAAAAAGAACAGCTACCTGTGCCGAAAGCATTATTATAAAAATCTATTCGGCGAAAAGCATCCTTATGCGTCTTTTTCGAGCAAGGAAGATCTTGAAAAAACAAACAGAGACAGCTTGGTTTCCTTCCATCAAAACCACTATAAAAATGGTTTAAAATACTTGATGCTTTCTGGTAATTATAGTGAAAAAGCTTTGGGTCAGATCGATGATTTGGTTTCAAAAATTGACTTTATTGCACCATCAGACACAAGAAATCATTTAGAAATTGTTTCTCAAACGGGCAAAATTTTCATTGAAAAAAATGATTCGGTTCAATCTGCCATCAGAATTGGAAAGCTAAGCATAGGAAGAACTCATGAAGATTTTAGGCGTTTGCAATTTTTGAACCTAATATTTGGCGGCTATTTTGGATCGCGGCTGATGAAAAATATTAGGGAAGACAAAGGACTAACCTATGGGATTTACTCTGTTCTAGAGCCCTATAAAGAGGCAGCAACCTGGTATATTGATTCAGATATTAATACCAAAAATAGAGAAAGTGGTTTAGCAGAAATATACAAAGAGATGGCTGTAATTAGGGAACATAAAATTCCAAAAACAGAATTAGAAACTGCTAGAAATTATTACCTAGGATCATTTCTAAGAAGTTTAGATGGTCCGTTTTCATTGGCAGATAGGCTAAAAATACTGATAGATTATCAGCTGCCCAATAGCTATTACCCCGACTTTGTTTCTGTTTTATACAATACCAATTCTTCAGATTTACAAGAATTAGCCAATAAATACTTAGGAGAAGAAAACATCGTTGAATTGGTAGTGGGTAAAAAGTGAAACGAATAATATCAATATCATTCATACTTGTATTGTCTCAATTTGCTTTTGGGCAAAAAATAAACTTCATAAGAGTTTGTAATGGGGGAAATAACAATCATTTATTTTGGCAAATTAATGCCGATACTTGTTTGTTGTTAAACACCATTAAAATCAATGGAAGGGACGCCTCTACATTTCCTTTTTATGGCATAGACTCTGGAATTGTTACTACTAACAAAAACTATATACATTTAAATTCAAATGTTCCAAGCGTAAAGGATTGGGAGTATTTTATTGAATATAAAATAAAGTGTGGTAAAGATACAATTACAAGATTTTCAGATACCCTAAAAATCGACGACCAGAAACCAGATTCAACAATACTAGATTCTGTAAGTGTTGACCCCATATTGAATGTAGTTTACCTTGGCTGGACCTCAAATAAAACACCCGACTTCAGTTCATATTACCTGTATAATTATGATAGGGCTGACCCTAGATTGATTGAAAATTACAGGGATACATTTTACACAGACTTGACACCAATTAATCCCAAAACTAAATCGCTCAGCTATGATATTACGAGTTCTGATAGCTGCGATAACAGAAAAGATTATGGTAATTACAAACACCAAACTATATACTTAACTGGCACAAATGACACATGCATAAATTCCGTAAACATCCAATGGAGTGCATATATAGGCTGGAGTGTTAGAACTTATTACATATATAGAAAAGAAACATTGGGTATATACAGCCTTATAGATTCGGTGGGCGGATCAACATTACAATACCAAGATAAAAATATACTTTCAAAAAAATCGCACGAATATTATGTGCGGGCATTTAAAAATGGTAGCAAAATAGTAAGTTCAAGCTCCAATGGTAGCGAAAGATTTATAATGGGTACATCTTCTAATCCAATAAATACAGAGATTGTACAAATCACCAATAATGCCAACGATAAATTGGAATTACAAATCAAGAGAAATACCAAATCAAACTATTCTACAATCGATCTTTTTAGAAGCAACTCAATCTCCTCGCCAGTATTCGTTCACACATTTAGTGGGGTAGAAGAAATATACGAGGACGCTTCTGTTTCAAACATCAATACTCATAATTATTACTTATTGAGCAAGAATATGTGTGGCATTGTAACCGATACAAGTAAAGTGTCGAACAACATTGTATTAAAGCTAAGTGAAAATACAGACGATCTGCTCCTGAATTGGCAAAAGTATTTCACGTGGAACAATGGGGTTAAAGATTACACAATATACAGATCTTCAGGCAATACCGTGTCTGAGGCTAGTAATTTCATGGCAATCACAAGTACGGCAACAGATACCTTGTTAATAGATTCGAAACAAACATTGGCTGTTGCTTGTTACTATGTTGTAGCAAATGAATCTAATGGGATTGGAAGAAGTAAAAGCAACACCGTTTGCTATATCAAAACTGGAAAGATATATTTTCCGAATGCAATCTCCATTAATGGAAGTAATAAGATATTTACATTTCTCGGTGATGGAATAGATCTGCTTCAAAGTTCTATTCAAATTTATAACAGATGGGGCGGATTAGAATACAATAAGGATGATATCTCAAGTGGTTGGGATGGCAGAAATAACATGGGTGAAATCTTGAATGGGGACGTATATTTCTTCACTGCACAAATTAGTCAAGGAAAAGATAAAATTAATTTACGTGGAAATATTACAATTCTTAGATAACATCTATTTCAATAGCATAAGGAAAAGGCCAAGGCTAAACAAAACAGAAACCATAGCTTGGTTGAAGGATATTGCGGTAAAGGAGGGGTTCACAATAATGAGTTTATCATATACTTTTTGTAATGATGATTACTTATTAGAAATAAATAGAGCACATCTCAATCATGATTATTTAACCGACATCATTACATTCGACCTTTCTGAAATGGGGAACCTTATTGATGGTGACATATACATAAGTATAGACAGGGTAAAGGATAATGCTAAACAAATGAAGGTAAGCCCTAACCTTGAGCTGAAAAGGGTTATGGCACACGGCCTTCTTCACCTAATGGGTTATGATGACAAAACAAATGGTGGAAAAATTGAGATGAGGGCAAAAGAAGATGCGTGCATAGCCTTGTTACAAAACCATGTTCCACGTGAAACCACATCCTAACTAATTAACAATTAACATATTTAAGGTAAAATTTGTTCCTTGTTAAGGGGCGCATTAACTTTGTAACAAAATAACAGGAGAGAGTTAAAATTCAGATGAGCATATTTAAAGAATACGATATTGTTGTTGTTGGGGCTGGGCACGCAGGTTGTGAAGCGGCGGCGGCGGCCGCAAACCTTGGGTCTTCGGTATTACTGATAACCATGGATATGAATAAGATTGCCCAAATGAGTTGTAATCCGGCAATGGGGGGAATTGCCAAAGGACAGATTGTGAGAGAAATAGATGCCATAGGCGGATACTCTGGAATAGTTTCCGATAAATCGACCATTCAATTCAGAATGCTCAATAGGTCGAAGGGGCCAGCTATGTGGAGCCCCAGGGCACAAAACGACAGGATGCTATTTAGTCAATACTGGAGAGAAATGTTAGAGGAAACTCCCAATATTGATTTCTGGCAAGACATGGTAAGTGGGCTGCTGGTTGAGAACAATAAACTTTGCGGTGTCATAACAGGAATGGGTCAAGAAATAAGGTCTAAATCTGTGATATTAACAAGTGGTACCTTTTTAAATGGAATTATTCATATTGGTAAAAAGCAGTTTGGAGGAGGAAGAATTGGAGAAAAAGCTGCCAAGGGTATTACTGAACAATTACTACAATTGGGGTTCGAAGCTGGTAGAATGAAAACAGGCACACCACCACGAGTAGATGGTAGAAGTTTGGATTATACCAAAATGGAGGTACAAGAGGGCGATGAAAGCCCTGAAAAATTCTCCTATTCCAATAAAACCAAAACAGTTCAGAACCAACGATGCTGTTGGATAACCTATACTAACCAAGATGTGCATGACGTATTAAGAACCGGATTCGATGATTCTCCAATGTATGCCGGGAGGATACAAGGTTTAGGCCCAAGATATTGTCCATCTATTGAAGATAAAATAAACAGATTTGCAGAGAGAAATAGGCATCAAATATTTGTAGAGCCTGAAGGGTGGAATACTGTTGAAATGTATATCAATGGTTTTTCTACTTCTCTACCTGAAGAAGTTCAATTTAAAGCTATGAAACTAATTCCTGGATTTGAAAATGTAAAAATCTTTAGACCAGGTTACGCCATAGAATATGATTACTTTCCACCTACACAACTGAACCTAACCCTAGAAACACATAAGATTGAAAACCTATACTTTGCTGGACAGATTAATGGCACAACTGGATATGAGGAGGCGGCTTGCCAAGGATTGATGGCCGGTATCAATGCACACCTAAAAATCAATGAAAAGCATCCATTCGTATTGTCGAGATCAGACGCATACATTGGCGTATTAATAGATGATTTGGTAAATAAGGGCACAGATGAACCCTATAGAATGTTTACCTCTAGGGCTGAGTATAGGCTAATGCTTAGACAAGATAACGGAGACATAAGGCTTACCGAAAAATCGCATAAAATTGGCTTGGCTAGTGATGAAAGCTTGGCACAAGTGGAGAAGAAAATTAGCGATACTTCAAAGATTGTAGATTATTTTACTAAAACTTCTATCATTCCTAAGGATGTAAATCCATTGTTAGAAGAGCTCGAAACTAGTCCAATAAATCAAAACTATAAACTTATTCAAATACTAGGTAGGCCTCAATTAAACATTGATTTAATGATAAAAGGTATACCCATGATTTCTTCTTTTGCAGAAAGTTATAGTAACGACACTTTAATGCAGGCAGAAATATTAATGAAATATGAGGGCTATTTAGAAAAGGAACAAATGCTAGTCGAAAAGATGAATCGATTAGAAGATTTTGTGATTCATGATGACTTCAACTATCAATCTGTAAAATCGATTTCAATAGAGGCTCGGGAAAAATTAAACAAGCAGAGACCCAAAACATTGGGACAAGCTTCAAGAATAAGTGGAATATCTCCTTCAGATGTTTCAATTCTTATGGTGCATTTAGGCAGATAATTCCTTTATTTTGCCACGTGGAAAAATTAGAACAATGCCCAGTATGCAAGGAGACCATTTTTACTCCTCTGTTTGAATGTAAGGATTATGTGGCCAGTGGTGAAAATTTCACTGTCATGGCGTGTAATAATTGTCACTTACAGTTTACAAATCCCCGCCCTAAGGAAGAAGAAATAGGTCGCTATTACCAATCGGATAAATATATTTCCCATGCAGGTACCGATAAGTCAGAGTTGGGAGTAACTTACAAAATATATGATTGGGTAAGAAATTATAGTATTGGTAGCAAATTAAAAACCATCAAAAAATACCATCAAAAAGGTCATCTATTAGATCTCGGATGTGGCTTGGGCTACTTTTTAAACGGAACCAATAAAGATGGCGTTTTTGATGCTCTTGGAGCCGATGTATCAGAAGAGGCTATTAATTACGTTAAAAAAGAATTCAATATTGAGGTAATCAAAGAAGATAAGTTAAACATGATTGCTGATCATTCTTTCGATATAATCACCCAATGGCATGTAATGGAACACGTACACAGGTTGGATGAAAGAATGCAGTTGTTAAAGCGCATTTTGAAGCCAAATGGAACGATGTTTATTGCTGTGCCCATTTCAAATTCAATGGATTCAAAGCATTATAAAGCATTTTGGGACGGATATGATGTTCCACGTCACCTTTATCATTTTAATTCGAATAGCCTCACATTATTGATGAAAAAACATGGGCTTGAGGTAGTGGAACAAAAGGGCATGCTATTTGATGGCCCATATATTTCCATGCGAAGTGAGTACCACCAGAAGCACAAATTTGGATTTATTAGAGGCGGTATAATTGGTACTATATCAAATATAAAATCTTGGTTTTCAAATAATTACTCATCGATAATGTTTATAATTAAACATGCCGAACCTCAATCTTAACTATTTTATCTGTATTAGCTTCTTACTTTTATTTGGTTGTGCCCAGCAGGTATCGCCAACAGGAGGAAAAAAAGATATAGTAGCTCCACGAGTTACGAGTGAAAAACCTAAAAATAGGTCGACCAATTTTGATCAGACTAAAATTACGCTCAAATTTGATGAAAATATTCAAATAAAGGATCCGTCTCAAATAGTCATTTCGCCATTATTGAAAGAAAAACCTAAGATAGATGCCCTTGGAAATACTGTTTCAATAGAGTTTTTAATTGGCAAACCAGAAAAGAATACAACCTACACTATCAATTTTGGAAACAGTATTGTTGATGTGAATGAAGGAAATATCCTTTCCGATTATTCTTATGTTTTTTCTACGGGTGACATTTTAGATTCAAATACAATAGGTGGAATTGTAAGTTATGCATTTAACAACAAACCAGAGAAAGATATAATGGTCGGTTTGTATAAGCAGAAAAATTTCAATGATACAACCCTATATAAAAATTACCCTGCATATTTTGGTAAGAGTAAAGAAACTGGTACTTTTTATATTCAGAATTTACCAAATGATACATTCATTTTGCTGGCGTTTAAAGACGCAAATGCTGATAGTAAATATCAAAAAAATGAAATAGTCGCATTTGAAGCAAACCCAATAATAGCAGTAGAAGAGACAGATAAATTAGATATAAAATTGTTTGAACCTTATATAAAGAATTACAATACAATTATAGATAGCTTAAGTAGGTATAAAGGCATATTTCAATTTTGCGTTTATAGGCCAAAAGACATTACAATAAAACCTGTTGAAATAAAAGATTATTACACTAATTTAAGCAAGGGAAAAGATAATATAGACACAATTAATATTTATCTGCCAAAAGTTTTAGATACTACATTGGTTTCATTTGAAGTAAAATACGCAGATACCACAATCATTTCAGCGATAAGAACTAAAAATAAAAGTAAGTTTAAGGACTTTGTTTTAACTATTGATGAACTCAGAAAACCAAATGATAGCATCCATATAAAATCAAATTTACCTATTGAGAAATTTACTGTTGATCAACTTGTTTTAAAACAAGATTCTATTGTACTAAAACCAAAATACTTCAATAGTATTTCTAATTTTGAATGGGTATTATATTATCCATTTCAGGAGGGTATAAATTATAATTTTAGCATCGCTGATTCGGCCTTAAAAAATATATATGGTAAATATAACAAAGTAACCTCTACTTCAATTATAAAGCCCAATACAAAGAACTTCGGAAACCTTTTACTGAGTATTACAAATATTCCAGCAATACCATTGATTTTCCAGATAGTGGAGGATAGTCCGGAAGAAAAAGTAATCGTAGAACACATTACAAAACTCAACTCTACTATGGAGTTTAATGATATGAAACCAGGAAACTATAAGATAAAACTTATTGAAGACCTCAATAAAAATGGTGTTTGGGACAGAGGTAATCTTCAAAAAAGGATACAACCTGAAAAGGTATTCTACCATAACCAAGTAATTATCATAAAAGCTTATTGGGATGTTGAACAAACTATGGATTTAAATAAAATTATAACTAATTAAATATCAGATATTTTAGCAAAACTAAATATTGCGACAAATTTCTATTTCTGTTAATAAAACCGTTGATAAACCCTATTTAGTCTGTACAGAACTTTAGTAAAATGTCGCAATGTTAATAGCACCCAAGTAAGCGCGACTTTTTACACCTTAGGTTAACATAAATAAGTAATTCTTATTATCCCCAAAGTAGTGTGTAAACCTATATTTACTTATGTAGATATTTTAATTAAATCATTGAAAATCTAATAAATATCACGTTAATTAATTGTTAAGTAATTCTAATAAGTATATTAACAATAGGTAAATAAAAATATTTTCCACGCTATTCACATGCTTACTAATAAAACAAATTAAAAGATATATTAAAGAATAATACATTGTGTTGGTTGAAAACTCTTGCAAGAGACGTAATGGATGAATTACCTTTGATTCCAGAAAAACGAAAGAAATGAAAGAAGAGTTAGAAAAATTTAAACAGCAAGTTGAATCATTTGAAATTAAACAAAACGAGCAAGTTGAAATATTTCGTTTGAAATTTTTATCAAAGAAAGGCGAGTTGAATGAATTGTTTGAGCAATTCAAAACAGTTCCTGTTGAGATGAAAAAGGAAATGGGTGCCTTGTTGAACCAGGCAAAGCAGAAAGCGCAACAAAAATGGGAAGAAGCTCAAGCACAATTTGAAAGTAATCATTCAAAAAATAATCATACTAAAATTGACCTGAGTCTCAATTCTGAAGCTATTTTTGAGGGATCGCGACATCCTTTATCAATTGTTGAAAATGAGGTAATAGAAATATTTAAAAAATTAGGATTTGTATATGCAGAAGGACCAGAAATAGAGGACGATTGGCATAATTTTTCAGCATTAAATTTTCCAGCAAATCATCCAGCTAGGGATATGCAGGATACTTTTTTTATTTCTGATGACATTGCTTTAAGAACGCATACTTCTTCTGTTCAAGTGAGGTTAATGGAAAAGCAGTCTGTTCCAATAAGGGCTATTATGCCTGGTAGGGTTTATAGAAATGAAGCAATTTCGGCTCGAGCCAATTGTTTTTTTCACCAAATAGAAGGTATTTATATTGATGAAAAGGTAAGTTTTGCGGATTTAAAACAGACCTTATATTATTTTATTCAAGAGTTATTTGGTCAAGATGTTCAAGTTAGGTTCAGACCGAGTTATTTTCCATTTACAGAACCGAGTGCAGAAATGGATATTAGTTGTTTGTTGTGCAAGGGAAAAGGATGTAATGTTTGTAAGCAAACGGGTTGGTTGGAGATTTTGGGATGTGGCATGATTGATCCAAATGTATTACAAGCAAGTGAAATAGATCCTGAAAAATACAGTGGATTTGCTTTTGGGATGGGTATTGAAAGAATTGCCATGTTAAAATATGAGGTAAAAGATTTAAGAACGTATTTCAATAATGATGTTAGGTTTTTGAATCAGTTTAGTGCAGAATAAATAAAAAAATAATTATGAATAAAGGACCAATTTCTCAATTTATTGAGACACATTACAAGCATTTTAATGCAGCAGCTTTGGTAGATGCAGCAAAAGGTTATGAGACCCATTTAACCGAAGGTGGTAAAATGATGATTACTCTTGCAGGAGCAATGAGTACAGCTGAACTTGGTAAATCATTGGCAGAAATGATTAGACAAGGTAAGGTAGATATTATTTCATGTACTGGAGCAAATTTGGAAGAAGATATCATGAATTTGGTGGCACATTCGCATTACAAGCGTGTACCAAATTACAGGGATTTGTCGCCACAGGATGAATGGGATTTGTTAGAAAATCATTACAACCGAGTAACAGATACTTGTATTCCTGAAGAAGAGGCTTTCAGGAGGTTACAAAAGCATATTCATAAAATCTGGAAAGATGCTGATACTGCTGGAGAGCGTTTCTTTCCGCATGAATTTATGTACAAAATTTTATTGAGTGGTGAATTAGAGCAATACTATGAAATTGACCCTAAGAACTCTTGGATGTTAGCAGCTGCAAAAGCTAATCTGCCAATAGTGGTTCCAGGTTGGGAGGATTCTACTATGGGAAATATCTTTGCTTCATACGTGATAAAAAATGAAATCAAGGCTACTACTATGAAATCTGGAATAGAGTATATGGCTTGGTTGGCAGATTGGTATGTAAAAAACTCAGAAGGAAAAGGATTAGGTTTTTTCCAAATAGGTGGTGGTATTGCTGGAGATTTCCCAATTTGCGTTGTACCAATGCTTTATCAAGATATGGAAATGGAGAATATTCCATTTTGGAGTTATTTCTGTCAAATTAGCGATTCAACCACATCATATGGATCATATAGTGGGGCAGTACCAAACGAAAAAATTACTTGGGGTAAATTAGATATTCATACGCCTAAATTTATTGTGGAAAGTGACGCTACCATTGTTGCGCCGCTTATTTTTGCTTGGATTTTGGGTTGGTAAAAAATTTTCGCGGCCTTCGGCCGTACATTATTTTTAAAACCTCTTACAATTTTGTAGGAGGTTTTTTTATGTGAGGATTTGAATATCAAACTAAGATATTAGGCCATTTTTAAACGATTTAAACGAATAAAATACATTTGAAACAAAGTGGTAAAAACAAAAATTAAAAGACAACAGAGCTTATAAAATAAGCCACCACAACAGTTACAATTGCAGTGGTTACACCAGGGATCATGAAACTATGATTGAGCAAATATTTGCCAACTTTTGTGCTGCCCGTTTTATCAAAGTTAATTGCTGCAATAATTGTAGGGTAACTTGGTATAAAAAAGATGCCTGCAACGGCAGGATACATGAAAATGAGTGAGGGTTGTAGCAGTCCCAATTTGATACCCAGGGGCATGATTGACTTTACTGTTGAGGCCTGACTGAATAACAAAGCAGCCATGAAAAATAGGGCAACAGCAAAGATCCAACTATATTGACCAACAGCCCCCTGCAAACCATTAATCAAAACACTTTGATTTGCTTGAATAAATGTGTTGCTCAGCCAAACAACCCCAAAAATACTCACCACGGCCTCTGTTCCTGCTCTGAATATGCTGCTTTTGGCGATATCTGGCGCTTTTACCTTTGCTAAAAGCACATTAACAAGTACCACACAAAGCATGATTAATTGAATATTTTTTTCCATAGAAATATGAAGTGTTTTTTCAAAATATTCTTTGTTAGCCGGAAAAATAATTCCCATTATAACTACAGCAATCACACCTAAAAGGAAAACCAGTACCGACAATTTAGACTCTAAAGAAAACACTTTCGTTGCTGTTTCTTGATTACCTTCAATACTCTTTTTGAATTCTGGGTCTTTTAATTTTTCTTGGTAGTCTAAATCATCTTTTAAATCTTTACCTAGAGAATTGGCTACAAAGGCACCAACAGCAAGGCCTACAATACACGCAGGCACACAAACCTTCAAAATGTCTAAAAGACCGTAGGTGTTGCCTTCAATGCCATTAAGTTCATTGAGCAGGGCCACTGTTGCGGCTGAAATAGGGCATGCAATGATACCAAAGTCGGACGCGATCACAGAAATGCTTAAAGGTCTTTCTGGTCTGATACCCGTTTTAGCAGAAACCTCAGCAATGATGGGCAGAATAGAATAGGTGATATGCGCGGTACCAGCAAGGGTAGTAAAAAGGAAAGTAACAGATGGCCCAATAAATGTTATCAGAGAAGGTTTTTTGCGAATTAATTTTTCTGCAAGGCTAACCATATAATCCATACCTCCAGCCACTTGCATAGATGCAGCGGCAGTAACAACGCATAGAATGATTAACATCACCTCAATAGGAGGGTTGCCAGCTGGCATGCCAAAACCATAAACAAAAATAAGTGTACCTAAAGCACCCATTATACCAAGGCCAATGCCTTTTAGTTGCGCACCTATTAAAATAAATGCTAGTAACAAAATTAGTTGAATCCAAAACATCGTTTTTCCTTATTAAAACCGAACAGTCAATAATTATTTCATTTGCATTGGTTTGATATTCGAAAAACCATATAAATACAAAAACCAAATATGAGACTATTCCCTCAAAAAAGAAAACACGAACCTAGATAAATGGCATCATTTCTTGCTGGAGTTTCATGGCCTCTTTGGTCGCATCCTCAGCAAAATTTAGCCCAGATGAAGCGTAAATAATACTTCTAGAGGCATTTATGAGTAATCCGATATCCTTTGATTTGCCATATTTTACGACTTCCTGTAGGCTGCCACCTTGGGCGCCAACACCAGGAACAAGGAGGAAGTGATTAGGGGCATGTTTGCGAATAATGCTAAACTCTTGAGGTTTTGTTGCACCAACAACAAACATGAGGTTTTCTTCTGAACCTATTTTACAGGTATTTTCAAGCACATGCTCGAATAAAAATTTGCCGCCAATTTTTTGTTGCTCATAATCTGTACTACCAGGGTTTGAGGTCAGAGCCAAAACGATACCCCATTTGCCGGGATATTGAAAAAAGGGGGCTATTGAATCATTGCCCATATATGGGGCAAGGGTTACAGAATCGGCGTTGAGCGTTTCAAAAAACGCTTTTGCATATTGGTTGCTGGTATTACCAATATCTCCGCGTTTTGCATCGGCAATGGTAAAGCAATCTTTGGGAAGATAATCAAAGGTACGTTGCATGCTTTCCCAGCCTTTTGCGCCCATTGCTTCAAAGAAGGCGGTATTTATCTTGTAGGAAACACAATAATCTTTTGTAGCGTCTATAATAGCTTTGTTAAAGCTAAAAATGGGATCAGGTTCAGACAATAAGTGTTTTGGAATTTTTGTAATATCTGTATCAAGACCAACACAGAGAAAAGATTTTTTGCGTTGAATTTCTGAGATAAGTTTTTGGCGAGTATACATATTAGAAAATAATGTTAACAGCAACTACAAAATTATTGAGCATTCCGTTGTTATTTAGTGGTTTTGCGCTTTCTGGCCAGTCTTGCCCAAGGTTTAAGTTTCTCAGGCCATATTTAGCTGAACCTTGAAGGGCAAAAAACGGAAATTGATATTGGTAAGCAATGAGTGGAGCCCAATCATTTTTATCTAATTTTGGCGATGCACCTAAAGGATAGCTACCATAATCGACATACATGTATGAATTAATTAAACTTGAATATTGAACACCAGCACCAAAGCGGTGTTTGCTTTTTATAGAGAATCTTTTAAAAACCATGAAAGGAAAGTCCAAATAAAGCAGCTTAATGGAGCTTATTTCTCCCGCTTGTGCAACAAAATTACCACCCCTAAAAGAAATATGAGCCTCTTGTTGAATAGACCACCCAGATTTAAAGTTAAAGCGACCATATGCGCCCCCTAAAAGACCAATCAAAGGCCTGTTTTCTGGCAATGCGGTTCCCAAAAGCGAGCTTACCTGCATACCCATTACTATTCCAAATCTAGATTTTTCATCGTTTGACGGTTTGACCCAATAATTAGGTTCGTCGTCATAATCTGTGCTGTCTTCTTGTGCAAAAACGGCACTGTAACTTAGTAAAAGTAAGAAAAGCAGAATTGGCTTTAAGCGCATGTTACAAAACTATGTTTTAGTAACGTGAAATAGCCGAAAAAATTCCAAATTAATTCATAAAAATTATTTGACCTTATATCGCCAACGCTGCACATCGTATCCAGCGAAGTAGCCAACGGCACCACCAACAATATTGGTTGGAAGGTTAGCAGGCGGCACTTGAAATGGTCCGGGAATTCCGGGGCTTTGATTGTTAAATGCGGTAATAAAAGCATTCATTTTTTTATCAATGGACCTGAAAATGGCAATATATTCATCACCTGAGTTAAAGCGGGCGAAGGGGATTTCAAAATTAAATTGTTTATTTATTGGCGTAATGCTGTTATCGAAAAGAATTTTATTTCCATCAAATGAATCTCGTTGAACGATGGTATCAAAATAGCCATTTACATAATAAGTATATTTTGTTAATGGTCGGTCATCAAAGGCGGAATAACTCACTGAATAGCCGGCGGGAAGGAAACCTTCTTCCTCTTTCCAAGTTTGAAAGAAGCTATCTACCCTAAACATTCTTTCTATTTTGGTAGTTGCAGTATAAATTTTATTATCGTAATTTACTGAAAGGGAATAAGTAGAATCGGTTTTACCTACATAGCCAATTACTGGCCTATAAAGGTCTTGTGTAGGAACATAAGTGAAGGGTATTCCGTTGACACTTACAATTGCATTGGTTACTTTTGGGGGATTACCAGCCACAAAATAATTGGTACTTAAACTTAGTTTAACATATGAACTATCTACTTCGGTTGTAACCTCTGCCTCGACTACTAAAATTGGATCGCGGTCTTCTACTTCAATATCAATTTTTTCCTTGCAACTCGATAAGATAAGTATGATTGCCATGAGGCTCAATAGTATATTTTTCATTATTGGGATAATATTTAGAATTTGAAATTATAGGTAATTGAAGGAACAAATGTGAAGAGGTACCATTTTTGCACAACAGGCAAATTATTAACTGTTTCGTAGCTAAGGGTATAGGCGTTTTTTCTGCCATAAACATTATAAACGGCAATAACCAAATCGCTTTCGTTTTTATAAACCCTACCGGGTCTTTTCTTTCTGCCGATGGTTAAGGATAAGTCGGCGCGGTGGTATGCAGGGAATCTTGCGCTGTTTCTGGCACCATAATAAATAGAAGGCTGGGAGCCGCCAAAAACGGTATACTTTTGGCTTGCCTGTGTAAAGGCTTCACCAGTGGCATATATAAAATTACCAGATAGACTCAAGCGCTCTGTTAATTCGCGGTTGATTACTACAGTTAGGTAATTTGTTCTATCGAAACGGAAAGAATACCACTGATTGTTGTTAATATTATCAGCTTGGCGCTCACTTTTTGATAAAGTATAACCAATCCAACCCGTTGTTTTTCCAGATTGCTTGCGAACAAAAAGCTCTAAACCATAAGCTCTGCCTTTGCCAGCAACTACTTGTCCTTCTATTGCTTCATTAAAATCTATCTCAGCCCCATCCCTTAACTCAACCGTATTTTTCATTTTTTTGAAATAGGTTTCTGCAGAAAATTCAATGGCATTATCCATAAAGTTTTTAAAATAGCCAATAGCTACTTGATCGGCCATTTGGGGTTTGATATAATTATCGCTAGGTGTCCAGAACTCTTGACCTGTTGAGGCTGTGATATTTTGAATGAGGTGCATGTATTGAAACATGCGGTTATACGAGCCTTTAATTGAGCTTGTTGAATTAAGTAGGTATGTTGCATTTAGTCTTGGTTCAAACCCTACATTGGTGTTATAAATTTCACCTTTGGCATAATTTGTATATTTATTGGTTTCGAAAGGAGCCTCTATAACAAATCCGTTTTCAACAATAGTTGGCTTTCCTCCTACATAATTAAGGCTTCTTCCCTCACCTATGTTTGAAAATATTGAAACACGCGCACCGTATTCTGTGGTTAATCTTGAACCCAATTTAATGCTGTGTGAGGCATATAGGTCTTGCTCAATAGCTCTTTTTTTAGGAAGCGCATCTGAGGCCACAATTGAAGCACTGGTAATTGGGTCAATTTTACCCGGAAGGAAAACAAAATTATTGACCTTGGCACCAAATTTTACAAGCGAATTTGCAGATGCATAGTAACTAAAGTCAACTTTTAGGTTCAAATCGTCAATAAAATTTTGTCGAGTAAAGTTTAGGTTGTCACTGATATTGATGTCGAAATTGTAATTGTAGCGGCTATAAACCAAACTTGTATTTACAAAAAGGCGGCTATTAAAAATGTGGTTCCAACGTAAAGTACCGGTTTTGTTACCCCATCCAAAACCAAAGAATTTTCCAAAGCCCAGATCGTCTCTACCGAAATAACCAGACAAGTATAATTTGTCTTTGTTTCCTAAAGTGTAATTAAGCTTTAGGTTCAGATCACCGAAATAGGCTGTTACATCGTTTAACTCTGGCCTCAGCGGGAAAAATAAATCGAAGTAGCTTCTTCTTCCTGAAATTAAGAAGGATGACTTATCTTTTATGATGGGCGCTTCAACGGTTAAACGAGAAGAAAGCACGCCAATTCCGCCTGTTACGCCGAGTTTTTTGGTGTTCCCATCTTTCATGTGCACATCTAGCACACTGGCTAAACGACCACCATACTGAGCTGGAATGCCACCCTTGTATATTTCGAAATCTTTCACAGCATCGCCATTAAAGGTTGAGAAAAATCCAAGCACATGAGATGGATTGTAAACTACTGCCTCATCCAATAAAACTAAGTTATGGTCAATGTTGCCGCCACGAACAATAAAGTTGGTGCTACCATCCCCTGCTGCTTGCACGCCCGGTAGCAACTGAATTGCTTTGATAATATCTACTTCACCTAATAGGATTGGAATTTTTTTAACCTGCTTCACATCAATTTTAACAACACTCATTTTGTTCTGAGAAACATTGTCGCCATTAATCTTATCGGTTTTGATCACTAGCTCTTTTAATTCCTTTTTTGATTCGGAAAGCTCAAAATTTTGGGTTAAATCTTGGGTAAGGTTAATCGTTTTTTTGATAACAGCATAACCTATGTAAGATATTTCAACTTCATGGTTTCCTGGGGGCACAGAAAGAGAATAAAAGCCATAAGAATTTGTGGTGGTGCCAATTTTTAGTGCTGGAATAGAAACGGTAGCGCCAATTAATTCTTCGCCATTTTTAGCGTCTTTGATATATCCACTCATGCTGTGGTTGCGGCTTTGAGCTTGAGTAAAGCGCATACCTGAGAGCAAGAATACAAGGGTAATGAGGAGTTTTGTTTTCAAAATTTAGTTATTTGAATTGGTTATTGATGCTGCAAAACTAAGCCCATACTTTGCAACACCAAGTTTCAATAGTTGAAAGTTTCAAATTGTTTGATAAAATGCTAATATTTATCGATAAGCGGAATGACTCTTCTATTCAATTGAAACTTTTTTAAGAAGTAAGCTGTTTTTGTTGCCGTAAGAAAAATAGATAATTAGGCCAAAAACTAACCAAATTGAAAAGCCAATCCAGTTGCTTAAACCTAGTTCTGTCATTAAATAAAAATTACTGCATAAGCCAAGAACAGGTAATAAGGAATAATTTCTTTTAAAGCTAAAAATAGACATAAACAAGCACAGGATTAAAAAGGAAAGAAGTGGAATTTGTTGCCAGAAATTGTTGAATTGAAAAAACACCAGAAAATCATCTAGGCGAGTTAAGAGCAATGCTAAAATGGAGGCAATAAAAAGGGTGGGAACCCAATATTTTCCATTGATATATGGCACTCTGAAGCCAGTATGGTATTCACTTTTGTGGCTTTCCATTTTAATAACCCCAGCATTCACCAAAACAAAAGC
>Ga0209550_10000219_pt1 | contig 51183 bp, 42 predicted proteins | sample LauGreSuBDMM15SN_2_FD_187567 | JGI IMG/M metagenome (GOLD analysis project Ga0209550, IMG submission 187567) | Freshwater lake microbial communities from Lake Michigan, USA - Su13.BD.MM15.SN (SPAdes) (version 5) | ecosystem: Environmental > Aquatic > Freshwater > Lake | place: Lake Michigan...
CCCGCGCCCTCCTCGACGGCGACACCTGGCGTCGCACCGGTCCCGGCCTCCCGCCCCCGCCACCCGACGCGGCTTTCCTGATCCTCGACTTCGAGCCCACCCGCACCGCCACCCAGCAGTTTCATCAACTCGTCCAAACCGCCGACGCCTGGCACCCCGACGGCCCGCGCTCCCACGTGGAAGTCACCGGCATCCATTTTCCGGAGACGTTCTCCACTTGGCTCGCCGGCTTCCCGCCCCATACCCTGATCGAACTCGCCCCCGAGCTCGCCGCCTTCGCTTCAGCCCCGACCCGCGCCCACTTCGCCATCGATCTCACGCCGGGCGATGAAACCGGCATCGATTGGTTCGACGTCCGCGTGACCCTCCGCGCCGAAGACACCACCCTCACGCCCGCCGATCTCGCGATTCTCCACGGCGCCCGCGGCCGCTTCGTCCGCCTCGCCGGCCACGGCTGGCGCCGCCTCATCCTCGACGATTCCACCGCCGCGCAGGAAAAACTCGCCCGCCTCGGCCTCGATCCCGCGACCGCCGCCAGCGAGACCACCCGCGAACCCCTCCGCTTCCACGCCCTCCAACTCGCCGACGAATCCCTCCGCGACGCCCTCCCCGAAAAACTCTGGGCCCAAGTCCGCGAACGCTCCGCCGCCCTCCGCGCCTCACCGGCACCGGCCCTCCCAACCGGCCTCGTCGCCGACCTCCGCCCCTATCAAAAAGAAGGTTTTCACTTCCTCGCCTTTCTCTCGGAAAACAATTTCGGCGGTGTCCTCGCCGACGATATGGGCCTCGGCAAAACTCTCCAAACCCTCGCTTGGCTCCTCCACCTCTCCGCCCTTAAACCCAAACGACCCACTTCATCTCGCGCCTCCGCCGCGAAATCCTTCCGCGTCCTCGTCGTCTGCCCCAAATCTGTCATGGTCAACTGGCAGCTCGAGACCGCCCGCTTCGCCCCGAGCCTCACCACCACCGCCTTCACCTCGGCCCTCCTCACCCCCAAACCTGAGACCCCGAACCCCAAACCCTCCGCGCGCTCCTCCGGCTCCCCGCTCTCCGCCCTGGGCACTCACCTCCTGATCGCCAACTACGCTCAGCTCCGCCTCTACGCCGACGCCTTCGCGGCCGAATCGTGGGACGCCGTCATTCTCGACGAAGGCCAGAACATCAAGAACCCCGCCAGCGCCACCGCGGCCGCCGCTCGCGCCCTCCGCACCGCCCACCGCCTCGTCCTCACCGGCACGCCCGTCGAAAACCGTCTCCTCGACCTCTGGAGCCTCTTCTCTTTCGCCCAACCCGGCCTCCTCGGCGGCCAGACCGCGTTCAAACGCCTCTACAACGACAAGTCCGACCCCGCCGCCCGCACGCGCCTGGCCCAGCGCGTCAAACATTTCCTGATACGCCGCACTAAATCCCAAGTCGCGCGCGATCTCCCCGCCCGGATCGAGGAAGAAATCGTCGTCGACCTCGAGGGTTCGCAACGCGCCCTCTACGACGCCGAACTCAAACGCACCCGCGCCCTCCTCCTCGGAGTGAAGAACAACCGCGAGTTCGATTCCCAGCGCTTCAACATCCTCCAATCCCTCCTCCGCCTCCGCCAGATCTGCTGCGACCCCCGCCTCGTCGGCGCCGGCGAACTCCCCCCATCGCCGGCAAAAAAATCCGCCGCCAAGTCCACCGCCAAATCCGCCGCCAAATCCGCTCCGGCCGATGCTGTAATCTCACATTCCAAATCAAAGAAGGCTTCTGCCTCCTCCAAGTCCGCCGCCGCTGCCGACTCTCAGCTCTCAGCTCCTGACTCTCAGCTTCCGTCCGCCTCCCCCAACTCCCTCCCGCTCCCCTCCGCGAAACTCGAAGCCCTCCTCGACACCCTCGAACCCCTCATGGCCGAGGGGCACAAAGTTTTGGTCTTCTCCCAATTCGTTACGATGTTGGAACTCATCCGCGTCGAGCTCACCGCCCGCGGCATCGCGCACCTTCTGCTCACCGGCCAGACAGAAAACCGCCAGGCCCTCGTGGACAAATTTCAAACCGCCCCCGCGATTCCCGTTTTCCTCCTCTCGTTAAAAGCCGCCGGCTCCGGCCTGAACCTCACCGCCGCCAGCTACGTCGTCCTCTTCGACCCGTGGTGGAATCCCGCCGTGGAAGCGCAGGCCATCGACCGCACGCACCGCATCGGCCAGAAAAACCAGGTGATGGCCTACCGCCTGATCGCGCGAAACACGGTGGAGGAAAAAATCCGCGCTCTCCAAAAAGAAAAAGCCGCCCTCGCCGCCGCCGTGGTGCAGGAAGAGTCCCTCGCCACCGTCCTCGACCTCGACAGCCTGCGCGCGATCTTGGCGTAGGGCGCGGTTTCCGACCCGCCCTCCTTGAAATGAGGGAGGGGCTTTACGCCTCGACTCCGCATGCCCGATTTTTCCTCGCCCCCACCCCACGCCTCTCCCGGTAGCTGCGAGCGTGAGCGAGTGCGCCCCCCGGCGGTCCCATCCCGTTATTTTCAACGCTCGAAATAGCCCAACCCGCTATTTTGCATTTGGCCCAAAACTCAAAATAGCGGCGCCACAGCTTAGTCGCGATGCGACTCCGAAAGTCACCCAGCATTTTAAAAGCCGCCCGCCATAATTAAGGATAACGCCTTTCGCTTAATTATGACGTTCCTTGATAAAGCGAAGCTCCCTTCGCTTTGCTAAGCGTTTTCCTTGGTAAAGCAGACTTTGCTCGGCCGACACCTCGCATGCTCCACTTCGCCGATAGCTCGCCCCCGTGATCCAACACCCAGTGTACTGATCCCTCCACCTGTTTAAAATCATCCCCTCCGCCCATGACCCGCTCCGAAGCCTTTATCGAAAAATCCTGGCGCACCACCGGCCTCACCCCAGTCCTCGTCGCCCGCTACACCCTCGCCCGCGCGTTGCGCCCGCCCGCTCCGCCGACGCCCGTATCATGATCAGCCCCACGTCGCGTCCCGCCATGCCCGCCCGCCGCCCCCACGTACTCCTGCTCAACGCCTCCCTCGCCGGCGACGCAGGCAACACCGGCGTCCTCCTCGCCCGCGCCCACCGCCTCCTCGCCCGCCGCACCACCGTCGAAAGTCTCACCCTCGCATCGCTCGCCGTGGCTGCTTCTGCTTCCGACTCTCCACCCGGCGCTCTCCACCCGCAACTTCGCACCGCCCTCACCCGCGCCGACGGCTTCCTCTTCGGCACCGGCACGCATTGGGATTCGTGGAGCAGCGTCCTCCAAACATTCCTCGAAGACGCCACGCCCCACGAGGGCACCCCCCTCTGGCTCGGCAAACCCGCCGCCGTCGTCGTCAGCGAACACAGCACCGGCGGCAAGGGCGTGCTCTCCCGCCTCCAAGGCGTCCTCGTGACGCTAGGCTGCACCCTCCCCCCGATGAGTGGCCTCGTCCTCTCCCGCGCCGCGCTCCTCGCCACTCAACACGCGCCCGATCCCGCCACCACCTCTGACTTCTGGTGCGAAGCCGACTTACGCGTCGTCTGTCACAACCTCGCCGAGGCCGCCCGCGTGTCTCTCCCCGGCGCGAAACCCCCGCTCCCTCGCTGGCGCGCGTGGCCCGTGGACCGGCGCAATTTCCACGCACGTTGGATCACCTGAGCACACCTCGCTCCCGCGCCGCCCGCCCTCCGAGGGCCCAGCGGTTTCGCCACCTCCTTCCGCCGCCTTGACCCTGATATCGCCCCACCCACAGTGATATCACCATGGTCCGCCTCCTCGTCCAATTCACCGAAGCTCAGGTCAAAACGCTGCGCGCCGAATCGCGCCGCCGCAAGCAACCCATGGCCGCGCTCGTCCGCGAAAGCGTCGACCTCCACCTCGCCGCCCCCTCCGGGAAAAAAGCGGCGCTCGACAAATGGCAGCGCGCCAAGCTCGCCGTCGGCGGATTTCGCTCCGGCGTGAAAGATCTCGCATTGAACCACGACAAGTATCTTGGCGAACTCAAGTCGTGGTAGTTTTCGTCGATACGTCCGCGTTGATTTGCCTCCTCGACGAGGAACAAGACGAACACGTGCGCGCCACGCGGATTTGGGCCGAGCTCATGGATGGTCGCGCCACCCTTGCCTCGACGGACTACGTGCGTCTCGAAGCGTGGGCCCTGCTCCAAAATCGCCTCGGCCTCGCCGCCGTCCAAAAATTCACCGAAAATTATCTGCCCGTGATCGACCTCCACCACGTCACCGAACCCCAGTTCGCCGTCGCTAAAACCCACGTGCTCGGTTCCGGTCGCAAGGCCATCAGCCTCGTCGACGCCAGCAGTTTCGTCGTCATGCGTGAAGAAGCCATCACCCACGCCTTCGCCTTCGACCGCCACTTCCGCGAGCACGGTTTTAAGCTGCTCTGACCTCGGTGCCTTGGTGGGGAAACTCAGCGATCCGGCCGACTCCGCGTCAGTCCTCGCGCTCCGGCCACCACCGCGCCGGAACCCACCTTCCCTCCCGCCCCCGACTGGCGCACCACCGAAGCCCTCGACGCCGCCGCGCTCTTCGCGCTCTCCGAAGGCCACTCCACCAGCTGATGTCCATGGTAGACCCGTCCGCCGAGCGGGTTCTCCCGTCAGCCCTCGCGACACCGCCCAGCCACCGGCCGAGCCTAAAAACCCGCCCGGCCACACCCTCAAATCAGATGCGCCCCGTCACGCGGTCGCGCGTGCGATTGTCGATTTCTCCCCGGATTACGCTCTGGTCGATACGCCATGCCTTGGCGGGGAAACGTAGCCCGCCCGTCCTTTCTGGCGAGAGTGGAAACCGTCAGGGGAAATCACACCCACGGTTTGTCACCCATTCCACGTTGCGTTAAAAGCTGAGCCAAATGACGGGGGTTTGTAGGAGCCCACTTGCGGGCGATTTTTGCGGCCTGAATCGCCCGCCAGCGGGCTCCTACCCCAGCCGGTTACGCCGACTTCGAACCTTTGAGCTCGAGCTCCGCCTCACACTCGGGCGAGCCGCGGCCGAGGTCGCGGCAGATTTCCGGTCGCCGCTCGTAGATCGTGCAGAAAAACTCCTTCGCGCCGTCAGCCGTCAACCGCACGTCGAGCGCCGCGCAATGTCCGTCGCGCATCCGCATAAACGCGCGGTGGCCGATGAAGTGCGCGAGGCGGTCCGCGTCGTCGCCCAGGCGCGACCAATCGTCGCCCCGCACCCACACGTATTCCGCCGATTCGGAAAAACAACACACACCGCAGCGGAGGCAGTTGGCGGGAATCGTCGGATTCATCGGTTTCATTCAGTGCGACTGGCGTAGCCCTGCTCGTGAGAGCAGGGAATTCTGGGGATCGTCGGGACCATCGGTTTCATTCAGTGCGACTGGCGTAGCCCTGCTCGTGAGAGCAGGGAATTCTGGGGATCGTCGAGACCGTCGGTTTCATTCAGTGCGACGGCGCGGGTTCCCCTCAAAACTCCAGCGTCGTCGTCAGACGGAAGCTGCGCGGCTCGTTCAGATACACGCGGCGGACGCCCGTGTAGTTGTCGTTGTAGCGGCCGACATTCGCGAGGTAGTGGTTGCCGACGTTCTTCACGTTGAGCTGCACGGTCGCGGGGACCTTCGCCCACGGCAGACGGAAACGATAGCCGGCAAACGCGTCGCCCAGCAGCGACTCGTTCCCCCAATAGATATAGCCGGTCGCCTTGTCCCAGCTCATAAAATTTTTCCCATTGTAGCGCACGGAACCGCCGATGAACGCTCCGCGCAGCGCGCCTTCGCGGAAGGCATAGCGGGCGGTGCCGTTGAGCTTGTGCGGGCGCGAGCCGAAGGGGGAATTCTGCCGGTCCACTTGGTAATCCAGCTCGCTGTAGAGTTCGCTCACCGCGGTTTCAAACGCGGCGAGTTCCGTCGGATTATTCTTCAGCAGCGCGCGCCACTGCGGCACACGGGTACCGAAAAAGTCGAAGACCTCGGTAAAGAAGTTTTCGCGGCGGCGCTCCGAGTGCGAGTAGCTGGCGCGGAGCGTGAGACTCTTCGTGGGGTTGGCCACCACCTCGACTTCGAGGCCCTTGGTGAAGATGTCGATGGAGGCGGAGGTCCAGGTGACGGCTTGGCGGTCATAGTCGGCTTGCGAGATTTTCCCGGTGTTGCGGAGCTGCGTGAGCATCGTCGTGAGGTTATCCACGCCGAGCGCGTTGCTCCCGGGGAGAATCGGCGAGTCGTTGAGCTGTTGCGTCTCGAACCTCGTCGTGCGGATGAAAAGGCGGTCGTCGCCGAGCACATCAAACATGACGCCGAAGTCGCGGCCGCGGCCTTCGGTGGGCTCGGGTACTTCACCGTTCGGGAGCACCGAGCGGTCGAAGCGTGGCTGGCCGTTGTTGCGCGACATATTATAAAAGAGCGAGAGGCGCTTGGTCGCGTGGAGCACGCCGCCAGCGGTGAACGTCGTGGGCTCGTAGCGGTGGCGCACGTAGTTTCCGTCGAAATACCACTCGCCGGCGGCGATGAGCTTCGAGGTGACACGCGGGTCATTGGGATCGGTGACGCGCTCCTCTTGCGCGTTCTTGAACTTGATGGTGTCGCGGCGCGCGCCGACCGTGGTCACGAGGCGGTCTTTCAGAAAGAAACTCTGCGCCGCAAACATGAAGCTCGTGATGTCCTTCACCGTTTGCGTGTTCGCCCGCGCGCGGGAGGCATAGGTGCTCGTGTAGGTGCGACCGTTGTAAACGAAGGGCGCAACGGGCAACGTGGGGTCGGCACCGTAGTAGGTGGTGTAGTCGCCGTCGGTGATGTAATTGCGGCGCGTGAGTTGATTCTGCGCGTTCTCGGCCGTTGTGGCATTGACGATCGGGATATTCCGCTCGTCCACGAGGATTTCGTCGCGCCAACGGCGGAGGCGATCCTGCATGGAGGCCTCGGCGAGTACGGCGACGCGATGGCGGCCGAACCAGCGGCGGGACTGGCCGAAATCGCCGGCGACGCTGAGGCGAAAGATTTCGTTGGTCGTTTTGATGCGGTCCTTGAACCACACGGATTCGAAGTAGAGGCGGCCGACGAAGGGATTCGGAATCGTGCCCGTAGCACCGTCGGGGCGCGGCAGCGTGGGGTTGGGATCGGCGCGAAGGTTGGCGCCGGCGATCGCCATGCCGTGGGCCTCGACGTCGGCGGTATTGCGGAAATAGGCGAGCTCGGCGACGAGGCTCAACGGGAGGCGCTGTTGCACGGTGATCTGCCGAGTATCGAAGGTCTGGTGACGCGTGCCGCCGGGCCCAGTAAGATCGTAGCCATAAGGCGAGACGGAGGGCGGCAGCAGCGTCTCGACCCCATAGCGGTTCACGGTCTGGAACTCCCCGCGGTAGTTGTAGATTGTGCGATTTTGATCGGCGAAGGTGAAGCGCTGGTTCGTGGAGCTGAGGCGGTTGAGGCCGGGGAGCGCGACGGTGCCGTCGGTGAGCGGCTTGCCGGCGTCCTGCCACGCGGTGATCTGGTCTTGGCCGTTCCAGCCGAGGGTGAGGTTGTTGTCCATGCGCCCCTTCTCGTAGGAGACGTGGACGGTGGTGAACTTGAACGGCTGATACGCCGCCGCGACGGTCCAGCGCGCCTGATCGTTAAAGTCCCAGTGACGCCAGCCCTGGGAATTCTGATAGAGGCCGAGCAGCCGCACCGAGAGTTTCTTCGGGATGAGCACCCGATTGTAGTCGGCCTCGTAACGCTCGTAGCTCCACGAGCCGAACATCGACTTGAGCGTGGTGCGGGTGCGCGAGAGGTTGGCCTTCTTGCCGCTGAGGGAGACGAGGCCGCCGGCTTGGCCGAGGCCGAAGAGGATGGAGTTGGGCCCACTCGCAACCTCAGCGCGCTCGACGTTGTAGAGATCGACGGGGACGCTCGACTCGACGAAATCGCGCGAGGCGCCGGCGGGCGAGCCGCGCATGCGGAAATTGAAATCGTTGCCATCGGCCCCGCGGCCGGAGGGGTTGTTGAAGCCCGCGTTGGAGTCCTCGACGTCGACCTCGATGTTGGTCGCGTGCGCAAGCATCTCCTCGAGGTTGGTCGCGGCGATGTCGGCGAGAAACTCGGGCGTGAACGCGGAGACGGCGGCGGGCGTATCCTTGAGCCGGGAGTTGAGGCGTGAACCGCTCGTGGTGTTGCCGGCTTGGTAACCGGAGTCGTCCTCGGCGCGCACTTCGAAGAGCGAGAGCTCGACGGGCGTGGAGTTTTCCACGCGCGGCGCGGGAGCAGGGGCCGCGGGAATAGGCGCGGTTTGCGCCCGAGCGGTGACGGAAAAAATAGCAAGCACACTCGCGATTACGGCGAGGTACGCTCGGGGCAAAAAACCGAATGCTGACTGGATCATGGTAGGAGGAGATGGTGGTGCTACGTGAAAGGTCGGGCGGAGACACTCCACCGAGGGGAACAAGACCCAAGCGCCGCGTCCCGCGCAAGACTACAGGCCGCGCTTTCGCTTTCTAGAAATCGGTACGTTGCGCTCCGTCGTCGTCAGCGCGATCGCGAACCGGAGCCACCACGCGCCTTGCCGCGCACGCCACAACCTTGTCCACTCCGGGCTACACATGGATGCCCACGCCCGAGCCCGCGAACTCATCGATGCCGCCCACGCCGCCGACCCGGCCCGCGCCCCCGACGGCCGCGCCGCCGAGCTCGTTTACGGCGAACGCGTCGAGGCATGGGTCGAGCGCCTGGTCCCCGACGCGTCGCCCGCGTTGCGCCTCGCCGCGCGCAGCCAACACCTCGAACGTTGGCTCACCCCGCGCGCCACGTTTCCCGAGGGCAAAGTCGGCTACCTCACCTGGCGGCGCTCGCTTTACGTGAAACAGGCCGCCCGCGCCCGCGCCCTCCTGCTCGAGGCCGGCGTCGCCTCCTTAGAAGCGGACGACGTCGCCACCTGGGTTTCGAAAACCGGCCTAAAAACCAACGCCGGCACTCAAGCCCTCGAAGACGCGGCCGTGCTCGTGTTCTTGGAAAACGAGATCTCCTCCTTCGCCGCCCAACACGCCGATTATCCGCGCGAAAAATTCGTCGATATTCTCCGCAAGACTTGGCGCAAACTCAGCCCCGCCGCGCAACAGGTCGCCCTCACGCTGGAACTCCCGCCCGCCATCGCCGCCCTCGTGCGCGACGCGCTCGCGAGTTCCTGAGCTCCCGTTCGGCTCATCCCTCGCCCGAAAGAGCGCGGCCCACGTGATCATGTTATGCCCGCGCACGAGCGCGCGCTCGGTTTTCGATTGTCACGGATCCTTGCCTATTTCGTCATCCCGCTTCCAGTCAACGGTGACTGCTTTTTTCCTCATGGCCTCCCACGATTGTCCCCACTGTCCGCCTCCCACACCACCCGACGACCGGCGCAGTTTCCTCGCGAAAGCCGCCGCCATCATCATCGGCGGAGCGCTCGCAATCACGGCGCCCGTCGCCGGCCTGTTTGTTTTCCTCGATCCGTTGCGCCGCAAATCTGACAGCGGCGGTGCCGTCCTCGTCGCCTCCCTCAACGCCCTTCCGGAAAACGGCGAGCCGCGAAAATTTTCTGTTTTGGCCACCCGCGTCGACGCGTGGAACCGCTCGCCCAACGTGCCCATCGGCGCCGTCTATCTCCAGCGCGTCGGCGACAAGGTCCGCGCCCTCAACGTCGTCTGCCCTCACGCCGGTTGCTTCGTGGACTATCGCAGTGCGAAAAATCATTTCTTCTGCCCCTGCCACAACAGTAGCTTCGCCCTCGATGGCCAAGTGCAGGACCCCAAAAGCCCCAGCCCGCGCGGCTTGGACGATCTGGTCGTGGAAATCCGCAACGGCACCGAAGTCTGGGTGAAGTTCCAAAATTTCCGCGCCGGCACCCACGACAAAATTCCCGTCTGACCCTCTGCCCATGAAAGCCTTCTTCGACTGGGCGGATCAACGCACCGGCTACAAAAAACTCGTCCACGAGACACTCTACGAAAACGTCCCCGGCGGCGCGCGGTGGCGTTACGTCTGGGGCAGTACGCTCGCGTTTTGCTTTAGCATCCAAGTCATCACCGGCCTCGCCCTTTGGGTCGCCTACAGCGCCAGTTCGCAGACGGCGTGGGAGAGCGTTTACTATATCCAACACGAGATGTGGGGCGGCTGGTTCCTCCGCGGCCTCCACCACTATACCGCACATGCGATGACCGTGCTGCTCGTGTTTCACCTCATGCAGGTGGTGATCGACGGCGCCTACAAAGCCCCGCGCGAAATCAATTTTTGGAGCGGCGTTGTCTTGCTGCTCCTGGTGCTCGCGCTCTCGCTCACCGGTTATCTGTTGCCGTGGGATCAAAAGGGATTCTGGGCCACCAAGGTCGCCACGAGCATCGCCGCCATCACCCCGTTCATCGGGCCCGAACTCCAAAAACTGGTCGTCGGTGGCAGCGACTACGGCCACCACACCCTCACGCGCTTCTTCGCCCTGCACGCGGGCATCATCCCCGGTGCGATCATCGCCTTCATCGTCGCGCATATTTATCTGTTCCGTCGCCACGGGCTCACGCCCAAGGAGCCCCGCCGCCGGCCCGACGCCGCCTTCTGGCCCGACCAAGTGCTGCGCGACGCCGTCGCCTGCCTCGCCGTGCTCCTCGTCGTCGTCTTCTTCATCATCCGCTACCGCGGCGCCGAGCTCGGCGCTCCGGCCGATGCCTCCGAACAATTCTCCGCCGCGCGGCCCGAATGGTATTTTCTCTTCCTCTTCCAGCTGCTAAAATATTTTCCCGGCGGCACGGAAATCTGGGGCGCGATCGTCATCCCTGCGCTGCTCATGGGCGTGCTCATCGCCATGCCTTTCGTCGGCAATTGGAAACTCGGCCACCGCTTCAACCTCGGTTTCCTTTGGGCCATGCTCGCCGGCATCGGTCTCCTCACCTACCTCGCCCGCACCGAAGACGCCGCCAGCCCCGATTTTGTTCTCGCCGTCCAATCCGCCGAGCGCGACGCCGCGCGCGTGATCGTACTCGCCCAATCGCCCGACGGTATCCCGACCGCCGGCGCCGTCACCCTCCTGCGCAACGATGCACTCACGCAGGGCCCCAAGCTCTTCGCCAAAAACTGCGCAAGCTGTCACCGCTACGACGACCACGACGGCCTCGGCAGTCAGCCCAAGGACAAGATCTCCGCTTCCGACCTGAAGGGTTTTGCGAGCCGCGAATGGATCGCCGGCCTGCTCGATCCGGCCCGCGTCGACAGCCTGCATTATTTCGGTGGCTCCAAACAGAAGACCGGGAAAATGGTGAAGTTCGTAAAGGAAGATATCGCCGAATTCGACGCCGCGCAGAAAGCGCAGCTCCAAAAACTCATCATCGGCCTCTCTGCCGAAGCCGGTCTCAAGGCGCAGTCTGCCGCCGACACCCGCGATGCCGTCGTGATCGCCGAGGGCCGCAAGCTCGTCTCGAGCACCGCGATGAATTGCACCGATTGCCACAAATTCCACGCAGAGGGCACCGACGATCCGAGCGCCCCGGACCTCACCGGCTACGGCTCGCGCGAGTGGCTGCTCGCGTTTATCTCGGACCCCTCGCACGCGCGTTTCTACGGCGAGCGCAACGACCGCATGCCCGCCTATGGCCCTGACAAAATTCTCACGGCTGCAGAAATCGGTCTCGTCACCGATTGGCTGCGTGGAGAGTGGTATGAGCCCAAGCCCGGCCCGCTACCCGACCTGAGCCCGCCTCCTCAGCGGGCTTCGCCAAATTAAGGCGGTGGTCATGCCCCGGCCGCCGGCGACGTTCGCCACCGCACGCCTCGTCGCGCGCTTGCCCACGGCGGATGACGCCCCGGCGGTTTTCGCCTCCTATGCGAACGACCCCGAAGTCACGCGTTACCTCGCGTGGCGGGCCTATGATCGCGTTGAGCCACTCGCTGCTTACCTGCGCGAGGCCGCCGCTAACTGGGAACAACGCGCCGCCCACCTTCCTCTCACCTGGCTCCTCTGTCACAAAGGCACTCAAACGCCCATCGGTTCCATCGGCGTGACGCTCGAAGGCCACGGCCACGCGATGTTTGGCTACGTGCTCGCAAAAAGATTCTGGGGCCGCGGCATGGCGGCGGAAGTCCTCACCTACCTCGTCGATTGGGCGCTGGCACAACCCTCGCTCTACCGCGCCTACGCCTATTGCGACATAGAGCATCTCGCCTCCGTTCGCGTCATGGAAAAAGCCGGCATGGTGCGCGAGGGCATTTTGCGTCGCTGGCACGTGGCCCCGACGCTCGGCCCCGAACCGCGCGACTGCATCGTGTGCGCGAAGGTGCGGTAAAGAGCGCGGACTTCGTCTTTTCCCGCGGAAGATTTTCGCACTTTGCGGCGGACTGCCAGTGGTGGACTGACGTTCGCCTAAGTTGTATCGCCCAAGTCCGCCCTACTTTATTTTCACTGGCCGGCCCGTCTTCAGCGATTTCAACGCCGCCTCGGCGAGCACGATCGCCATGCGGCCATCTTCGACACCCACAGGCATCGGCTTTTTGTTGATCACGGCATCGACGAAGGCCGCGAGCTCGGCCCGATAGGCTTCGGCGTAGCGCTCAAGGAAAAAATACATGGGCTTGTCCGTACTCACATGGGCACCGTTGGCGAGTTCGACCGTCGTCGGCGTGCGGTTGCCGGCGAGCAGACGACCTTGGGAGCCGTGGACTTCGAGACGTTGATCATAACCGTAGGCGGCGCGGCGGCTGTTGTTGATGTGCGCCTGCCGACCCGACGCGGTTTTCATGAGCACCATCACGGTGTCGGTGTCGCCGACTTTACCGACCGCTGGATCGACGAGACAACTGCCATAGGCGAAGACCTCGACCGGCTCTTCGCCGAGGAGCCAGCGCGCCATATCGAAATCGTGGATCGTCATGTCGCGGAATTGCCCGCCAGAAACTTTGATGTAGCTGATCGGTGGCAGGCCCGGGTCGCGACTCGTCACAATCACCTGCTCGACGTTGCCGATGTCCCCACGCGTGATGCGCGCTTGGAGCGCGGCGAAACTCGGATCAAAGCGGCGGTTGAACGCGACGAACATCGGGACCTTCGCCTTTTTTACGGCAGCGAGACACTGGTCGACGCGCTTCAACGACAGATCGATGGGCTTCTCGCAGAAGATCGCTTTGCCCGCACGCGCGGCGGCAATGATCAGCTCCGCGTGCGTGTCCGTGGACGAGGCGATAATGGCGGCATCGATCTGCGGATCGCCGAGCGCCGTGGCCACATCAGCGACGTGCGCACCGTGTTTCGCGGCAAGGACAGCGGCCGCAGCGGAGTTTATATCGACGATGTAACGGAGCTGGGTCGCACCGGTCGAGGCAAGATTGGCGGCGTGAATGGTGCCGATCCGACCGGCACCGAATTGAGCGAAGCGAAGCATGGGAATGGAGAAGAGAGGAAAACGAGTAAGGGAAACGAGCGGGAAAAGGAGAGACCGCGCGAGGATCGCAGCAAGCTTGCCCAGCGTTTAGCGAAAATAAAACAGCGAACGATTATTCGGGCCAAACACGGCGGACGCGATGCGACGGAGTGGGCGGCACGCCAGAGCCGCAGTTTCTCAACCGCCCATGGTGAAAACTCGCATCAGGCGATTGGAAAAGTGCCCCTCCGCGCCGCATCATGGTCCAGCCAACACGTGCTCCATCGGTTTGCCGTCGGCCGTGGGCAACGCGACGTCGAGCAGGTGCGCAATCGTTGGGGCGACATCGAGATTGCGCACCCGTTCGAGTTTCACGCCGCGCCGGATGCCCGCCCCTTGCGCGATGAAGATACCATCGAGCTCCGGATCGCTTGAATGGTAACCATGCGAGCCGCCGTAGTTGACCGAGGGGCCGACGATAGCGTCGCCGATCGCCGCGGCGCTGAAGGAGTAGCCGGCTTTGGGGTAGAGGATGAGTTCGCCCATGCCCTGGTTTTCCTCGGGCGTCGGCATCCCGTGCGCGTGCGCTCCGGTCGCGGCGTCGATCACTTGGGCGACGCCCTCGGTCGCGGCAAAGAGATCCTTCAGCTGCGGCACAAGTTCGGCGCGCTTCGCCGGATCAGTGACGTAGATCATCGCGATGCCACCCTGCGTGCCGGCGAAGGCGTCGCACTGCGCGATGGTCGCGCCGGCGGTGCGGAGGTGGCCGGCCTTTTTCAGCGCGACGTTGGCGTAGAGAAATTTTTCCACCTTTTTGAAACCGTGGTCGGTCGTCACCAAAATACTCGTCTGCGCGCGGCGGCCGCTGGCATCGATGGCTTTCACGAGCGTGCCCACATAGTGATCGGCCAGCTCGAGCGCGGTGCGGCCTTCGGCCGAGCCGGGGCCGTAACGGTGGTGCTGCCCATCGGTGTTCAGCGGGTGAAACATCAGCAGGTTCGGCCGGTGCTGCGTGAACACGAAGCTCGCCGCACGCGTCCACAATTCATCGCGCTCGGCGGCATTCAGGCGTTTCGGTGGCTCGACGTGGGTGCTGGCGACGGGCTTTTTCTCGGCGACAGCGAGGATTTCTTTTTCGGTGGCGACGCCGGCGGCCACCATCTCGCGCGGGAGCACGGCAGTCGGATCGACGATCTCGGCGAAGCTCCAGTTAATCGTGCCGGGGCGCGTGATCGCGACCCAGTCGATCTCGGCCGTAGTGAGGCCGGCGTGAAACGCGGCGTCGTAGACGGTGGGGACACGCACGAGCTTCGCCTTATCCGCCCACGGCTCGATGGTGTTGGGCTTGCCGGGGCCGCCGCGCACGACCAGGCCGTTGTAGAGCACGCCGTGCTTCTGCGGGTAAACGCCCGTTACGAGCGTCGTGTGATTGGGCCAAGTAATCGAGGGATTCGCGATGGTCATCGCATCCGCGACGACGCCCTCGGCGGCGAGACGGCGAAGATGGGGCAACGCGAGAGTCTGGTCGCGCCAGAGATAGGCGGGGAAACCGTCGAGGGAGATCAGGACGACGTGACGATCTTTATTGGCCGCCAAGGCATCCGCGGGCGCGGCGACGGCGAGGCTGAGGAGCGCCCAGGCAAGGGGACGGAGCAGAGGCGATTTCATGCGAGTGAGGCCAGCGAGACGCGTGACGCGGACCGAAGCAACGCTCGCCACGGAGGTGTCGCCGGTCCCATCGGACGCGGGACCGTTGCGGATCTGAGCGATGCGTCCACGTGCGCGGCGGCCGTGCCAATCGGCTTGCCGTCTCCTCAAATATCGCGGCAAGTCTCCCCTCATTCGCGCCCGCAATCCGTGGGCGTCCTCCGTCCTCCAAGCCTCCCGCCATGCTGTGCCTGAGCCACTCCCTTCGCCGCAAACTTTTCTTCGCGGTCGGTGTTATCCTCACTGCTTCGCTCGCCGCCCAACCCACCGCGCCCCGCCCACTCACTCACGAAGATTTCGACACGTGGCGCAGCATCAGCACGCCGCTCCTTTCACGCGACGGCCAGTGGCTCGCGTATGCGTTCATGCCCCCGGACGCCGACGGCGAGATCATCGCCAAAGAGCTGGCCACCGGTCGCGAGCTGCGCGTGCCAGTAGGCTCGCTCCCTCCACCCACGGCCACTCCCGGTGAGGAAAATCCCGAGGCTCCCTTAGCCGCGCGCACAATCCGCCTCGTACTGACGAGCGACAGCCGCTTCCTCATCACCAACACCCACCCGCCAAAGGCCGACGTGCTCGCCGCCCGCAAGGCGAAGAAAAAACCCGAGGACATGCCGAAGGACGGCCTCGCCATCGTCCAACTCGCCACCGGCGCGGTCACCCGGATCGACGATGTAAAGAGTTTCTCCACCCCGACCAAAGGCGGCGCGTGGCTCGCCTATCTGAAGGGCGCAAAACCCGAAGCGAAAAAACCCGCCGATACCACGCCCGTCGAGAAATCGGCCGGGGCCAACGTGCCCGACGGTGATGACGCTACGGACCAGCAGCGCGGCGGCTCCGCACGCGGCGGAGCCGGACGCGGCAGCGCCACGACCCCTGCGGCAGCCGACGCCAAAGTTTATGGCACCGAACTGATTTTGCGGGAACTGACCGCCGGCACCGAACGGTCATTGGCGAACGTCCTCGCGTATTCATTCGCCCGCGACGGCAAGAACCTTCTCTACACCCTAGCCTCGAAAACCGAGACGGAAAACGGCGCCTACGCCATTGTGCCAGGCAACCCCGCGCCGCCCCTCGCCTTGCTCGCGGGCAAGGGCAAATACAGCCTGCTCACGTGGGATCGTGAGCAGACTCAGGTCGCGTTTCTCAGCAATCGTGACGACGCGGCCGCAAAGATGCCCCGCTCCAAACTCTACCTGTGGCCGCGCGGCGCGAACGCGGCATTTGAAACGGTCACGGCCGACACGCCCGGCTTCCCCGCCGATCACGCGGTGAGCGATAAAGCCGCGCCGGCGTTTTCACGCGACGGGAAGAAACTCTACGTCGGGGCCGGCACTCCACCCAAGCCTCCCCGCCTCCCGGCAGACGCCCCGGCCGATGATGAAAAGGTGACCGCCGACCTCTGGCGTTGGAACGACGACTATGTGCAGCCGATCCAAAAAGTCCGCGCCACGCAGGACCGTAACCGCAGCTATCGCGGCGTCCTCGACCTCGCGAGCAAACGGTACACGCAACTCGCCGACCCCACCCTCACACAGGTCTCCCTCAGCGACGACGGCACTCGCGCCCTCGGCCAAGACGACCGTACCTACCGCCGCATGGCTGATTATGACGGTCGCTATGCCGACGCCTATCTGGTCGACACCGCTACCGGCGCCCGCCGCGAAGTGTTGAAACAATTCCGCGGCCCGCCGCCGCAATGGTCGCCCGACGGCAAGTCCGCCGCCTACTACACGGACAAGCACTGGCACATCGTGGATACCGCGACCGGAACGACGCGCAACCTCACTGCGAAACTGAAACCCGCGTTTTGGAACGAGCAGGACGACCGGCCCGAACCCCCATCCGCCTACGGCACCGCCGGCTGGACGAAGGACAGCGCCGCTTTCGTCGTCTACGACCGCTTCGATACTTGGCAACTCTTCGCCGACGGGCGTGCCGCGAAGAATCTCACCGTCGGACACGGACGCGCCACTCAAACCGCACTGCGAGTTCAGCGCATTGAGCCGGTCGAGGAAGATGACGACACGCGGGGCATTGATCCCACGAAGCCTCTCTACCTGCGCGGCGAAAGCGAGGAGACCCGCGCAAGCGGTTTCTTCCGCACGACCTTCACTGCGACGTCTGCGCCCGAGCGGCTGGTGTGGGGTAACAAGAGCTACCGTTATCTGGGCCGCGCCCAGGATGCCGACGTGCTGCTCGTGAGCGCCTCACGCTTCGACGAATTTCCCGATGTGCAGGTGACCGACTCATCGTTCGCCACGCTCACCAAGGTGACGGACGGCGGCGCCCAACTCGCGAAGTTTGCGTGGGGCCGCAGCGAATTGCTTTCGTTCCGCAGCACCGACCGAGTGCCCCTCCAGGCCGCGCTCTACAAGCCCGCGAATTTCGATCCGAAGAAAAAATATCCGATGATCGTCTACATCTACGAGCGGCTCTCGCAGGGCGTGCACGGTTTCGTCAACCCCACGCCGGGTACGAGCATCAACGTTTCTTTTTACACGAGTAACGGCTACGTCGTCCTCACGCCTGACATCCTCTACCGAACCGGCGAGCCTGGCCAAAGTGCGCTGCGCTGCGTGTTGCCCGCGATCGCTGCCGTCGTGAAGCTGGGCTTCGTCGACGAGCAAGCCATCGGCATTCAGGGCCACTCATGGGGCGGCTACCAAATCGCTTACATGGTCACGCAGACGGATCGGTTTCGCTGCGCGGAAGCGGGAGCGCCCGTCGGCAACATGACGAGCGCCTACTCCGGCATCCGCTGGGGCACCGGGCTGCCGCGGCAGTTCCAATACGAGCAGACGCAGAGCCGTATCGGAAAAAAACTCACGGACGCGCCGCAGACCTACTTCGACAACTCGCCCGTTTTCCAGATCGGGAAGGTGCAGACGCCGCTCCTCATTCTGCACAACGACGCCGACGACGCCGTGCCGTGGTATCAGGGCATCGAGCTGTTCCTCGCGCTGCGCCGACACGAAAAAGCGGCGTGGCTCTTCAACTACAACGGGCAGGCCCACGGCCTGCGCCGGCGCGCCGACCAAAAAGACTGGGCGAAACGCATGCACCAGTTTTTCGACCACTTCCTCAAAGGCACCCCCGCCCCCGAATGGATGGAAAAAGGCATTCCGTACATCGAGCGCGACGAAGAGAAGGTGAAGTTCAACGGGAAGGCGCTGTAGTCGCAGCCCTCATCAGACGCCCTCCAGGGAAGGAGGAGGCTCCGGCGTTGTCTCTGGAAGCAAGCCCGCCCAGATTCATGGGCGGAGGTGAGCATATCCACGATTACACTACGCGTGCTCGCCAGATGAAAGGACGTGATTCGTCCTTTTATTTGGGGGGAGTGGCGACCGATTTGAGCAGCGTATTCTCCGCCCGCAATTCAGCGATCTGCTTGGTCATGACCTCAGACTGGGTGATGGATAGCGTATTCTCCGCCTGAAATTCAGCGATCTGCTTAGTCATGACCTCCGACTTGGTGATGAGCAGTGTATTCTCCGCCCGCAATTCGGCGATCTGCTTAGTCATGACCTCGGACTTGGTGATGAGCAGCGTATTCTCCGCCCGAAATTCAGCGATCTGCTTGGTCATGACGTCAGACTTGGTGATGAGCAGCGTATTCTCCGCCCGCAATTCGGCGATCTGCTTTGTCATGACCTCGGACTTGGTGATGAAATCGCCGGTGACTATTTTGAACTCAGAAACCGATACCCCGGCAGCGGAGAGCGCGGCGGTGGTTTTTTCCGAAAGCGCCACATACTCCTTCCTGCTGATTTCCTGCTGAGTCTGGCTGGATTGCTCAAGCTCGACGATCTTAGCCCCCCGACCCTTGGATTCCTTGGCGACGTTGAGGTAAGCGACGACAGTACCGCTGAGCGCCAACAGCGAAACGACTAGAGAGATGGCGAGGGCTAGATTTCTCGGAGCCCGCTGGATAGCCGCAGCATCACTGGCCGACGGCGTGGCTACCGTGGCCGCGGGGTCCGGCCTGCTTTTTACCGTCTCGATCATGGCCGACGCCAACTGCAAGTCGGCCTTCAGGCTCAGTCCCGAGGCGTCCAACAAGACTGATTTCGCTGCCTGCGGGTTGGCAAGGGCCTGACCAATCACGCGGACCAGACATTTATCGGACTCGTGCTCGATGTGGTTAGCGGTCAGGATTTGATCGACGGTCTTCATGATGAAACTCCAATTTTTTTGAGCAGCACGCTGAGTTGGTCCGAAAAGTGAATCGCGCAATCCTCGGCCTCCATCCGAGGGCGGCGAGGGACGTCAGCCCTTGCGGCCACTTGGCGAAAGGTGAAATTCGTCTCTCCCTGTTGCATAAAATCCGAAAGCGGGAGCCCGCGGTAAATCAGCGTCATGCTGGGCAGAGACTCGACCAAAGTCGTTTCGATGGATGAGTAGTCCGAACCCGCCCGGAGGTTTTTTACGAGGACCACGTCGCCGAATTTTTTGAGAAGAGCCGTATTCGTGTTCACGAATTTTGCGGCCCCTGAGTCGCCGGCTTGAACCGGCACAAAGGAAACGAAGCGATACTGGGCGTCACGAAACGGCTTTAGTCCGCGCTGATCGAGCCCCCAAAGCATGAGGGACTGGAAGGCGGAGGCGCCGCAATCGACGATAACAATGTTCCCGGTTCCGTCGCTCTGATCAGATGGCAACAGATTCCATAGGTCGTCGAGTCTGACCAACGATGGCTCAACCCGTCCACTAATCTCGTTTTTAGCGATCAGCGGAATCGTGGTGAGCTTTACCCCTGGAGCGTAGGAGTAGCCGTTTTGGGTGAATTCAACGTGCTGCTCGATTTCAACGAGATTGATCGTCCTTTCGGTCTTGCTGAATTCCTCCGCGAGCATGGCGGAAAAGAGAGATTTTCCAACGCCCCCCTTATCATTGCAGACGAGGACAAACAGGAGTTTAGGGAGATTCATAATAGGGGGATGGTTGCCAGAAGGGCTTCAAAAGTCAGGTAATCGGGGCTCCTGCCCTCAGATTGGACTCGAATTTCGAAGGAGCGCTCGGCGCAGCCGCGAGGTTCACTTTAGAGAGCAGAGCGCTACTTGCCGACGCCGAGTCGAAGAAGTCGTCGGGCTCAACAGTGTGCGCCGGCTTTGGAGGCGGAGCAGAAGCAGATGTCTCGGAAGTAGGCTGCGGTGTTGTGAGCGCAGACGCGTCAGGACCCGCCGAAGGCACCCCGCTCCCATGCGCAACCCTACGCTTTCTAGGTTTAGGATCATTGGCATGACCCATCAGCTTTTTGTAAAAAGGCATCAATTTGTAGTCCCGGCCGACGGGTTCGAATAGATGCCGCTCGACGGCGTCGAAGTTCCCTTGGGCGATGTCGACTTCGAATTTGGCGATCACGGGAAGCGCCCTCGCAAGCAGCGTGTGCGTCATGCCAAACTGCCTAGCAATGGACCGCAGCGAATCGTTTTCCGTGCCGAGCGCGGTCAAAATCTCCGGACCATGAGTCTTAATCGCAATGAACATTTTCGCCGGAGCATTTGAGCCCTTGCGGTGTAATCGTGATGTTGGAATTGTCATTGAGGGAATTAGTCGAAATAGGACACGATATGAACCGTGGTTCATTCCAATTAAAGGTTACTGATCCGATGAGAAGTTCAAGATGTGAATGTGAGCTGGTGGAAACTCCTGTTAATATGATGACTTTGGAATTTACGTGTCCATCCTGAAAGAGCGAAACGGAAACAAACCGTTAATCCATTCCACCGCGCGCAACATGATATGAGACATGATCCCTACCGACATGAATCGCCACACTCCATTCCAACATGAGACTGTTCGCTTCCTGTAACCCCGCTATTTCCTGCGATCGATTACATGAAACGATTCACGAACTGTTACGCGTTATGGAACACTGTATCAGATCGCAAAGAAATTCTACCGACTCCGAATTGGGGACGTTCTATGGCCGCACTTTTAACGCGGTTTGCACCACGAAACGATTCAAGAAACGAAACGCTGCGATAATCACGTGATAATTCCAGGTAAAACTTTATTTTAATTGAATAATAATTTCATAAGTTGTTAAAAGTCATAAATATCAGATATTCGTTTCACGTAATAAACCATGAAACAAACCGCGATATAATACACGCGTTGCATAGATTAAATTAGGTTATTCAGAACGCATTTTAACGCGATATTCCGGCCAATATTCCGAAGATCGTTCGGGAAGTCAAAAAAACCGAGGATGCCGGAAAGGTAAAAACCAGGTCCGTTTTCGGAAAAGCTGGAAGCACCGCCTAAATCGCTTTTTCCCCGTTTATCCAGAAGACCGTGAAAACACCGTCGAAAACAGGCGGGGCGGTGCCGATAAACGGCGATAGCTGGTTGAGGCGGAAGTAGGCGTGAGTCCGATTTACAAACTGCTCGGGCAAAAAGGCGGCGGCGCCACCGCGAGGCCCAGACCTGAGGTGGCGCTGATTTGCGGCAATCTCGATTTCCGACTGCACGCCGCTGTCCGAACGCCCGCTGGGACGACGGGACGTTCCCAGCATTCGCCGAGCAATATTTCGAAGTGCCGCCAGCGCGCCGAAGACCTGGCCTAGGAACGCGTCCGGCGCCGCGTTGTTCTGGATCCACCGCACGACGAGCATGAGGTCGGTCTCCCAATCCATGAAGACGATCTTCTGCCCGTTGCCGAAGAAACGGACGCTAGTCGCCGGTACCTACCGAAGCGACTGGCGGTCTGTTCTGAGCTACCCATTCGCGAAAACGAAAGTAGCGTCAGTCGAGTCAGGGGGCGAACGCGAGCCATTTTAACCGGACTAATGAGGCGGCAGGCACCACGTTTTTTCCAAATCAAGTGGGGAAGATCGCGAGTGCGATCCACGTCTCGTCGACGTTCCCCACTTGGTCAACCCGAGTGCGTGTAAGGGCGAAGGTAGTCGCGCCCGACGATCGGGCCGGATTGCAGACTCGCGGGTGCGTGCGGCCGTGGCAGGGTGTGGGCAGCCCAAACAGTCGCGGCACCCGGTACACCCCCACCCATCCCAGACGCTCCGCTTCGCGTTGAGAAAAAGCGTTGCCGCGATGAACGCGGCGTAGAGACTGGACGCTTCATGGGTAATGTGACGTATTTTCCGCGCGCCCTTCCGCTTGTGCACACGCAGCGCAGTGCCGACCTTCGTCCGGCGCACACCTAAGGAACACGACCCATGTATCAAGTCACCTTCTCCGCTCAGGCGATGCGTGAGCTCAAACAGCTCGATCAACTGGCCCAACTCGATGTGCTCGAACCGGTGACGAGCATCAGCCCGGAAGATCTCGCCCACCCGCGAGAGCCGCTCGGGCGGTTTCACCGGGGGCAAAAAGAGTTTTACCGGCTGCGCGCGGGTGATTTCAGATTCTATTTCGTGTGCCAAGGCGAAGCGCTGCACGTGCACTATATTTTGCATAAAAACTCGCTCGAAGATTTCCTCTTGCGTAACAAGCTCCCCGTGTCGGAACAACAGCTCGTGGAGCAGCATTCAAAGTTCTGGAAATACCTGGAGAGCCTGACGAAATAATGAACTTCCGTCGTCGTTCCCCCACCGAACTCGCCGAACGAGCCGCCGCCGAGTTGGCCCGCCGCGAGGACCCCTACAACGTCACGCAGGCGAGCCGGATTTATTTTTTGCCTAATCTCATGACGGCAGGAAACCTCTTCTGCGGTTTCATGGCCATTGTGCAGTGCATGCAGGCGCGCTTGGCTGAGACGGCCCTCACTGGTGAATATTTGGGTCACACTCCGGCCGAATACTATCGCTACGCCGTGTGGTGTATTTTTGGAGCTGCGGCCTTCGACGCTCTCGATGGACGTCTGGCGCGCGTGGGCGGAAGGGAATCGTTATTTGGGGCCGAGTTCGACTCCATTGCTGATGTCGTCTCCTTCGGCGTCGCGCCCACGCTCATGGTGATGTATCTCATTATCGCCCCTACGCAGGGCTATGAGATGTTTCGTAATATCGGCTGGGCAATCGGCTTCGTCTACCTCCTCTGTGGGGCGATGCGGCTGGCGCGGTTCAATGTCATCACGAACCCTCTGCTCCGACCCGGAAAGAAGGAGACTAACAAAGATTTTGTGGGTCTGCCGGTGCCCGCTGCCGCCGGCACGGTCGCAGCACTTGTGTTGTTTTTGCTCAAACTCGCCGATTCCGACAAATCCCTGAAAGCGTGGGCGCTCGCGTTGCCGTTTCTCATGCTCTTAATCGGTTTTCTGATGATGAGCACTGTGCGCTATCCGAGTGGCAAGGGGATCGACCTGCAGACTAGAATGAAATTTCGCTCATTCGCCGGGGCCTTGATCTTGGTGGTTCTCATTCTTTTCTTCAAAGAATACGCGCTGCTTGCCGTCTGCTTGGGGTACATTTTTTTCGGCCTGATCCGCCACTGGCGCCGAGCCTCGCGCAGTCTCGCTCCGCCGCCGGCCCAGCAGCCTTCGGACAACCTGTGAGCAACCTGCGTGCTGTGCCCCAACAAGTTTCGAGTTGTGGATAACCAGTCGCTTACACGCAAACCATGCGACGTTTCTCACCAGTTAAAATCACCTTTTCTCAGAGGAGAATCCTCATGTTACTGGTCTTATTCGCAGCCTATAATAATACGGATATAATTCCTAATTGAACTCCTATCCTTTTAGCTTTTGTTAGCTTCTCAAAAGCGCGTCCCTCCGCCCCCTTTCATGAAATTCAAAATCAATCGCGATCACTTCGCCAACGGCCTTGCTCAGGTGCTCAACGTGGTCGGCGCCAAAGCCACCATGCCCATTTTGAGCAATGTCCTCATCGAGGCGGAAAAGGATCAGATTTCGCTCACCACCACAAACCTCGATCTGGGCATTCGCTGCAAAATTAAGGCCGAGGTAAAGGAAACGGGCTCCGTGACCCTCCCCGTCAAACGTTTGGCCGGTATCGTGCGGGAATTGCCCAACGTGGACGTCTCCTTCGACGGTTCGCCCAACCACCAGGTCAAACTCACGTCCGGCGGGTCGACATTTCGCATTATGGGCATCGGCAAGGAAGAATTTCCTCCGCTTCCCGAGTTTGGCGACGAAAAGGCCTACGCCCTCGATCAGGCGGAGCTTGTCTCCATGCTCAAGAGTGTCGCCTACGCGCAGTCCACCGATGAAACGCGTTACATTCTTAACGGCGTTTATTTCAACTTCAAGGATGGTAAACTTTCCCTCGTCGCCACCGACGGTCGCCGCCTTGCCTTGATCGCCAAAGAAATGGATGTCCCTGCGGCCAGCGCCGGAGCGATTATTCTTCCTGCCAAGACAGTGAGCGAACTCACTCGCCTCCTCGACAAAGGCGAAAAGGTAAAAATCAACTTCAACGAGCGCCGGGCGGCATTCCAGATCGCGACCGACAAGGAAACCAGCGGACTTATCGATCACGTGTACCTTTATTCGAAAGTCGTTGAGGGCAACTATCCGAATTATCATCAAGTCATTCCCAAGGAGACGCACCAACGCATCAAACTTGAGCGCGAATTGTTTCTCCAATGTGTACACCGCGCAGCGCTTGTGTGCTCCGAGAAAGCCAATTCTGTCAAAGTGAAGCTCTCCACCAACCTGTTGGAGATTACGGCGCAAAGTCCGGATTTCGGCGAAGCTCACGAGTCCATGGCCATCGGCTACAGTGGTCCTGATCTTCAGGTCGCTTTTAACCCAGCCTTTGTGATGGATCCGCTCCGAGCGCTGACGAAGGACGAAGTCTTTTTCGAGGTAAAAGATGAGGTGAGCCCCGGCGTCTTTAAGACTCTCGAAAACTTTGTCTGTGTCATTATGCCCGTGCGACTCAGCTAATTTTTAGGCCTAAATTCTCAGTCAACTGCACGCTTCGGCAGGCGATTTTTAGCTTCGTCCAGCGGTGCCCGTTACGCTGTCATTTCCCGTGGAGCCGACTTATCTGATTCTCGCTGCGATTTTCATTTCTCTGGTATTGATGCAAATCAACCAGCGCGTGGCTTCACCACTCTTGGCCATCGCCGATCGTTGGTTGCGGTGGTTCGTTTTCGCGTTTGGGGCAGCGCAGATGTGCCGCGATTTCGAGCTCGTTGATCGGCCGTATTGGGTGCTCACGGTAGTCTTTTTTATCGTCTGGTTCGTTGGCGAGACGCTCTACAACTGGCTCGCTATTTCCGCACTGAGCATCAGCCCAATTCCGCTTTTCCCTCGCTATGCCGTCAACACCAGTGGCGAAGAATGGCCCGTGCAGCCGCGCCTCCTGAAAATTCGCGAGTGGCTACGCACGCAGGGCTTTCGCCAGACGCAAGCGCTCAAAGCTGAAGTTGGCGGCGGCATTTACCTGCGTATCTCGGTTTACCAAGACGACCACGCCACCGTGCGCGTGCAAGTGACCTTCATTCCGCAGACGAACGGCGCGATCTCGGTTTGTTTTGCAGTCACTTCGGTCACCGCCGACGGGCGGCGCTATCTCACCGACAACCTCTACATTCCTTTTGCCGGTTTTTATCCGGAAAACTGGTTTGTTGAGCGGGTTCCGTGGCACCGTTCGCTCCCACGCTTGCTTTCCCGTCACCGAGACCGGCTCCTCGCAGACAAGGCGACCCCCGTGCCGTTTTCTGCCGAGCCACTCTCTGACCTCAATACCGTTCAGCAGGAGCTGGATCAGGTGAACACAGAATTAGGTTTCCTCCACCCTCATCACGATCGTGAAGACCTCGGCAAGATCACCCACGAGGGTCGCTATCGGGTCTGGAAGGAAATTTGGATGCTCAACTATTTCGGCAGCGCAGCGCGATATGAGTGAGCAGTAGGGCGCGCTTTCAGCCGGCCTCTTGTGTGGGTTGCGCTCAGCGTGACCGAAACCGCACTTTATGACCGCGCGTAGTATTATTTTGGACACTCGCCCGTTCGTCGGATTTCTCGAGGTCATCCCACTTGGTGTCCTCGAGGTTGTTCCACTTTTCTCTCAGGAGTCACCGAAGATTCGCGTCTTGATGGCGCGCTACGCCAGTTGCGCCCAACGGGCCGACGCGTGTGTCGTGCGATTGAGTGAACTACAGATTAAACTGCATCCTCGGGCGCAGGTGCTCTATCGCAGGTGCTCAACAGCGATGGAGCCGACTTTCGGAGTTAATGACGTAACGGGAGTGAGCGAATTCCGATCATCGCTCCGTCAGCCGGCCGAGATTTCCGCTCACCCCCCGATATAACTCATCTCAATTTTAGCCCTCGCCTCACCCGTTGCGATCAATTCTGCCCGCTCGTCGCTGTAGCGATCGAGCCGCCCGCCCCAGACTCGCGAAAGATAGGTTTCCAAGCCCGCCGCATCCGCGCCCGCCCGCAGTGCGCCAAGCACATCCCACCCGAGTGAAGCGAATAAACACGTGAACAATTTTCCGTCGGCCGAGAGCCGCGCGCGGTGACAATCCCGGCAAAATGGCTCTGTCACCGAACTGATGATACCGATCTCGCCGCGCCCATCGAGGTAGCGGTAACGCGCAGCGACTTCGCCGCGATAGGCCGGGCCGACCGCTGCGAGTGGCCATTTTGCGCCGATGCGTTCGACGATTTCTTTCGCTGGCACCACGCGCTCGACCGACCAGTGGTTGGTATTCCCCACGTCCATAAATTCGATGAACCGCACCGCGTGTCCTCGCGCCCGAAAATACTCGCACAACGTCAACAGCTCGCTGTCGTTCACGCCGCGTTGCACCACGGTATTGATCTTGATCGGAAATCCCAGCGCCGCCGCCGCGTCGATGCCGCGCAACACCCGCTCCACGCTGAAACCGAGGCCATTTAGTTTTCCCGCCGTCGTATCGTCGAGCGCATCCACCGATACGTTGAGGCGGTCGAGTCCCGCCGCGCGCAAGGCCGGGGCGAGTTTTTCCAGCAACCAACCGTTCGTCGTGAGCGCGACATCCTTCACGCCGAGCTCCTGCTTCAAGATCCGTACGAGCTCTGGCACATCGGCGCGGAGCAAGGGCTCGCCGCCCGTCAGTCGCACTTTGTTCACCCCCAACGCCTGAAACGCCCGCACGATCTGCGTGAGCTCCTGGAGGGTCATGAGCTGCGGGTCGCGGAGAAACGGGTAACCGGCTCCGAACACTTCCTTCGGCATGCAGTAAGGGCAGCGAAAGTTGCAGCGATCCGTGACCGAAATGCGCAAGTCGCGCAACGGGCGGTTGAATTGGTCAGTAGGGGGGCCCATGGAGATTGCAGCCTGCGCGAGTCGCGCCCTAGCTTGGCGACGACGGATGCAGGCGATGTACCGTGTCAGGGCGTTTAGCGCCTGCAAGCAGCCTCCTTCAAAAAATGATTACGCCAGCCGCAGCGGAAAAACTCATCTTCACCCACCTCGCTCCGTTTCACCGCGAAGACTGTCCGCTCGCGCAGGCGCACGGGCGCGTGCTGCGCGGCGATGTTTGCGCCGACCGCGATCTTCCGCCCTTCGACCGGGTGACCATGGACGGCTACGCATTGCGCGCCGCGGCGCTCGCCGCCGGCGTGACCCACTTCCGCGTTGAAGGCGTACAAGCCGCCGGCATGCGGCCCTTCAAATTGGGTGCTGCCGCCGATGCGTGCATCGAAATCATGACCGGCGCCGTGCTTTCCGTCGGCGCAGATTGCGTCGTGCCCTACGAGGAAACCGCCCGCGAGCCGGCCACCGTTGCCGGATTTACCTCCGCACCAACCGTCTCAGTTTCAGCTGCCACCGCGCAATTCCTGGCCGGCCACGCCATCCACCGCCGCGGCAGCGACCACCGCGCGAGGGATCTTATCGTGCGCGCAGGCACTCGTCTCACGGGCCGTGAAATCGCCGTAGCTGCCTCGTGTGGGTACGCCACAATCGCCGTCAGTCAGTCGCCAAAAATCGCCGTCGTCGCGACGGGCGATGAACTGGTCGAAGTTGACGCTCCGGTTGCGCCGCACCAAATCCGGCGCAGCAACGATCACGCACTCAGCGCCGCGCTCACCGCCGCCGGCTATCCCCACGTGTCGCGTTTTCACCTGCGGGATGTGCGCCATGAAATCGAGCATCTCCTCTGGCACATCATCGCCGAGTTCGATGTCGTGCTCCTTGCGGGCGGAGTTTCCAAAGGTAAATTCGACTACCTGCCCGCCGAGCTCGACCGCCAAGGCGTGAAGAAAATTTTCCAAGGCGTCGCGCAGCGCCCTGGAAAACCCTTTTGGTTTGGAAAAAGTACGCGGGACACGCCCATCTTCGCGCTGCCCGGCAATCCCGTCTCTGCCTACACTTGCCTTCACCGTTACGTGCTGCCCGGCCTCGCGCACGCCAGCGGTGCCGCCCCCGTCGCGCCACGCACCGTCGCCCTCGCCGCGCCCGTGTCGTGGAAGCCTAAACTCGCTTGTCTCCTACCCGTGAAACTTGCGAGCGGCCCACGGGCGGAACTGTTCGCCACCCCTGACCCCAGCAACACTTCCGGTGATTTCGCCGGTCTCGTGGGCACCGACGGTTTCGTCGAACTCCCCCCCGGCCCCGCCGATTTCCCCGCCGGCACGCTCGCGCCGTTCTACCCGTGGGTATGAGGGAGCGGCGGTTTCCCACCGCCGAGAGCGATCAAGCATTGGACATTAGTCATGAGTCCTTCAGTCATTCTCCTCCATGTTCTCCCACCTCGACGCGCAAAACCGCCCCGCGATGGTCAACGTCGGCGATAAAGCCATCACGCGCCGCACCGCCCACGCCGTCGCCATCGTTTCCCTTCCGCGCGAACTCGCCGCACTCCTCCGCGCCGGTGAGATCGCCACGAAGAAAGGCCCGATTTTTCAAACGGCCATCCTCGCCGGCGTGATGGGCGCAAAAAAAACTAGCGAACTCATCCCGCTCTGTCATCCGCTCCCGCTCGACGATTGCCAGATCATCATCGAATCGCGCCTCCTCGCCGACGACACAGGCGAGGTCACGATCCATTGCCACGCCCAGACCCACGCCAAAACGGGCGTGGAAATGGAAGCCCTCACCGGCGCGACGATCGCCGCGCTCACGCTCTACGACATGGCCAAAGCCGTCAGCCACGGCATCGTGATCCGCGACATCCGCCTGCTCGAAAAAACCGGCGGAAAATCCGCTTACCACGCCCAGTAGCCTCGTCGCTCGTCGCCGTGCCCCTCGCCATCTTTCCGTATCAGGTCCACACCTATGCTCACCCTCCACATCCAATATTTCGCGATCCTCCGTGAGCAGCGCGGGCTCACCCAGGAAACACTCACCACCACTGCCGCCACGCCCACCGCCCTTTACGCCGAACTCCGCACCCGCCACGCGTTCACGCTGCCCGCGGACCGCGTCCGCGCCGCCGTCAATGATGAGTTTGTTGCCGCCACCGCCCTCCTTCGCGACGGTGACCGGATCGTCTTTATCCCTCCAGTGGCCGGTGGTTGACTACGAAAAGGCTCCCATTTTCGGTTTTCGCCTGTCCGCTTTGTGTTTGTCCTGTCCTTTTTCAATCTGTGAGCCGTAAAAGTGTTTTGCTGTTTGTGCTGTTCGCCGCGTGCACGCCCGTCGTCTTCGCCCAAGGCGGAGCGCTACCGCGGATTTCCAGCGTCGCGACCAGTCCATCGGTGGCTGAGGGCCAGACGGTTTCGTTCGCCGTGACGGTCACGGGCACCGCGCCTTTCACGTATCAATGGAAGAAAGGAGGCGCTGACGTCGCGGGCGCGACCAGTGCCACGTTGACGTTGGGTGCGGTGCGTTTGGCCGATGCCGGCAGCTTTACGGTGGTCGCGGCAAATTCATCCGGGATCGCCACCGGCGGTCCCTACGTGCTCACCGTCACTGCGGACGCTGCTCCGGTGGTCGAAGCTATTTCGTTTCCAGCCGTGGTGGTGCAGGGAGACTCGTTTAGTCTGCCTCTCTTGGTCAGAGGCACCGCGCCCTTCACCTACCAGTGGCGCAAGGACGGCGTGCCGATCGCCGGCGAGACCAAAGAGACTTTTTCCCGCACTTCAGCCACGGTCGCCGATGTCGGAACCTATAGCGTCACGGTGACCAATCCCTCGGGTTCGGCGACCAGCGCAAGCGGATATATTTCGATCAGTTTTCCGCTTCGACCGATCATTTACGAGTCGCCCAAGGCGCAGACCGCGACCATCGGCGATACCGTGTCGCTCTCGGTGCTGGCGGTGGGGTCCGGTGCTCGTCCGTCGGATGGCGAACCAGCGGGCGATCTGACCTATCAGTGGCGGCGGAATGGCACTCCCCTTGTGGATGCGATCACCCGTAATTATCGTTTCACCGTCACCGCTGCCAGCGGTGTGAGGGACGCTTACACCGTACTCGTCACCAACCGTCAGGGCGCGGTGCTCTCCGAACCTGCCGTCATCACCGTGCTCGGCCCGGTCGGCCCAGTCGTCGTGGGTGATCCCGCGAGCCAAGTCCTCCGGCAGGGCGAGGAAATTTTACTGACGGTCGATGCCACGGGCACCATCGCACCCACCTACCAGTGGCGAAAGGATGGCGTGGTGATTCCAGGTGCCGTCGCCAGCACTTACTCCAAGCCCAACGCCAATACGACGGATGCTGGCACTTACACGGTCGTGGTGAGGACGGGTGGCGGCGCCGACACCAGCGCACCCGCACGCGTCACGGTTTTGCCTGCGCTCGTCCCAGTGATCACCACTCATCCGGCGAGCTCAAGCCTGCCGCCGAGCGATTTCGTGCCCTATCTTTCGGTCAACGTGCGCTCGAGTCTCGGCGTCACCTACCAATGGCGCAAAGACGGCGTGCCGATCAGCGGCGCGAATAATAGCCGCACGTTTTCACTCGCGAGCCCCCAACCGGCCAGCCCCGGTGCCTACACGGTCGTGGTCACAAATGCCATCGGCTCCGTGACCAGCCACCCCGGTGTAGTCACCGTCGAGGCCACGCCGCCACTCATCACCTATTCTTCCGGCGGAGAGGTGCTTTCCATCGGCGATTACCTGCGCCTAGATCTCTTGTTGAACGTTGAGACCGCCACGGTCCAATGGCGCAAAGACGGAGTCCTGATTCCCGGTGCCACCGGCAGTTCATGGGTGGTTCCAAGTGTTTCTGCTGCCAGCGCCGGTGCCTACGTCGCCACCGTGACGGCGGCCGGTAGCCCCCCAGTTACGAGCCGCCCGATCCCGGTGGAGATCTTGGATCTTGGCGTGGCCCCGCGGATTTTGCGCCACCCGGGTTCCCAAACCCGCGCGCCCGGCACCCGCGCAAATTTCGTTGTGACTGCCGAAGGCGAACGCCCCTTCACGTATCAGTGGAGCAAGGATGGTGTCGCCATTCTCGGTGCGACGGCGGCGGCCTTCGCGATCATTTCGCCCGTCGCCGCCAGCGCCGGCAGCTACTCGGTCATTGTCACTAACCGCCACGGCTCCGCTCAGAGCGACAGCGTGGCGCTCACGATGCTCGGTGCGCCCGCCCCCGGGCTCCCCATCATCAACACGCAGCCCGCCTCTCTTGTGTTGTTTAGAAACACGGCCGGAGATGCCCTCTCTGTCGGCTTAGAATCCACCGTCGGCGTGACTTACCAGTGGCGGAAGGATGGCGCGGTCATTCCGAACGCCACGTCGTTTACTTATCGCCTGTCGCCCGATCGTGCTGTCGCCGGTCGCTATGACGTCAGGATAGCCAACGCGGCCGGCTCGCTTACGAGCGACGAAGTGTCTGTGGCGGTCGTCGATTTCCCGGCGGCCCCCGCGTTCACTTCCCAGCCGTCGAGCCAGTCGGTATTGCTCGGGACGACCGTGACCTTCGCGGCAACTGCGACCGGTTCGAGCTTGGTCCGCTACCAATGGCGCAAGCACGGTGTCGATTTGCCCGGAGCAACGGCTGCTTCGCTCATGCTGCCTTTCGTACCGGCCACTGCGGCCGGCACCTACACGGTCCTCGCCACCACGACGGAGGGCGTCACCTCCAGCTCCGCGGCGCTTTTGACGATCACCTCCCCCGCCGCCGGCTTGCCCCTCATCACCGCTCAACCGGTCGGTGCCACCGTGATTCCTACCGGCAGCGTGACGCTCACGGCGGGCGTGGCCGCCAATCCCGCGGCGACTTACCAATGGTTTCGCAACGGCCAGTCTCTCGCCGGTGAAACCGCTCTGACGCTCACCCTCACCAACGTCACGAGCGCCGCCACCTACACCGTCGTCGCCACCAATTCATACGGCTCCACCCCGTCCGCGCCAGTCTCTGTCCGGCTCGGTGCGTCCCTCGATTTTGGTCCTGCCGCACCGAGCCAGACCGTCGCCGCAGGCTCGCCCGCGACGCTCACCGTAGCGGTGCAGAGTCCTTCCCCCCTGATTTATCAATGGCGGAAAAACGACGTCGACGTGCCCGGCGCCACGGGGGTCACCCTCTTGTTTGCTGCGACGAAACCCGCTGACGCCGGCGCCTACACGCTCGTCGCCACGCACAGCGAGGGCTCGCTGGTTTCTGCGCCGATAGTCCTCGGTGTGAGCGTCTCACCGTTTGCCGGGGTCTACTTCGGCACGCTCGCGAGCGGCGAACCTTTCGCGCTCTTCGTCGGACCCGATGCCGTCGGCGCATTGATCGGCTTTCGGGCCGGCGCCAACCAAGCGGTGATTGCCCGCGGGTTCATCGTTCAAAGTGACGGTACCTTCACGGCGACCGGTGAAACCACCACGCGCCAGCTCGCCTCGCTTTACACGGGCACCGTCACCGGAGTCGTTGGCGCGGGTACCGTCACGGGCAATCTGGTCGCCGGTGACATCGCGTTTTTCGGTACTCAAAAAATGGCTACGGGTGGGTCTGGCTCGATCGCCGGTTATTATCAGGGCGTCACCATTGCTGCCGCTCTAGGCGAAATGCATGTCATCGTCGCTGCCGATGGCACGTTGCAGCTCGTCGCACTGGATACCACCGGCGCACGCGCGGCCAGCGGTCAAGTCACCGCCACCGGCGCGTTTTCCGTCGGCCAGCCCCTGTTCACCTATTCCGGAAATCTCGGGGTCAACGGCGCTGCCCTCACCGGAACGTTTCAACCCACCGGTGGGACCGCCATCTCGCTCGCCGCACCCGGCGCGCTGGACGGCGTCGAGCGCCTCGCCAACGTCTCTACGCGTGCCCTCGCCGGCAGCGGCGCGCGCACCCTGATCGCCGGCTTCGCCATTAACGGCACCACCCCGAAGGATGTGCTCGTGCGCGCCTCCGGTCCGGCCCTCACGCTTTTCGGCGTCCCCGGCATTCTCCCCAATCCGCGGCTGCGGATTTTCAAAGACGCGACTGCCCTCTTCGACAACGACGACTGGAGCATCGGCGGATCCGTCCCGCAAATCTCCGCCGCCGCCGCGCGTGTGGGTGCATTTCCATTGGGGATCGGGAGCCTCGACGCCACGCTCTTGGTCCGCCTCGATCCCGGCAGCTACACCGCGCAAGTCAGCAGCGCAGCCGTCGCCGCCGGCGTAGCGCTGGTCGAAGTTTACGACGCTTCGTTTGGCAGCATCGGAGCGCAGAAACTCATTAACGTCTCCACCCGCGCCGACGTCGGCACCGGTGGCGACATTTTGATCGTCGGTGTCGTGGTGGCCGGAACAGCTCCGAAAAAACTGCTCGTCCGCGGTATCGGCCCGGCCCTCGCGGCCTTCGACGTCACCGGCGCCCTCGCCGCGCCGCGCCTGCAACTCTACCGCGGCAGCCAACTCCTGCGCGAAAACACCAGTTGGTCGGCCGGCACCGATGCCGCCCTCATCGCCGCCGCCGCCGTGCGGGTGGGCGCGTTTGCGCTTCCCGACGGCAGCAAGGATTGCGCGCTACTCCTGTATCTCGCGCCCGGCAGCTACACCGCTCAAATCAGCGGCGTGGCTAACACTACCGGCGTCGCCCTCGTCGAGGTTTACGAGGTGCCCTGACTCGCGAAACGATTACTGTGGTCCTTGCCGCTATGAATTTTCGTATTTCCTCTTCCGTTCTCGACCCCATTGCGCTCCAGCACGCCCTCGCCGATAAACGCGCCGGCGCGTGCGTCACGTTTGAAGGCTGGGTGCGCAATCGTAACGAGGGCCAGCCCGTCCTCTCGCTCGAATACGAGGCCTACGCCTTGCTCGCCGACAAAGAGGGCGCGCGCATCCTCGCCGAGTCCCGCGAGAAATTCCCGATCCTCTCCGCGTACTGCGCCCATCGCGTCGGCCTTCTCCAACTCGGCGAACTCGCCGTGTGGGTCGGCGTCACCGCTGAGCATCGCGGCGCAGCCTTCGACGCGTGCCGTTACATTATCGACGAGGCCAAGGCCCGCGTGCCCATTTGGAAAAAAGAGCACTATGCGAGCGGCACGACGGCTTGGATCAATTGCGCCACCCGCGGTGATTTCGCGGGTGATACCCGCTAGTTTCCCGGCCCCGCACGCCGGCGCGCGTCCGTCACCATTCCTTTTTGTCGGCTATTCACGCGAATCGCTCGGCTATTCACGCGCAGTGCTCGACAAAATGCAGTGAGGGAACGCGTTTGAGGTTTCTGTCTTTGACCTCTGCGTGATTGGTGTTTCCTATTCGAAGCATGGACGCTCACCCCTATGCGTTTCTTGCCCTCTTCGCCGGTGTGGCGGTGGCGTTTCCGCTCTCGCTGCTAGCGGTGGCGAAGCTGTGGTTCCGCTTCTTCCAACCGCCCAAACCCAGCGCCGACAAAGGTGCCGTTTACGAATGCGGCATCGCCGCGACGGGGGATTCGTGGATTCAGTTCAAGGCCCACTACTATCTCTACGCGATTTTGTTTCTGATTTTCGACGTCGAGGTGCTCTTCCTCCTGCCCTTCGCCGTCGCCTTCACTACCCTGCCCGTCGGCGCTCTCGTGGCCATGCTCGTGTTCATCTTGCTGCTCGCGGAGGGGCTCGTGTGGGCTTGGCACCGCGGGCACTTGGAATGGAAATGAAAAAACGTTAACCGCCCATTATCCGGATGAATCCAGCTCAACCCCCTTTCTCGCAAGTTTCCATCCGTAGGCATCCCTGGAATCTGTGTTTAAAAGGGATCCGGAGGATTGCCCCTTGAGTCAGGAAGTCACCCCGCCACCACCCTCCGTCACCGAAACCGAGCGCGACGAACTCCGCCGCCAGGGTATTCTCCTTACCAGCCTCCAAGAGCTCTACACGTGGGGCAACAGCCACTCGGTTTGGCCGCTCAACTTCGGCCTCGCCTGTTGCGCGATCGAGATGATCGCCGCGTCGATGGCCAAGTTCGACATCGCCCGCTTCGGCTCCGAAGTTTTTCGCCCGTCCCCGCGCCAAGCCGACCTCCTCATTGTGTCCGGCACCGTCACGAAAAAAATGGCGCCTCAGGTGATCCGCCTTTGGAACCAAATGCCCGAGCCCAAATACTGCATCGCTATGGGCGCCTGCGCGATTTCCGGCGGCCCTTTCAAGCAGGGCTACAACGTCCTCAAAGGCATCGATCGTTTTATCCCTGTCGATATCTACATCCCCGGCTGCCCACCGCGCCCCGAGGCGCTCCTCCACGGCCTCGTCCAGTTGCAGAAAAAAATTCAGGGTTTCAAACTCACCGGTCCCGACGCCCCGCGCCACCTCCGCGACGATCAGCCGTGCAACTGTCCCGTGCCCGAATTCGGCGAACACGACCTCGAGCCGCCCGCCAACCCCGCAGTCTGGACCGCCCCGCCCGCCATCGTCCGCAAAGACTAAAGCCCATCACCCTCCAAATCGTTCTCGTTCTCTTAATCGTTCTCGTTCTCCCCCCGCCGCCGCTCCCCCGCCCCATGGAATCCCCTGAGCAGATTCGCGACCGCCTCCTCGCCCGGTTTCCCGGAGCGGAGATCTCCGTCGTCACGAATCCCGGCATTGCTGCCCAGCACTCGTTGCTCCTCGGTGCCGCCCACGCCCGCGCCATCGCCGAATTTCTCCGCGACGATCCCACGCTCAGACTCGACCAGTGCTCCAACGTCACCGGCATCGACTGGCCCGAAAAAGAAATCGTCGAAACGACCAACATCTCCACACCCGATCCGGCGAATCCAGCCGCCCCCCCCACCGTCGTCGAACAAAAGACCAAGCGCCTTCAGCCCGGCTTTCTCGAGGTGGTCTATCATCTCTACTCGATCACTCACCGACACGGCCCCGTAATTTTCCGTCAGCGCACCGGCAACCGTTCCGACGAGGCCACCGTCCCCTCGCTCACGCCCGTCTGGCGCTCCTGCGAATTTCAGGAACGCGAAGTCTTCGATCTTTTCGGTGTCACCTTCGTCGGCCATCCCGATCTCCGGCGTATTTTGATGTGGGACGAGTTCAAAGACCACCCGATGCGCCGCGACTACGTCGAGCCCGACGATTACGAGTGGGAGCCCACGCCCCACGGCGCGGTCCTCGAAAAAACCAAAGCCCATTACCCCACGCCGCCCGCCCCCGCTGCCGTCGCACCCGTGAAAGCAGCCGCCCCATGAGTGTTTCCGATCTCTCAGCACCCAACGCTCAACCCTCAACTCCGGGCGCGCGCGTGCGCGAGGTCCACGACAGTTTCCACGGCGACTTGCTCGAGGTCTCGATGGGCCCGCACCATCCGTCCACTCACGGCGTCTTCCGCATGATCGTCACGCTCGACGGCGAAACCATCGTGAAACTCAAGCCCGTGTTCGGTTATCTCCACCGCAACCACGAAAAACTCGGCGAGACCGTCACCTATCTCGGGTCGATGCCTTACACCGACCGCCTCGACTATCTCTCGTCGATGACGAATAACTGGGCCTACGCCCTCGCCGTCGAAAAACTCGCCGGCCAAGCCGTCCCCGAGCGCGCCGAATACGTTCGCGTCATCCTCGCCGAGCTGACGCGCCTTCTGAATCACACCTGCCTCGCCGGTTTTCTCATGCAGGACTGCGGCTGCTCCGGCACCCCGCTCATGTATGCGTTCCGCGAACGTGAATACATCCTCGACCTGTTCGAATCACTCTCTGGCTCCCGCATGATGTGCAACTACCAGCGCTTCGGCGGTTGTCGCGTCGATCCGTCTGCCGACTGGCTCGCGGGCGCGCAAAAACTCACCGACCGCTACGGCACCTTCCTCGACGAATTCGAGACCCTCCTCACCGGCAACGAGATTATCATGGCCCGCACCCAGGGCGTCGGAAAACTCTCGCCCGAGCTCGCCATCAGCGCCGGTGTCACCGGCCCCATGCTCCGTGCCACCGGGGTCAACTACGACCTCCGCAAAGTGGACGCTTACGGGGTGTATCCGCGTTTCGATTTCCGCGTCCCGCTCGGCGACCACGGTGATGTCTACGATCGCTACATGATCCGCGTCCTCGAAATGCGCGAGTCGATCAAGATTCTCCAGCAGGCGCTCGCCGGTTTGCCCGCTGGACCGATCATGGACCCGAAGGCGAAGCTCCGCAGTTTCCGTCCGAAAGCGGGCGAAGCCTACGGCCGCATCGAAGGCCCGAAAGGCGAGATCGGTTTCTATCTCCTCAGCGACGGCAGCCCGAATCCCTACCGCTACCGTATCCGTCCGCCCTCCTTTATTAATCTCACCGTCCTCGAGGATATGTGTCTCGGCCACACCGTCGCCGACGCCGTGATCATCCTCGGCTCCGTGGACATCGTCCTCGGCGAAGTGGACCGCTAGATTTTCGCGCGACGCGAAAACCTTATTTGATCCAACCCACTCAATCTATGAACTCCTCACTTCACCGCTCCCATTTTCCGGCTCGGCGGAAAATGAACTAGATTATTACGGAGCAAAAAATCTCATGCTCGGTACCGGATTACTCCAAGGTCTCGGCGTCACCGCGAAAAACTTCGTGGGGTCCTTCCACGATCCTGCACGGCTGACGACAATCGAGTATCCCGAGGTCAAAACGAAACTCCCCGAGGCCTACCGCAACTTCCCGTTCCTCGTCACCGAAAATGCCACGGATCCCATGGGCACGCTCCGGTGCGTCGCCTGCCAGATTTGCGAGAAAGAGTGCCCGCCGCAGTGCATTTACATCGAGAAATCGAAGGACAAAAAACCCGACGCCACCGGCAAACCCCAGCTTTTCCCCGCGATTTTCGCCATCGATACCTCGGTCTGCATGAGCTGTCAGATCTGCGTCGAGGTGTGCCCGTTTGACGCGATCAAGATGGACCAGGTCTACGAGATCGCGACCACCGATCGTTTCTCCGCGCTCCTGCTCAACCGCGAGCAGCTCGCGAAATCGAATGCCTACTATCACGAGATTCACCCGACGGAAGCCGCCGAGGTCGACGCCCGCCTCGCTGCCGAACGCAAAGCCGCCGAAGCCAAAGCCGTCGCCGCCGCGGCTGCAAAAGCCGCCGCCGCCGCCGCAAAACTGGCTGCCCCGGTCGCCCCGAAGACACCCGCCGTATGAACCTCGCCGTGATCCCCGTAGCCGCGAGCGTGAGCGAGTGGTCCGACTCCTTCTTGGAACGTCTCCCGCTCTTCGCCCGCGACTGGATGACATCTTGGCTCCCCGAGCCGTGGCGCTGGCTCGTCAACAGCCTCCTTTCCATCGCCGTCATTTTGTCCGTCTTCGGCCTGCTCTTCGCCTATGTCACCCTCGCCGAACGCAAGATTCTCGGCCGTATCCAGAATCGCCCCGGCCCCAACCGCACCCCGATCCCGTTTACTAAGCTCCGCTTCTTCGGTCTCGCGCAGCCTTTCGCCGACGGTGTGAAGTCGCTCACCAAAGAAGACGTCGTGCCGCGCGGTGCCGATCACCTGCTGCACTTCCTCGCGCCGGTCGTGTTGCTCGCGTTCTCGATTCTCACCTTCGCCGTCATTCCTTACGGCCGCCACCTCGTCCCCGTCGAACTCAACGCCGGTGTCCTCTACTTCTTCGCCGCCGGTGCCGCCACCGAACTCGCGGTCTTTATGGCCGGCTGGGCGAGCCGCAACAAATACTCCCTCCTCGCGGCCATGCGCGCCCTCGCGCAGCTCATCAGCTACGAACTCCCGCTTCTCCTCGCCTGGGTGCCCGTCGTCCTCGTCGCTGGTACGCTTTCCACCACCGAAATCGTCGCCGCTCAATCCGGTTGGCAATTCAATGTCATCCCTCATTGGTACGTGTTCACCCCGTGGGGCGCTGCCGGCTTCGCGATTTTTATGATCGCCGCCCTCGCCGAGTCGAACCGCTCGCCGTTTGACTTGCCCGAAGCCGAGAGCGAACTCATCGCCGGCCATCTCACCGAGTATAGCGGTTTCAAATACGCCCTTTTCTTCATGGCCGAATATTTCGGGATGATCGCCCTTAGCGGCATGGCCATCACCCTCTTCCTCGGTGGCTGGCACGCCCCGTCGCCCTACTTAGAGTTTATTCCGTCTTACGTCTGGTTTATGGGGAAACTCAGCGTGCTGCTCCTCGGCTTCATCTGGATTCGCGCCACGTTCCCGCGCCTGCGGATGGATCAACTCACGCGTTTCGCTTGGAAATTTCTCGTCCCGCTCGCCCTGATCAACCTAGGCAACGCCGCCTTCTGGTCCCTTTCCCTTCACTGGTCCGGTCCGTTCCAAATTCTCCGCTGGCTCATCAGCGTCCTCGTCGTCGTCGGACCCTTCGTCCTCCTCGGTCGCAAACTCAGCGCCGGAGTCGCCCCGCGCGTTTACCGTTACGCCGTATGAGAAATTTACGTCCGATCGCCTGTCCCGTAGCCGCGAGCACCACCCAGCGGATTCCGCGCCCGACGCCATGACCGCCGCGCTCGTCCTGATTGCCGTCGTTACGCTCGCGACCGCCGCCGTCGCGCTCTCGTTGCGCAATCTTATCCATAGCGCGCTCCTGCTCATCGCCAGTTGGTTTGGCATCGCGGCCTTTTATCTCTGGGCCGGCGCCGAGTTCGTGGCCTTCGCCCAGGTGCTCGTCTACGTCGGCGCCGTTTCGATGGTCGTCCTCTTCGCCGTGCTCCTTACTCGCCGCTCGCGCGCCGACACCGTGATCGCCCCTGATTCCCTCGCTCGCGCGATTTCTGCCGTCATCACCGGCGTGGCCGTGTTCGGGGTGCTCGTCGCTGCCATTCTGAAGTCGTCGCTTGGGCGCCTTTCTCCGGCGGGCGTTCCGGCGCTTCCGGGCGGCACGAGTGTCTCGCCTGTGATTTCCGCGCCCACCGCCACCGTCCGCGAAATCGGCATACAGCTCATGAGCACGCACGCCGCCGCGCTGATCATCATTGGGATTCTCCTGACCGTTGCCCTCCTCGGTGCCGTCATCCTCGCCGCCCAAGATGGCCCCGAGTCGAAGCAGGAATCCCCATGAGCCTCGATCCGCTCCCTCTCTGCCTGCTGTTTTCCAGCGCGCTCTTCTGCCTCGGTCTCATCGGCGCGCTCGCTCGCAGCAATACCATACTCGTCCTGCTCGGCATCGAGCTGATGCTCAACGCCGCCAACCTTAACTTCATCGCCTTCTGGCGCTATGGACCCGCCACGTCCCCTGCCACCGGTGTGATGTTCGTAATGTTTTCCATCGCGGTCGCTGCCGCGGAGGCCGCCGTGGGTCTCGCCCTGATCATCGCCGTCTACCGCCACCAGAAATCTATCCGCCTGCAGGAAGCGAATCGCCTGAAAGGCTGAGCATGATCGATCACAGATGAATACGGAAAAAATAAATGGATGGGTCCGCTCACCGTTGCCACTCGCGCTTGTCGGGGGAGCGCGCGCTGCCGCTACTCGCGCCCACTTTCCGTCAGGGGACAGGGATCCTGTGGTCTTTCTCATTTCATGAGTCTTTCCGCTCAATACCTTTGGATCATCCCTGCGTTGCCGCTGGTCGCCGCAGGCATCGGCGCGCTCACGCCTCGCAGCGGTCGCAGCCTCGTCGCCGGTGCCGCGATCGTCGCCCTCGTCTTTTCGTTTTTCATTTCCTGCGCCGCACTCAGCACGGCTCTCGCGAATCCCGCCGCGCACCTCACGCACAACTTCATCTGGTTCGAACTCGGCAACGACACCGTGCGCCTCGGTTGGCTGCTCGACCCGCTCACCGCGTTCATGTGCACGATGGTGACGTTTGTCGGTACGCTCATCTTCATTTTCAGTCTCGGCTACATGCAGGAAGATGAGAACTTCAAACAGTTCTTCTGCTTCCTGAGTCTCTTTGCCGCGGCGATGCTCGGCTTGCTCGTCGCCAACAGCCTACTCCTCCTCTTCATCTGCTGGGAACTCGTCGGTCTCGCCTCCTATCTGCTCATCGGTTTCTGGTTTCACAAACCGGCCGCCGCCGCCGCTGCGAAAAAAGCCTTCATCACCACGCGAATCGGCGACCTCGGGTTCCTGCTCGGCCTCCTCTGGCTCTACGATTCGGCCGGTTCTCTTCTTCTCTTCGACAACGGTAACGGCGTCCTTGAAGCCACCGCCCTCGGCGCGCTCGGTTCCGCTGCTACGGTCTGCGGCCTCAGCGTCGCCAGTGCCATCGGCCTGCTCCTCTTTTGCGGTGCCGTCGGCAAATCCGGCCAGTTCCCGCTCCACGTCTGGTTGCCCGACGCCATGGAAGGTCCGACGCCGGTCTCCGCCCTCATCCACGCTGCCACGATGGTCGCCGCGGGCGTGTTCCTCATGGCGCGCGTTTATCCGCTGCTCACGCCGGACGCGCTGCAGGTGATCGCCATCATCGGAGCCATCACCGCCCTCCTCGGAGCGACCATCGCGGTCGCCCAACACGATCTCAAACGCATCCTCGCTTTCTCCACCGTCTCCCAACTCGGCTACATGATGCTCGCGATCGGTGTAGGTGCGCCGGGCGCCGCGATCTTCCACCTGCTCACCCACGCGTTTTTCAAAGCGCTGCTCTTCCTCGGTGCCGGTTCGGTCATTCACGCCGCGCACCACGAGCAGGACATCCGTCAACTCGGCGGACTTTCGGTGAAGATGAAGCTCACCTTCGCTACGTTCGCCATCGGTACGATGGCCCTCGTCGGCGTGCCGCTGTTCTTCTCCGGTTTTTGGAGCAAGGAAGCTATCCTCCACGCCGCGCACGCTACTGCCGGTTCCCACTTCCCCTTTTACGCCGCACTGGTGGGTGTCGTTCTCACCGCGTTCTACAACACCCGCTTGATGGCAGAAACGTTCTTTGGCTATGCGCGCAGCCACGCTGCCGAACACGCGCACGAAAACTCCGCGGTCATGACCACCCCTCTCGTCGTCCTCGCCTTTTTCGCCATCGCCCTCGGTTTCCTCGGCACGCCCGCCTACCCGTGGCTCCAAGCCCGCCTCAGCGGTGAAACCGCCGTGCATGGTCACTCGCTCCTCGATGGCGTCGGCCTCCTCGTACTCTCCAGTGGCCTCGTCGCCGTCGGCATCGCGGCGGGTTTTGCCCTCTATGGTCGCACACGCCGCCTCCGCACCAAAGCCACCGCGCCCGACCCGCTCGCCATCGCCGCCCCGCGCACCCACGCGTTCCTGGGCGACCGTCTGAAATTCGACGAGCTTTACGCCGCCACCTTCGGCGTCGTGAACACGTTCCTCGCCACGGCCTCCGACTGGTTCGACCGCTACGTGTGGGGCGGCATCGTGCACTTTTTCGCTCTCCTCGGTGAATTCTCCGGCACGGTCAACCGTGAGGCCGACGAACAGGGCCTCAATGCCGGCTTCGACGCCACGAGCGAAAAACTCCGCGCCACCGGCCAAGCCTACTCCCGCGCCCAAACGGGCGACGCCCACGGCTACCTCCGTTTCCTCGCCGTCGGTTTCGTCGTCCTCGCACTCGTCGCGATGTGGGGAGGTGTCGCATGAACGCCGTCCCGCTCCTCTCCCTCGTTGTATTCACTCCTTGGATCGGCGCCGCCGTCCTCGCGTTCCTTCGTGGCATCAGCCCTGCCACCACGCGCGCCCTCACACTCGCCTTCTCGCTCTCCACGCTCGCGCTCTCCGGCCTCCTCCTCTTCCAGTTTGATCCTCATTCCCTCTCTCCCCAATTAGTCGAGCGCCACACGTGGATCGTGGCCCTCAATGTCCACTATCACCTCGGCCTCGACGGCCTGAGCCTCCTCCTCGTCCTCCTCACGGGCATTCTCACCCCCGCCGCCCTCCTCGCCTCCTGGTACCACCTCTCCCCCTCTCTCCCTCTCCCCCTCTCTCCGTCTTCCTCCCCGCGCCTCTTCGGCTCGCTCTTCTTGCTCCTCCAGGGTGCCGCCCTCGGCGTCTTCCTCGCCCTCGATTTTTTTCACTGGTTCCTCTTCTGGGAACTCAGCCTCGTCCCCGCGTTTTTCCTGATCAAGCTCTGGGGCGGTCCCGGTGCGCCGCGCGCCGCGTATCAATTTGTTGTCTACACGATCGGCGGCAGCGCGTTTATGCTCGTCGGTTTCGCCGCCCTCTTTGTCGCCACCGGCACGCTTGATTTCGCCCAACTCGCCCAACTGGGCCGCGATGGCACGCTCGCCGCGAAACTCCCCGGTAGCGGCCATGAGATTGTTTTCTTCGGCGTTCTCCTCGGCTTCGCCGTCAAGGTGCCTCTGTGGCCCTTCCATACGTGGCTCCCCGCTACCTACGCCGAAGCCCCGACCGGTGCTGCGATGTTCCTTACCGGTGTCATGTCGAAGATGGGCGTCTACGGTTTTCTGCGGATTCTCTGGCCGATCTTTCCCGCCCCGTTGCACTACGCCGCGCCGTGGCTCAGCGCCCTCGCCCTCGGCGGCGTGGTCTTCGGCGCCTTCGCTGCCATGAAGCAAACCGACCTCAAGCGCATGGTCGCCTACTCGTCCATCAACCACCTCAGCTACTGCCTCCTCGCGCTGTTCGCCGTCTCTTACGCTACCGGCCGCAATGTCGCCACCGGTCCCGCCGCGTCCGCCGCGCTCAGCGGCACGCTCCTCCAAATGTTCAATCACGGCCTCTCCGCCGCCGCGCTCTTTGCTTGCGTGGGCGTTTTGCAAACGCGCAAAGCCCACGCGCTTTCCCTCCCGAGTGACACGGGCGTCCCGCCCGTGAGTCTGCACGATTTCGGCGGCGTGCGCACCGCCGCGCCGATCTTCGCCGGGCTGTGCGGCCTTTCCCTGTTCTCTTCGCTTGGTCTTCCCGGCCTCAATGGCTTCGTCGGTGAGTTCCTCATTTTCCGCGGCGTCTTCGGCCTACATCCGGTCGCTGCGGCCATCGCTACGCTCGGTCTCCTCGCCACCGCTCTCTTCCTCCTGACTTTCTGGCAACGCGTCTTCCACGGTCCGCGCGCCGGCGTCACCGCCACCGCCTTCGCTGACCTCAACCCCATCGAACTCGCGACGCTCCTTCCGCTCGCCGTGTTGATGGCCGTGTTCGGTCTTTTCCCCGGCCTGCTCACCGGTCTCTTCAATCCGCTCATTACCTCGTGGGCCGACCATCTCACGTTGCCATGAACGCCCTCCCGTTGACGATTTACGCCTCCTTCGCCGGCGCCGTCCTCGCGCTCGCCGCAGGTACACGTTCACACGCTGCCGCTCGTTGGATCGCGTTGGTCACTGCGCTCACGTCCTTTGCGCTGACGCTGCTCGCCGCGTCATCGTTTGCTCCTTCGCCCGGACTCCAAACGATCATCGACCTCCCGTGGATTGCCGAACTCGGCATTCGCTACCATCTCGCGGCCGATGGTATCAGCCTCACACTCCTCGTGCTCACCGGTCTCGCCGCCACCGTGGGCGTCCTTTTTTCGTGGAACATCGAGCACCGCGTCGGCGAATTTTTCGCGCTCTACCTCACGCTCATCGGCGGCGTCTTCGGCGTGTTTCTTAGTGCTGACGCGTTTACGATGTTCGTCTTCTACGAGATCGCGATTGTCCCGAAATATTTCCTGATCGCCAACTGGGGCTCGCCCGTCACGCGTGAGCACGCCGCGATGAAGCTCGTTCTCTATTCGTTCGCCGGCAGCGCCCTCGTCCTCGCCGGTCTCCTTTGGGCCAACGCCGCCGCCGTCGCCCACGGCTCCGTTTCCAGCTTTTCCTTGAACGACCTTGCTGCTGCCGCCACGCACTTTTCCCGCGGCGAACAGATCGGCCTCTTCGCCCTCGTTTTCACCGGGTTCGCCGTCCTCGCCGGTATGTTTCCTTTCCATACGTGGGCGCCCACCGGCCACGTGGCCGCGCCGACCGCCGCCTCGATGCTCCTCGCCGGTGTCGTCATGAAACTCGGTGCCTACGGTTGCCTCCGTGTCGCCATGCCGCTCTTCCCCGTTGGTCTCGCCTTTTGGCAACCGACCATCGCCGCCCTCGCCATCATCGGCATTTTCTACGCTGGCTTCATTGCCCTCGTGCAGGACGATTTTAAATTCGTCATCGGCTACTCGAGCGTGAGCCACATGGGCTTCGTGCTCCTCGGTCTCGCCGCCGCCAATGCCACCGCCGTCGCTGGTGCCGTGCTCCAAATGTTTTCGCATGGCGTGATTGCCGGTCTGCTCTTCGCCGTCGTTGGCCGCATGGTTTACGAGCGCACCCATACGCGCCAGCTCGCTGATCTCCGCCAGCTCCCACTCCATCGCTTGCTCCCGTTTGCCGCCCTCACTTTCGTGCTCGCCGGTCTCGCTTCGATGGGGATGCCCGGCTTCAGCGGCTTCCCCGCTGAACTCACTATTTTGATGGGCGTTTGGAAAACTTCCCCCGTGTGGGCCCTCTTCGCCGGTGGCGGCATTCTCGTCGCGGCCGCTTTCACCCTCCGCGCGATCCAAGTTTCTTTCTTCGGCTCGATCCCACTCTCGCGGGTAACGGCGAGCGGCAGCGAGCCGATCCACGCTGGCTCCCTTCACCACTACGAACCCATCACCCTCGCCGAAAAGGTCGGCACCGCCCTCCTCCTCGCTGCGACCGTTTACATCGGTCTCAAGCCTGATGTGCTCCTCGACTGGATCACACCCGCGCTCCAATCGCCGCTCATGCAGGCCGCGCTAAAAGGAGGTTCGCTGTGAACTACACTGAACTTCTTCGCGCCATGGTGCCCGAAGCGGCGCTCGTCATCGGCGCGCTCTTCGTACTCACCCTCGACCTCGCGTTTGGCCCGCGCCGCACCCTCGAGAGTCGCCTCTATCTCGCGGTCACCACGGGCACCGCCGCCGTCGTCGCCGCGATGTATGGCGCGTTCTCCAGCAGTCTCGCTGGCTCCGTTTTCGGCGGCGCGCTCATCCTCGATGAACTCACCATGGCCACTCGCCTCGGTGTCCTCGTGCTCGCTTGGATTACGCTGACCCTCGCCGGCAGCACCGCGCGCCTCCGCCACCCGGCCGAATTTGTCGCCATCGTCCTCCTCGCCACCGCTGGCTTCACTGTGATGGCCGCCGCGCAACAACTGCTTGTCGCGTTCGTCGCGCTCGAACTCGCCAGTCTCTCCCTCTACATCCTCGCGGGCTTCGACAAATCAAAACCCGAGTCCGCCGAGGCCGCGTTGAAATATTTTCTCTTCGGGGGTATGTCGGCGGCGTTTCTCCTCTTTGGTTTCAGCCTGATCTACGGCCTTACCGGCTCCATTGAGCTCCACGAAATTTCCGCCCACCTCGCGGCTCATCCGCCGACCCCACTCCTGTCCGTCGCCCTCGTCATGGTCCTCGTCGCCTTCGGCTTCAAAGCCGCCGCTGCCCCCTTCCACCTTTGGGCGCCCGACGTCTATGAAGGCGCCCCGGTCTCGTCTGCTGCTCTCATCGCTTCGGCCTCGAAACTTGCCGGCCTCACGCTCTTCGTTCGTCTCCTGTGGCCCGGCTTCGGACCCGGCGCCGGCAACGTCTCGACGGCCGCCGGTGCACCCGGCTGGCTGGCGATAGTCGCGTGCCTTTCCGCCGCGTCGCTCGTGCTGGGGAATTTTGCCGCCCTCGCCCAGTCCAATCTCCGCCGCCTGCTCGCCTATTCCGCCATCGCGCACGCCGGGGTCATGCTCCTTGGCGTGATCGCCGCCGGCGACGCCGGCAACGGTCCACTTTTCTATTACGTTTTCACTTACGGCATCGCGACCGTCGGCGCGTTCGGCGTCATCGCCGTCATCGAACGCACGTCGCCTTGCCAGCGGATCACCGATCTTGCCGGTCTGTATCGTCGCTCGCCGCTCCTCACCGGCTGCCTCTTGATTTACATTCTCTCGCTCGCCGGCATTCCGCCGCTCGCGGGATTTTTCGGAAAATTCACCGTGTTCGCCGCCGCCCTCAATCTCGGCGGTCTCGCGGGCCCCGCTGGTTGGCTCGCGATTCTAGCGATATTCCTGAGCGCCCTAGCCCTTTACTATTACCTCGTGATTCTGAAACAGGCCTTGGTCGTCCCTCCGGCTGCGGCGACTTCCAGTGACCCCAGTACGAGTCGTATCAGCGTCCCCGTCGATGCTGCCATTGTGCTCGTGTTTGCTGCGTTGGTCCTCGTTGTGCTCGGTCTCTTCCCCTCGTTCGTGCTCCGGATTTTTTGACGTGGGGTCACCGAAATCCGCCGCACGATTGCCTCCAATCCCGTTCGTGGTCTGCATCGCAGGCGTGGATACCAACGTTTCGATTCTGCACCGTCGGGTCATCATCATGTTGAAATACCCGCTGCCCGGCGCGGTGAAGACGCGGCTCGTCTCCGCACTCGGTGAGCACCGGGCCTGCGAACTCTACCGGGCCCTTGTTGCCCACACCATTTCCGAAGCCACAAAATATTCCGTCGATGGCGAGGGCCCAAGCGCGATCGAGGTCCGGCTCGCCGGTGCGCCGGATGAATCAGCCGCGCGCGCGTGGCTTGGGTCGGCGGTATCGATTCGCGAGCAAGGCGATGGCAACCTTGGCCAGCGCATGGAGCGCGCGATCGTCTCCGCGTTTGGCGAGGGCGCATCGGCGGTGGTCGTGATTGGCGGCGATTGTCCCCAGCTGACTGCGACGCATCTGGTGCGGGCCTTCGCTGCGTTGGCGCAAGCCGACACCGTGCTCGGACCGGCGTCTGATGGCGGGTATTATCTCATCGGCCTGCGACGCCCGTTGCCCGCGTTGTTTCATGGAATCAGTTGGGGCGGACCGGAGGTTTTCGCCCAGACGCTCGCTGCCGCCCGTGCGCTCCAGGTTGAACCCGCCCTTCTCCCGACGCTGCGCGATGTCGATGTACCCGACGATCTCGTCGTGTGGGCCGCCACCCCCGCCGCTCGCGCCGGGGGCCGGAGTGGCGTGTCGGTGATCGTCCCCGCCCGCAACGAGGAGACTTCGCTCGGCCCCGCGCTCGTCGCCGCTGCCGCGGGAGCCCCGCACGAAATAATCGTTGTCGATGGCGGCAGCACGGACCGCACGGCTGAAGTCGCGCGTGCTCACGACGCAATTTTGGTCTCGGCACCGGCGGGGCGTGCGCGGCAGATGAATCACGGCGCGGCCGTCGCCACAGGCGAGTTTCTGCTCTTTCTGCACGCTGACACCGTCTTGCCGCCGAATTACCTGACAGCGTTGCGCGCGACGCTCGCGCAACCCGGGGTAGTCGGCGGAGCGTTCAGATTTTCGATTTCCGGAGAATTTTCTGGTCGGCGCCTCATCGAGTGCGGCACGAATTTCCGCGCCCGCCACCGGCAGCTGCCGTACGGCGACCAGGGGTTGTTCGTCTCGCGCACCGTGTTCGAGCGCGTCTGTGGGTTTCCTGATCAGCCGCTCATGGAGGACTACGCATTCGTGCGTCGCCTGCAGCGCCTCGGCACGATCGCGATTGCACCCGCGGTGGCCGTCACCGCGGGCCGCCGTTGGCAGCGGCGCGGAGCGATCCGCACGACACTCTTGAATCAACTCATCATCTGCGGCTATCGGCTCGGTGTCTCGCCCGTGCGCTTGGCACGTTGGTATCGCGGGGAATAAAAACTCGCCTCGTCCCTCGCACCGTGTCCTCTCATCTTATGAAACTGCTCGCGCACGAAGCCTCCCGTGATTGCCCCGAGAGCGTCGCAATCTCGTCCGACGTAAAGAGCCTCCCGTGAGCGCCTTTTTTGCCGGTTCCTCGGTGCGTGTCTGCTGACGATGGATATTAATCTTCCCGTGTTCAGTTGGCGTACCGCCGTTCCGCTGGGCGGCCTCGTTGCCTTACTCGCGTGGGAGACCGCGCAGCCTTATTTCCCACTCTTTAGCCGAACTGGCCAACGCGCCCGACACGGTGCTTTGAATCTCGCGCTGGGCACCCTCAACGCCGCGGTGGTCGCGCTCGCCTTTGCCGCCGCTTGGCTCGCCGTTACTCAATGGTCGGGCGTCCATCGCTTCGGTCTGCTGAACGCGTTCGGTTTTGTCCCGTGGCAGCGCGTCGCGCTCGCGATCTTCGTGCTCGATGCCTGGACCTATGGCTGGCACTGGCTCAACCATCGGGTGCCATTTTTCTGGCGTTTTCATCGTTGGCACCACGCTGATTCGGCGATGGATGTGACCACCGCGAGCCGTTTCCACACGGGCGAAATAGTTCTCTCCTCTGTGTTTCGCGTCCCCGTGCTGGCGCTGATCGGTTGCAACCTCGGCGAACTCGCGCTTTACGAATTGCTTCTCTTCGCCGTCGTGCAGTTTCACCACGCCAACATCGTGCTGCCGGATCGCCTCGATCGCGTGCTCCGGCTCGTGATCGTCACTCCCGCGTTGCACAAGGTGCATCACTCGATTGTGCGCGCCGAAAGCGATGCGAACTACAGCTCGCTGTTTTCCTGGTGGGACCGCGTTTTTCGCACCCTCCGTCTCGTGCGCGAACCGCGCAAGATCATCTTTGGAGTGCAGGATTGAGTCCGCCAGCCCCGGTTATTTATCGAAAAAATGACCATCAGAAAAAAAATCTTCTTTGCCGTGGTCGCCGCTGTCATCTTCGCCGCGCTGTTCACTCTGGATGTTCGTGGGCTATGGCGCGAAACGCTTGGCATGATCGAGCGACTCGGCCCGTGGGGCCCCGTGATCTTTGTGCTAATCTACATCGTCTCCGCCGTCCTCCTAGTGCCTAGTTCTGCTCTCACGCTCAGTGCCGGCGCGTTATTCGGTATTGGGCTTGGCTCCGTGTTGGTCTCGGTGGGTGCGACTCTCGGCGCGACCGCAGCCTTTTTGGTGGGGCGCTATTTCGCGCGCGATTGGGTCGCGAAAAAAATCGAGGGTAACACCGCGTTCGCCGTCATCGATCGCGCGGTGGTCGCCGAGGGCTGGAAGATGGTTGGCCTTACCCGCCTCTCGCCCGCGTTTCCGTTTACGCTGCTCAATTACGCCTTCGGCCTCACGCGGGTTTCTCTGCGCGATTACGTGCTCGCCTCGTGGATCGGTATGATGCCGGGCACCGTGGTGTATGTTTACGTCGGCTCGCTCGTCCGCGCGTCCGGTGAACGCGACCGCACCACGGTCGAGTGGGTGTTTTCCGGTGTCGGCTTGATCGCGACCATCGGCGTCACCGTCTTCGTCACGCGCCTCGCCTGCGCTGCACTCGCTAAACGCACCACGTTTTTACCGGCCGCTGTGCGATGAACAACGCCGCCGGCCTCATGCTTCAGCCTGATCGTAACGGGTGACGGCATCGCCGGTTTGGATACGGCGACGTCGAAGGCTGGGTCGGGGTGCACGTGCGCCGCGGGACCGCCCAAGTTGTTGGAGCCCTCGTGGGGATTTGAACGTGAGATGTTTCGTGCGGCACGACGCTGTTTTCGTCGGCTGCGACCTTGTTCGCGCGCGAACACTTCAACCCAAACCCCAAAGCCAGACCCTGCCCCGGTGCTTCTACGACGGGGAGCGCGGCGCACCGAGGTTGGGCAGCGACAGCGTGCAATCGAGTGAGCGGGGGCCCGTTTTTATGACCGTTCGTGAAAATCAGGGTGGTTTTCCCTGGGTCGCTCACATAGATACGTGCTCCTCCTTATGGCCAAAACACACTCTGACATCGGACTCATCGGCCTTGCCGTGATGGGTCAAAACCTTGCCCTCAATATCGCCGACCACGGCTTCCGGATCTCCGTGTACAACCGCACGGTCGAGAAAACCGAGAAGTTCGTCGCTGAAAACCCGTCCACCCCCGGCGGTCTTATCGGGTCCAAGACGCTCCCCGAATTCGTCGCTTCCCTCGCGAAGCCGCGCAAGATGATCATTCTCGTGCAGGCTGGAAAAGCCACCGATGCCGTGATCGACAGCCTTGTGCCCCTGCTCGAAGCCAACGATATTGTTATCGACGGCGGTAACGCTCTTTGGACCGACACCATCCGCCGCGAAAAAGCGCTGAAGGAAAAAGGTCTCCGCTTCATCGGCTCTGGTGTATCCGGCGGCGAAGAAGGTGCCCGCTTCGGCCCGGCCCTCATGCCCGGTGGCGACCGCGCTGCTTACAAAGAACTCGCCCCGATCTGGAACGCCATCGCCGCGAAGGTCGATGCGAAGACCGGTAAGCCCCTCTCGGGCGCTGCTCC
>Ga0209550_10000220_pt1 | contig 51115 bp, 44 predicted proteins | sample LauGreSuBDMM15SN_2_FD_187567 | JGI IMG/M metagenome (GOLD analysis project Ga0209550, IMG submission 187567) | Freshwater lake microbial communities from Lake Michigan, USA - Su13.BD.MM15.SN (SPAdes) (version 5) | ecosystem: Environmental > Aquatic > Freshwater > Lake | place: Lake Michigan...
GATTTACAAGTGGATCGCTCATGGTTATAAGATAATAAAATATATTTTTTTATACAAATAAATATATTTGTTATAAATATTATTAACATTTTTTCTCATGTAAAATTGGTATGTAAATGAGACAAAACTATTAAACAATTGATTTAAACAGTGGGTGTTAGATTATATATAACAACTAATCAAAATGAAAAGTAAATATACTAGATATGATATGATTGGCGCAATTAATTTTTGGTGTAGTAAGAATGGTGGCGCATACTTTACATACATAGAAAAAACTAAAAAAGCAGAATTAGAAGCAATCATCGCACAATACGATATAAATGTAGACGAAATGAGAGCTGAACAAGCCAAAGAGCACGAGGAAGCTGCAAATATCATACCAAAAATGCAAGCAACAATTAAAAAAAACATAGACTTTTTACTAGATAAAATACAAATGTTGGAATCACTTTTAACCGCTGAACAATACGAAAAATATATAGAATACTGTAATTCACAAAATTCCAATTAGTTATAATAATATAATAGTTAAACAGTATGACAATGATAAAAGGTGTAAAAAGGTGTAACCTTATTCTAAATAATAACCATAAGTATAAATAGGTCCATGGTTTCCTGGTTCAGATATTTTACCATCAGGATTAGATAATACTATTAATTCGAATTTAATTCCACATATTTGTGGAAATAATTTGATAGCTTTATGTGCCATATATAGACAAAGATGCTCCCAGTAAGTATTTTTATCAACTGTACTTTCTAAGACATTAACAACAAAGCTTCTTAAATTTTTATAATCAAATCCATCAAAATCTTTCACATATTGATATTTAATAAACACATCAACTGTTTGTCCTTCCTGTCTTGGTACTTTCAGATTTAATATATCAAATTGAAATTTCATTGTATCTATCGAAACCAAATTAATTATATTTAATGGATTATCAATGTATATAGATGTTTCAGAATTACAATTTTCAAAACCAGGTATAGTAGATAATACCTGGTAAATTAAATTGACAGCGTCACCAAGTAACGAAACGTAAAAAAGACCTATTCCGTTAGTTGTATTAGTTGAACCAGATAAACTTGCTGAAGCACTAGTTTCTTCGCCAGAATTATTCATAGCATAAGCTTTACTGTTAATAGTGAATTGGATTGTACCATCTGGCTCAGTAGTTTCTTGTGTGTCTAAATAATTAGCCACATAATATAATTTTTTAGAAATCAATAAATTATTTATTATTTTAGATTTATTATCATTAAAAAAAGACATTATATAATATATAATGTTTTTATAAAAAGCAAATCCGAAAATATTAATTGTCTAATAGAGGATACATTTTCGATATTTGAACGTGTAAAATAATTTATTCATGTGATTCTTTGGTATCTGCACTATCCGCGCTATCCGAACAATCAACAATAATATCTTCAAATGATCCTTGAAAAACTAAACAACATTTTTCTTTTATTTGTGGATATAAACCCGACCAATTAATACGCGGTCTTCTCCCTTGTAATGATTGATCTTCAAATGTTTGGTTTTTATTCACCTTGATATTTTTCCATTCATCTGATGTTCGCTTATAAGGAAATTTGTATAATTTAAAGGAGTCGTTTAACCATTCGGTCGCATCCAAGAAGTAAATGCTATCCCATTCTGATGAGGGTGTAAATGAAATGGGTCCAGTAGAAGTAAAACATTTGCATTCTTGTTTTCCCTCGATAGAAGATAATAAGTCCCCTTTGCAATTCCAACTAGATGTGTTGTCGCCATTTTTATGAATAATAAATTTAATCATGTTTTCACTAATATCTTCTGGAATACATGGTAATCGAAAGTTAATATTCAATAATTTGGATGAATTTTTTCTACTGATTACATAATTTTTATGCATCTCATATTGCTGTTTTAATATTTCTTTTGTGTACTTATCTACTGCATTTTGCGTAATTTTTTTTGAGGTTGATTTTGTTAAAGCGTTCATGTTATTCGTACTATATACTACTATTTCGAGTGAATTGTATAGGAATAAAGAGAGTGTTGCTGGAATTATCCATTTATATGTGTAAAAAAACGATTTCAATTTTTTTATATTAGTGAAACAAAAATGCTTAAATATAATAATAGTTGTTCTATAATATGAAATATATAAAAACTATTGTTAAAAGTGTTATAAATAATATCATACCAAAGGCATTACCAAAACCTGTTGGAAGATGGAGTATAGAGGAATGTAATGTAAAAATGAATACTAGAGTAGATTTGTCTAATGAAGACCATTGCGGACCTTGTGGTCAATATGCGTTAGCAAAAATAGAGAAAATAGAGAAACCGGTTTTAACGATTCAACATGATCAAACCCATAATAACAAACATCAAAATGAATGGGAAAAGGACAAGTAACCATGAAATACTTGTGTAACCGTCCTTACATATTAGGTTAAGAATCCATGTCCAGAATAAAATGTAAATAATCTTGAAAATGAACACTATCATTGTATTTGGAACGCGACATGAGAATTTACCTAAACTATAGTGGTTTCTATTTCCAATATTTTGGAAAATGAGCATAACAACACCAATCATGGAAATTATGAAATATAGTAATGCTGGTGGGCAAAGATCTTTCATTCTTCTAGGAAACGCCATTTCTATTATTATAAGATAATAATAGAAAAAAATATTTTAATTAAAGATTTATTAACATATTAAACATTTTTTGACATATTTTTTACATATTTAATGCTTCTTGTTGACTTTGATTTTGTAATTGATCGTTAAATGGTAATGGACTTGGTAATTGATTATTACCACGCAAAGTATTCCATGTATTTTTAACATCAGTTAATATACCTAATGATGGTAAACCACCTTTTTGATATTTTTTGTTTTTGTTCTGTTTGTTCTGTTTGTTGGATTTGTTGTGATTACGCATATGTTTTCTAAATGCAAGTTTTTTTGATTTGTTTGGTTTGTTTGGTTTGTTTGGTTTACCACCAAATTTAAATGGAATTGCTTCAGTATTAACTAACATTCGGTCAGATTGAGGATATGGATAATCATTATATGCTAGATAATTACTAGCACCTTGAACACCTGCTACACCTGGCCAGGATGAGGAATTTGAAGTCCATTCATAACCCATACGACCACCAGGATATGATGCACCTGAAGGCATATTATCACCATTGCATGTTGAAGATCCACCTAATATCATGAGTAAATTATCATCAATAAATTGCGATTGACTGCTACTTCTTTTTGCAAGAAGAGGATTTTTTCCACCTCTTCCAGTATAAGCCAGATTATCAACACATCTGTTATTATTAGGATAAGCTAATATATCATTTGCACATTGAGATCCACCTGTCATTATATTATTCACTTGTGCACCACATCCACAACCACCACCCATCATCATATTATTAGCTGGCATACTACCACAAGTACCACAACTACCACAACCACCTCTCATATTAGCTAACTTTGCACATCCTTTCATTTTCCATAATCGTTGTTTTCTTGACTTGTTTTTATTTGATTGTCTTTTTGCATGTTTTTTTCTAATCGATATTTTTTTATAATGTTTCATTTATATTATCAATATATTTTTTTATATTTTGCTCTAAATAATATATACGCGTCATTATGATATTATTCTATGTGATTTACTCAATATCTACATGTGTAAGAATATGTCTTCTGCAACATAATTTATTTAACCCTAAATCATCTAATACTTCACCTTCAGGTGTTTTTTCATGAAAATCTTTTGTTAAATAAATTACCTTTTCGATATCCATTTTTTTCTCTAATTTTTTCTTACGAACTTCTTCTAAATAATAACGATATTTGTCACCTAATACATTTCCACATGTGAAACATTTGACTGGGATAATCATTTTCGGGGGGTGATAGTTTTATATATATTTATATGATGTTTATAAATACATATTTATATTATTTATTTAAATCAATTTTAAAATTTTTATTTACTCTGAAAATTATGTATTATTTGAATTTGTAGTAGGATTGCTTTTGTTACCATCAGCGCTTATTTTTGCATTATTTAATTTTGCTTCTTCTTTTTTATCCATATCAAAAATGACACGAATAGATCGAAATACAAAATGAATTACTATAAATGCAATTATAACTAATAATATAAAAATAAAAGCAGTTTTTGGTGAATTGATTTTTTTCATAATTTGTTTATTCATTTTCATTTTATATAAACAAATATTTTTATTTTTGAGGTGTATTTTTCACATATTCACATATTCACATATTCACATATTCACATATTCACATATTCACATATTCACATATTTATTAGAATTATTCCATTGCTTGTTTTCTTTTTTGCATGTTGTTTTTTCCCCTTGTGGATGTCTTTATGACAATTTTCACAAATAGTTAATAAATTCGCAGGATGATTTTTATGAAACTTTGTATTGTTGTCCGTTTGACTGATTATAATACCGTTAGTGTTCGCATTCATTTGGTGTTGTAAATGATGAGTCTCAGTTGCCATGTTTTTATTGCACATTTTACAAATACTTACTAAAATATTAGGATTATAGTTTGATTGTTGGAGAGAAAGCGCACTTCCCATATTTGGATGATATTTGATACGAATTTGATTTGCCATTTCTAAAAAATCATTTGGTAAATTAAGTGATTTGCATACCTCTAATCCATACATACTTGTTCCTGGACCCCTTTTAAGTTTTCTGTCGTATACCAAAACATCCTTCTCTCTATCATAAATAACTGACATATGAAATAGTCCTACATTTGACATACTGGTGATCTCCTCATAATTTACAATTTCATGCAAGTGTGTAGCAAATAAAAAACTGCTCTTTGTATTGCTTAAATATTGTATTCCTGCAACAAATATACTAATAGCTGATACGCTTTCTGTTCCAGAGCATAATTCATCTCCTAAAACCAAACTATTTTTTGTTGCTAATTTCAATATCGTTCTTAATTCTGACATTTCTACGGCAAACGTAGAGAGACCTTTAAAAATATTATCATTGCCCAATATTCTAGTAAAAATGGAATGATATGGTTTATATACAAATTTTGAACATGGAACATATAACCCTGCTTGTGCCATAATAACGGCTATTCCAATAGCCCGAATGAAACTGGTTTTCCCTACTGCATTTGTTCCATAAAGTAACATTCCATCTACTCCGGTTGTTTCACCATCACCATCTTTGTCATCAATACCAATACTGACATCATTTGACACATACAACTCGTTTTGTTGCAAATGTTCTATTAAACAATGACGTATGCCTTTTATACTGGCAAATGATTTATCCGCGGTATCATCTATTTCTGGTTTGCAATAACCGTATTTATTAACAATAAAAACCTTATTGTATAATACATCGATTTTTGTTATAAAATGAATAATAAATTCTATTTTGAACGGGAAAGTTACATCGTTTTCACTACTAGAAACAAATTTATTAATAAACGACATATATGCATTATTTAATATTTCTTTGAATTGGATTTTCATCGTCGAAATATTTTTACATAGTTCATTGATTATAGGATTAACAATAGAGTTGTTGGCGGTACTTTGTGTTAAAAAATCCACGTTTGCAATATCACTAGTTTTTTTATCCTTTTTGTCCTTGTCAGCAATAACAAATTCAAATTCTCTATAATGGGTCTCGTCGTTACTACTACTATTATCCGAATTATATTGTAACATAATAGGTTTGTTAACAACAGTTTTTAATGCTTCTTTTAAAATAGTACATCGTCTCTTTGTCGCTAACAAGCTATAGTTATTTTTTTCGGTTTCATGTAATTTAATATATTCGGTTGTTTTTGTTTTTTTTTCATATTTTTCCAATAAATTATTTAAAAAAACGCGTATTGATTCCAATTTGTTCAACGATTCTGTCATTGTCACTGTTGCATTGTCTAGATTGGAATCTATCCCTTTTTTAATAAAATTGGTATCAAAATTTGCATATTGGTCTAAATCGTTGCATAATTCAATATCTAAATGAAAATTTAAAAACTCCATTATTTCGGAACAATATAACCCAATACTTTCAATTTTAACATTTTTATATGTATTATGTTTATTTAAATATTCACTAATGGTTTTGTCCTTACATACAATATCAAATATTTCTCTCGTTGTTTCAATATTTTTGTACAATTGATAAATCGAGTTTGGGTTTATTTTTTTCATGTGTAATTGTCGATTCCATTTTGAAATATCCTTTATTTTGGTGAGTTTTGATCGAATAGAACCGTTGTTGATGTTTTCTCTCGAGTGGGCATTTTCTAAACCTAATAAATATTCCGTGATATCGTATTCACCCTTTAAAAATCCGGAGTTTTTGGATGGGTTTAATAAATCATAGGAAAATTTACGCTTTCCCATCGGTGTCAAACAGTGATTCAATACTTTTTCGACAGATGAAAATGCGCCATGATAGTCATTATCAATGATGTTTAATTGACGGAGAGAATGATTTGCTAACAACAGTCTATCCGAATTATTTTCAAAGGATGGTTCACTTATCTTATGAACCAAATAAGGATTATGTTGATAAATAAAATCCAAAAGAAAACAAAAAGATTGGGATGCAATAGAATTATCGTAAAAATTTTGCATAAAAACACCAAAATCGGTTATATTATAAAACCGCTCTATTACTTCTTTTTGATAGACCTGTTTTTCACAATTGCGTGCTTTTTTAGTAAATTCGTTGGTGTTGGCGTTGGCGTTGGTGTTGGTGTTGGCGTTGGTGGATACCAAACTAATTTTATGAATTAAAAGAGATTTGATATTGGAAAAACTAATTATATCTTCGATTTCTTGACTAGGCAAATTACTTATAATAATAACCTCGGTAGGTTCATATATCGATACAAACTTTTCCAATTCATCGTATGTAGTCGGATTATGTATATAGGTTTCTTTATATTGATACAATGTTGTTTTTCCAGTATAAATATCAATATTGGAAATACCAACCATGACAAATTTTCCTTTCGGTTCTATAAGCTTGGATTCAATGGATTCAATCCAAATACACATGGTATTGTTTGTTAGTTTGTTGCGGGAGCTAGAGCCATCACATGCATCCTGATCATTATTAAAATAAGTACCTGGAGAGAAAATACCCGCGAGGTTTCGTGTCGTGTTCTTAGTTTGTTCGTCTTGTGTATAAACAACTGTGGTATATCCTGCTTCTTGTAATTTTTTGATGTATTTGTCGATCATAATATCTTTAAATCCAGCCATAACAATGCTTTCGTCTTTTTTAATTTCAGTAATGCAAATGTTTTTATCGACAATATTTAATTCACATATTTTAGAAAAATCATGAATCCGGCTATTTCGAATTTGATCGGTATTCTTGTTGCGTATTCCATATACTTCATAAAACGCGCCTACTTGCATTAATAATATCGTTTTCTCTCCATATTCAAAAATATATTTTTTTGTCAAATCAAAATAATCTTTTATCAATGTCATTTTTTATCTTGTTATACTAGTAAATAAGAGGGAATGTTATAATAGTATTAAATATATATTTAATACGATTAAGTATATGTTTTATTTTATATAAGAAATAATATTTTATTATATTATATAAATGTCAATAGCGTGTGTAAGTGGTTATTTTGATCCTATTCATATAGGACATATAGAGTATTTTAAAATGTCAAAAAATATTGCAGACAAATTAATGGTTATAGTTAATAACGATGAACAAGCTATACTTAAAAAAGGGAAAGCATTTATGCCAGCAGACGAACGAATTAAAATAATTCAAGAGCTTAAATGTGTTGATTATGTTGTTAAATCTGTAGATTTAGATAGAACAGTTTGTAAAACATTAGAAACTGTAGAACCAAGACCCACATATTTTTGTAATGGAGGTGATCAAAACAATAATAGTATTCCAGAAGCAGAAATTTGTAATAAATTAGGAATAGAATTAAGAGATGGATTCGGAGATAAAATCCAATCCAGTTCGTGGTTAATTAAAGGAACTAAATAACAACAAATATATGATTTTTATAATTAATTAAATCAGTTAAAATGTAATGCTTATATTTTCTATACATTTTCGAGTCAATCATATGTAATTTATAATAACAAAACTTTAATAAATATAATAGTATGACAATAAACAATGGTAGATTTGTTTTGTATTCATGTGATTCTAATACATCATTTTTATATTTTTCATTATAAATAGAAAATTCTATTTTGAGATTCAACGAGTCATTTTTATAATATTTTTTATATCCATAAATCATGTGTTTTTTGTCATTCTGCCATATTATCTTTTTGAAACTTTTTTTATCTAATTGCAAATAGTTAGACATGGTGTTTATGGTGCTTTTTTCATTCGGTGTAAATATATCTATATCAATATCACTATGGCCATGATAATAATCATATCGTTGAACACTTCCATAAAAATATAAAGGTGTTTGTAAATAATCACTTAAATTATTTAAAAAATTATTGGTACTATCGGGTAATTTATTTTTTGTCTTTGTCATATCTGTTTTATCATTCATTCTATAACAAATTCTATAATAAATTTAATATATACTATAATATTCATATATTAAATTTTTTTCATATTATATTATTTTACCTATACCTATTCTTTTGATTCCATAAAATTATGTAAAAGCATATCTTTATTAATGTTATTAATCTCTCCAGCTAACATTGCTGATTCATATATTTTTCTTAATACATCATTTGGTGCATTGCTTCCAATTTTCAATAAACCATGTTTATGTAAATAATTTTTAACTTCATTGATATTTTTTCGTTTCAAATCTCTTTGTGCGTTGATAAGTAATTTTCTTGTGTTTCTGTCTTTTATTAATATACCAACTTTTCTATGAGAAAGAGATTTTCCTACATTGTATTTTCTACGTATAGTTTTTTTTGTAATTTTTTTTTCATTAAATATTTGTGGTTCTGATGGTAAAATAGGTGATATTGGTTGACTAGAAAATGCTGTATTTGTTTGCATAGGTTGTTGTATAGGTTGTTGCATAGGTTGTTGCATAGGTTGTTGCATAGGTTGTTGCATAGGTTGTTGTATAGGTTGTTGCATAGGTTGTTGCATAGGTTGTTGCATAGGTTGTTGCATTGTCGGCGCATTTATCATATTTTTTTGTAAAAATATATCATTTTGATAATCGTTTTGAATTTCCTTTTTTTTAGAAAAGGCCTCTTTTATTTTGTTCAGTTTATTTTCACGGTCATTTAATGAAACCTGCAAAGGCTTCTCTATTTGTAAACTATCACCAACTGATGTAATATCATATTTTTTCTTAGTTTGATTCCAAGTCTTATAGGTAGGTTTTATTCCATTTTTCAAACAACCATATGGTGTCTCCTTATCTATAACATAATGTGTTTGAATGTTGTTGTCGTTTTTATTATATAAAGGACTTTCTATTTCCGCGTGTTTGACTTCTAATAATTCTTCAGGTAATTCAATATTAACATCAACAAACGGTTCATTGTATGATTTCAGTGTTTTATTATGTATGTTATGTATGTTATGTATGTTATGTATGTTAGATGTATTATTGATGTTGGCTAGGGCAATTTCTTGTTTTTTTTCTATTTTTTTTTGCTTAGAAAGTGTGTTTAAATAATTAATCGAATCATAAAATTCATCTGTATACTCAGTTAAATTGTTTGTATTAGAATGTGTAGTTTTTATATCACCTTTTGCATGTTTATTATCAGATGATCCAACATTTTCATTCTGCTTATATTCTTTTATACGTTTTATTAGCTTATTTTTTAATACATTGGGTGATATAATAGGAGGTGGTAATTTTTTAGATTTATTCATAGAAGTTTTTTTTTGACTTTTATTTAAACTACCACCTACCTTGAATAATTCTGGATTAATACTTATAGTTTTATTTGACATATTTATATGTTATTGGTATTATTGATATTATTATATCTACAATAAAAAATAAAATTTAAAACGATGCTAAAATATTGAAAAGCTGTAAAACTATTTAAAAAATAAATTGAAATGTAATTATAATTAATAAATAGGATTAAAATTATTATTACTATCCAATAATATCAAATCCTATCATTATTTTATCAACTATTAAATCACCAAAATGAATTCCTATGAAAAAGAAGCTGAACGAGAGTATCTAATTGATAAAGAAACATATACATATAATTTGGAGGATCCATGGTCATTAATCGAGTCATATTTCGAGGGACAACATTTGGAAAGATTAGTAAGACATCAATTAGAATCCTATAATCATTTTGTAGGTTATCAAATTACAAAAACAATTGAGATGTTTAATCCACTCCATATTGCATCTGAACAAGATTATGACGCGAAATCAGGAAAATACGCATTAGAATTATATGTGAATTTCGAAAATTTCAATATTTATCGACCACAAATACATGAAAACAATGGAGCAATAAAATTGATGTTTCCATATGAAGCAAGATTGAGAAATTTCACGTATGCATCTGCAATGACCGTTGACATTAATATTAAATATATTGTTAGAAACGGTGAAAATCTAGAAAATATGCAAACATTTTATAAAACATTACCAAAAATTCATATTGGAAAATTACCAATTATGTTAAAATCAAATATTTGTGCTCTTACTCAATATAAACACGTAGAAAATACATATACTGGTGAATGTAAATTTGATACTGGTGGATATTTTATTATTAATGGATCAGAAAAAACAGTACTAGGTCAAGAACGCGCAGCAGAAAACAAAGTCTATTGTTATAATATTTCTAAAAATCAATCAAAATATACGTGGATGGCAGAGATTAAATCAGTCCCCGATTTTAAGTGTATATCACCAAAGCAAATAAATATTATGATTTGTTCAAAAAACAATGGTTTTGGACAACCCCTTGTAATTCAATTACCTCGTATAAAAGTACCAATACCATTGTTTGTAGTTTTTAGAGCATTAGGTGTCATTTCTGATAAAGAAATATGTGAGACAATTTTATTAGATATTAGTGATGAATTAAATAAAAAATTATTGGATGCTTTACATGCGTCTATTATCGATGCTAATAAATATTTAAATCAACAAGATGCTGTCAAATATATTACCAGTCATGCAATGTATACTCCTATTAATATGGACAAAGAAACCGGGGCTCGTAAAAAAATGGAATTTACAATGGATATTTTAAACAATGATTTATTTCCACATTGTCATACCATGACAGAGAAAAAATACTTCTTGGGACATATGACAAATCGTTTGTTATTAGTTAATTTTGACATAATTAAAGGAGATGATCGTGATTCTTATTTGAACAAAAGAATTGATTTGACTGGTACGTTATTGAACAACCTGTTCCGTAATTATTTTAATAAATTGGTGAAAGATATGGAAAAGCAAGTGATTCGTGAAATAAACAATGGTTCATGGAAATCGACAGAGGATTATGAAAATATCATTAATTTGACAAACATATATAAAATAATAAAATCTACAACCATAGAAAATGGTATTAAAAGAGCGCTAGCCACTGGTGATTTTGGCATTAAACACGTTAATAGTAATAAAGTAGGTGTTGCTCAGGTTTTAAATAGATTAACATACATATCTAGTTTAAGTCATGCACGCCGTATATCAACACCCACAGATAAAAGTGGTAAATTAATTCCACCTCGTAAACTGCATAATACATCATGGGGCTATTTATGCCCAGCAGAATGTTTCGATCCAAATACAGAAATTTTAATGTGGGATGGAACTGTCAAATTAGCAGTTGATATCAAAGTTGATGATGTTTTAATAGATGATCTGGGCAATCCAACACGTGTTCGAACTACATGTGAAGGTTATAAAAATATGTATGATATTATTCCAGACAAATCCAATTTTATGGAACATCGTGTAACAGATAATCACATTTTGACACTAAAAATACGTGGTCACAAGGTAGTCCGACCATCAAATAGAACGGATAGAAATTATACACATATTGTAGAATTTTTGAATCGTGATAGTTTAGTGTTTCAAGAAAAATATTTCACATGTTTAGAGGATGCAAACCAATTTGTATCTAGTATCACAGACGATGATGATACAATAGATATAACTATTGAAAAATATCTAACGTTGAGCAAACGAACAAAAGACCGATTAGTGTTGTTTAAAACAGAAGGCATTAATTGGACAAAAAAAGAAGTAGAGATGGATCCATATTTACTTGGTATGTGGTTAGGTGATGGATTAAGCGATGGTAGCGGATTTGCTTTAAATTATAAAACAGATTTTGAAACACTTGCTTATTGGGAGAGATGGGCAGAAGAAAATGGCGCTGTTTTGACAAAAGGAAAAAGATATGGTTATAGTGTAGTTTCGAAGAAAAATAAAGAAGCGTATTCGCAGGGAATTTGTAATAGAATAGAAGAAGCACCACTTAAAAAATATCTACATAAATACAATCTTGTAAAAAATAAACATATTCCAAATGAATATCTCACTAATGATAGAGAAACAAGATTGAAACTGCTGGCTGGATTAATAGATACAGATGGTTCTGTTCGCGCTGAAGGACGTGAAATACGTATTTGTCAAGGACCTGCAAATTATAGAATAGTAGAAGACGCTTATACATTAGCAATGTCACTCGGATTTTCATGTGGATTAAAAGAAGGAAAAAGTCAATGGACAGATGAAAAAACTGAATTGAAAAAATTTAGTACTTACAAAGAATTGACAATTACAGGACATAAAATTTGTGAAATTCCAACACTTTTACCACGAAAAAAATTAGTTCCAATAGAGAATGAAACGCAAATTTTAAGAAGTAAATCGTTTATGTGTAGTAAGTTTAAATTAGAGGAAGTAGGAATTGGACCATTTGTTGGATGGCAACTACACGATAAACGTGGTAGATTTATTTTAAAAGATGGACTTTCAGTGCACAATACTCCAGAAGGAGCTTCCGTTGGAATTGTAAAAAATCTCAGTTATATGACTCATATTACAATTCATTCTAATTCATTGTCATTACATGAATATGTTGAACCTTATATTACCAACATAAACAACAGTGATATACATCCAGTCGATATGTTTAATAAGATAAAGGTCTTGATAAACGGATGCTGGGTTGGTTTTTCAAATAATCCAGTAGAATTATACACGATGTTGAAAGAGAAAAAAAATAGTGGTATTATCAATATCTACACGTCGATTGTATTTGATTATAAAATGAAAGAAATAAGAATTTGTAATGACGCAGGTCGATTAACTAGACCGCTTTTGCGTGTCAAAAATAACGATATTTTATTAAAACGATCTATTTTGGATAAATTAAAAAGAAAAGAAATAAACTGGGATCATTTGTTTACCAATACGGTATTAGAAAATGGTGTTATGGAATATATAGATCCAGAGGAACAAAGCTTTTCATTGATATCGGTCAATCATCATGAGTTGTCTGGTTACAAAAACAAAGACTCTGATAAAATATTGCATTATACACACTGTGAAATTCATTCTAGTACAATATTTGGTATATTAGGTTCATGTATTCCATTTCCAGAGCATAATCAATCACCCAGAAATTGCTACCAGTGTGCGCAAGGAAAGCAAGCAATGGGTGTTTATGTTACTAACTACGAGAATCGTATGGATAAAACCGCATATGTATTAAATTATCCAACTCGTCCATTGGTGGATACACGTATTATGAATATGATTCAATTGAATAAAATTCCATCAGGAACAAATGTGATTGTTGCTATTATGACTCACACCGGATATAATCAAGAAGATTCGTTGTTGTTTAATAAAGGTTCAATTGACAGGGGTTTGTTTATTGCTACTATTTATCACACAGAAAAAGACGAAGATAAACAACGTATTAATGGTGATGAAGAAATCCGATGCAAACCAGATCCAAGTAAAACAAAAGGTATGAAATTTGGAAATTACAACAAGGTGAATAATAAAGGTGTTATTCCAGAAAATTCACTAGTTGAAAATAGAGATATAATCATATCAAAAATTACACCTATAAAAGAAAATAGAAACGACCATACTAAAATAATTAAATTTGAAGATCAAAGTAAAATATATAGAACAAATGAAGAAACATATGTTGATAAAAATTACATAGATAGAAATGGTGATGGTTATAATTTCGCCAAAGTCAAATTGAGAATTGTTAGAAAACCAGTTATTGGAGATAAATTTTCAAGTCGTCATGGGCAAAAAGGTACAATTGGTAATATTATTCCTGAAGAAGATATTCCATTTACAAAAGACGGATTAAAACCAGATATTATTATTAATCCACATGCTATTCCAAGTAGAATGACAATTGGTCAACTGAAAGAAACCGTTTTAGGAAAAACATTATTATCTTTAGGCTTATTTGGAGATGGGACATCTTTTGGTGATTTTGAAGTGAAAGATATTTGCAAAGAATTATTAAAGGTTGGTTATGAAGCACATGGTAATGAACTATTATATAATGGTTTAACAGGCGAACAAGTTGAATGTAGTGTATTTATGGGTCCGGTATTTTATCAGAGATTAAAACATATGGTAAATGACAAGACCCATAGTAGATCCATTGGTCCAATGGTAAATTTAACTAGACAACCTGCTGAAGGTAGATCAAGGGATGGAGGATTGCGTTTTGGTGAAATGGAAAGAGATTGTATGGTCTCACATGGCGCGTCGAGATTTACACAAGACAGAATGTATTATTCATCTGATAAATATGAAGTACATGTTTGTAAACAATGTGGACTTATATCCGCATATAATGATGATAATTCTTCATCGATTCATCATTGTAAAACATGTGATAATAGAACCAATTTTGCATTGGTAAAAATACCATATGCATGTAAATTAATATTCCATGAATTACAATCAATGAATGTTGTTCCTAGAATAATAACAGAACACCTCTAACCGAATACATATAAACAAACTTACAAAACAATACTACAAAACAATACTACAAAACTAAAGATAAATAAAATATATTATTTAGAAAAATAAAACAAGGAAAAATAAAAATAACATGATATTATAATTAAAACATATACTCTATATTTTTTTTATTGAAATTATGAATTCGTATAATACAACAAATTCAAACAACAGCAACAACAGCAACAACAGCAACAACAGCAACAATATGAATAACAATGCAACCAATTCCAATACATCAAAACCACAAAAAACAATCATGAAATACGCTGATATTTCTAATTTTTACAAAATAAGTGATTATTTACCAATATTAAATGGTTGTATAAATGCTGAATTAACGGTTATGTATATAGCTTATTTTACCTTATATTTAACAATAGGAAACACTGACGCACTTAAATTGTGGCATGATAAATATACATTTACATTATCCATTTGGACTATATCAACAATGATGATAATACTGGTGTTAACACGTTTATTTTACACATTGATTTTTAATCAATTTACCGTTTATAGATTCACTTTTTTATCAGTGATTGTGCAATTAGTATATGATATTTTCTATTATTTGATTTTTTATCATAAATTACCTAAAACATTAAAACTATTTAATTATTTAGACATTAATGCAGAGGATGTTAGTTATAGAACACCGACAGAAAGTATCACATCCATTATTTTAGCATCTTTTTTAAGTTCGAATTTTGCAACATACCAATTAAACTCTAATTTAATTTTATTGATAGTTTCTATTTATTTTATTCCTTTTTTTATTTATAATTCATAATTAAATTATATTCATAAATATATATATATATAGTTTGTAAATCAATTATAAATAAATGTCAATTGGTCTTAGTAATCCTATATCGGGAAGTTATACTTCTAATTATGGAATGTTTATGTATCCTCAATCAAAAACTCCAAAAAGTCCTTATTTAGGTGGTCCAATCAAAGGTTTTATTCCACCACCAGTTCAAGACGTAGATAATAACGATTTATATGCACAGACAAGATTTACACTTACAAATGCATGGAACACCAAAGGTGCAAATAAATGGAATACAAAAGCAAAAACAATTCAAACACCTTTTCGTGCTGTTACAAACTCAGGTGATCTTCTATGTAGAGAATATTATACCTGTGGTGGTCCATGTCAAACATTTCAAAGTCGTCCTGGAATGTTTGGATTAAAACAACGTTTCGGTGCAATTCAATACATGTGTGATGGAACAGGTGTTCCTCCTGCTGCATGTAATGTTAAATACGTTTATGACAGTTCTAATTATACAACATATTTGAAACAAAAAGCAATTAATTATAATTACAATGATTATTCATATGGTGGTGATGAAAGTTCAGCATCCCAAAGTGCATGGAGAAGATCTAGAAGACAATAATCTAAAAGACAATAATCTAGGAAACATATTATATTACAAATAAAAATATGTTATTATAATAATATATTTATAATATAATAACATACCACATAACAAAAACACGACATCACGACACCATGACTCAATTTGACGACATTATTGTTACCCCAGTGTATGGACCATTAACAACATCGAATTATCCGTCAGCAATGCCTTATCACAGTTATGGTGTTTTAACAGGAAAACATCCAAATCCACCTCAATTTTATCCAGCAGATGGTGCTAGTCAATTTTCAAATGCTAGGAGAGAATATATTAGAACGGCGACCAAATTAAATAATCCATATGGTGTTTATCCGAAAGATGTTAATACGAACGACCCATATCCAGCCACTAGTTTTAGTTATATTCCAGTAGACCCCATTACAGGAAAACCATTATATGCAAAATATAATCAACCTGTATGTTCTTCTCTCTACACATCAGCTAGAAAACGCGTTAGCATTGGTAAAAGTTCATTGAAAACAGGATTACCTAACACCGCACCGTTAAGTTATAAAAACTACAATACAAATGATGTAAAAAATGCGTTGCGTATTACACGCGCAGGTGGTTGTACTGCTCCCGCAAAAAAAGGCTCTATATACAATTATTCTTTAAGAAACGGACAAGTTTGTGCTTGGGGGTCATTAGTACGACAAAATTATTAAATCTAATTCTGCTTATTCAATCTATTTCATGATAATTTATTTTATTGTTATATAATATATATAATATATTGCGTAGATAAATAATGAACAAATATTTAGTTGAATTTATAGGAACCGCTCTCTTAGTTTTTGTTGTTTTATATACAGGAAACTATTTAGCTATCGGTGCTACTTTAGCAATTATAGTATTAATTGGTGGAAAAATTTCAGGTGGCGCATATAATCCTGCTGTCGCAATTGGTATGGGTATGGCTGGTAAAATTCCAAAAACCGCTATAGTTCCTTATTGCGTTGCAGAAATATTAGGTGGATTGTTAGCACTTTGGTTATATAAAAGCATTATTAAAGGTAAGAAATAAATAACAAATAATTAATTTCTTCTTATATTATAATTAAAGATACTATTCATTAATTATAATTAATAGATGCGGTCAAAAAAAGCTCAATCTAAACACATGAGAAAACATAGAAATAAAAAATCCAAAAAATGCAATTGTGGTTTGAAAATACCATTTTTAAAATGGGGTGGTGACAGTCCAACCACTGGACCCACAGGACAATCAAAAACTGATTTAAGTCAACAATTAAGTGGTTTATTATCTGCAACCACAAAAAAATTAACAGGTGATTTTAATGATTTAACAACAGCGTCAGCAAATGCTATAAATAATGTTACTGATTCTACTAAATCAGCTATAGATGACACTGGTAATCAAATTACACAAAACACCAATAGTATTTTAGCTACATCACAAAATAATGCAAAAAATACTACAGACAAAGTCACCAGTTTTTTAACAGGTGTTTTAAATAATGCAAAAAACTCATTGCCTGATATTACAAAACCAACGACAACAACAAACAATCGTGGAACTGTTCCTTCAAAACCTATGACAACTCCTCCAAAATCTACAAGTTCAATTTCAACTTCTTCATCCAAAACTGGTACTCTTAGTAGCATGTCAAATAATAGCAATAAATCACCACAAAAATCAAATTCGGATAAGTATGTTAGCAATACAATTGCAAAATACAGAAAATTATTACAAAATTCATCTACCAAAAAAGGTGGAAGAAGAAGAAGATCATCCAAGAAACCAAAATCCAAGAAACTAAAATCAAGAAAATCTAAAAGAAGACAAATGTATAAATATAAAGGAGGTTCGGGTTGTATGGATGGACCTGTTGGAATGGAAAAATCGTCTCTAGCATTTACAGCTAGTCCAATATCACATATTAATGCAGTAGGACCAAGACCAGATCAAATGATCGGTCAACACGCATATCCAGCATGGCGTTTTAGTGAATAATAGAAAATCATTTCACAAACACTATCAAACAAACAAACTGCTATTTATTTTGTTTTTTTCATAAAACAATAAATTAAATATAATCCAAAAACCATAATTCCAGTCAAATAAACCGATTCAATGGCATCTTTATCTTTCTTCTTTTTATTATCGTAAATAAAATTATTATCATATTTTGAATCACTATAATTTATAAAAGATTCACCGCATGTTTGATTTGTTACTGGATTTACACCATTTTGAAATTGACAAGGAGGAATGCCACCTATATCTGATGTAGCTACCCATGCAGTACCAAAACCATTATTACCATTTACATCAATAGTAGATAATGTAACACCTTGACAATCAATTGAAGGAGTAAAAGCTAATTCTAAATTATTAGGATTAAGACCATTTTCAATATCTGATATAAGACTATCAAGCATTCCACTAGGAATATTATTTTGAATATAAGTATATCTCTCTACACTAGTTCCACCTAAATCAGTTGCTTTGCATTGAGTATTTGTATCTAATAAATAATTCATTCCCAACGCGTTACCTGTCGTAGTTACACCGTTTTGATCACTCATTATAAATTGTTCATAATTACCTGCAATTGCAAGATTTTCATCAAAATGTTTCCATGATCTATCACTAGTAGCACCCAACTGAGTTGGACTCTGAATAAATGAAGGATAATTATAAGTTGGTACAGAACTATAAACAGCTAGTCCAGATGCAGTCCCAGGTGTTGTCATTTTATGAAAATTTTATTGAATTAGAAATTATAATATATATAGATCGAATATTATAATTTGTATTTACAATTTGTATTTACAATTTGTAATAAATTATATTTAATTAGTATTGATACCTACAGCAGTTGATAATTTCATTGCTGAATTTGCCTGGCTATTCATTTGAGTAGTTCTATTGTTTTGCAAATTATTTACTAAATTATATAAAGAAATTGTATTTGTATTTAAAGCCTTATTAATATTATTAATATTTATATTTTCTGCTTGACAAATATTCGATATAACTAGAGCTGATGCAGGTGAAAAAGGTAACGTCTGATTAGTAGTTAAACTATTAAATGTAATTGTTTGTCCATTGGATATATTTGTTACAACATTGTAGATGCTTAAAATATTATTATTTATTGTAGTTATGTTATTCATATTTGTGTTAACAGCAATAGAAATTTGAGAAGCATCTGATGATGATGTAATTGTAGGTGATGTTATTGAATTTACGGATGCACTATTAAATGATGTATCAGTTATTAATCCATTAACTGTTGTATTAATATTGTTAACATCATTATATAATATTCCAATATTGCTTATATCTGTCACAACTGCATTATAAATAGCAGATAAATTATTTGAACTACAATCAATTGGTGCTTGAAGATTAATTCGAGTAAATGTAAACCCTTCTACTAATTTAGAGTAATTTCCGCGAAATTTATCATTATTGATTGCTAAATATAACTGGTAAATTATTAGAAATAAAAAAAAACATATTAAAATAATCACAAAAATATTATTGAATTGTTTTTTATTGAACATATTGAAGAAATTTTTCATTTATGATTTTATTGTTTTACGATTTTATGATTTTACTATTTTACTATTATTTGATATTTTGTATTATATTCTATAAATTATATATAAATTATAATAAAGTATATATATTATTATATAATAAAGTATATATAAGTATATTCATATAATAAAATGTCAACAGCTTATTTTCCATTAGGAATGTCAAGTTATAATAACCGTTCTGTTTATAATGGCGCAGTTCCTTATGTTCCGTGTAAAGGAACCGGTCCAAATAGTTTTCCAGTGGGTACAACTTCTGGTAATATACGACCTTTAACTAATTACGATCCTGCAAATTTTTATCCACAAAAATTTGGTCTACCACGTCCATTAAAAATATATAGAAAAGGTACTGTAATTCCTCATTTAGATCCTAGTAGTCCACAAGCATTGTTGATATCAAGAAATATGAGTCGAGCAGTAAAATCGTCTACAAAAGGAAGTTTAATACGACAAATGATAGACAATCCTGGTGCATTTTCAATTAAACAAAATTCGGAAACAGAAATAGATAATATCACTGAATTAGACAAAAATTGTCAAACATGTAATGGTATTGGAGTCGTCGCTTCTTATAAACCAAATAAACCATATATTACTGAAAATCCAAATGCAATCACAACAACACCCAAATTTTGTTGCAATGAAGAGAGAAAAGCAAAACGAAGAGTTATTTATGCTACTACAAATTTATCAAAAAATTATTATACTACTTTACAACAATATCGTCAAAATCGTTGTCAAACTTACGACCAACGCATATTTAATTTCTTACGTAGTGCTGAAGTAGGTGTAAATGATATTAAAACAGTTGAAAATATTAATGCATCCAACGATCCTTATAACGCAGTTGAAGCATTGCAATATGCTAATAAAAACAGTGCAACCTTTTTAAAACCAGGAGGAGAATTAGCATTAATTAATGCGAATACCTATGTTGCAAATTGTCAACCAAATAGTGAATTATCAGAAGCATCAGAAATCTATTTAATTAAAGTATTGTTTATTTTAATAACAAATCAAAAATTATTAACAGCACAAGAAATAAATGAGTTCAACCGCATGAACATTAACAATTTCAAAGACTTTGCAGAGTTTTTAAAAACTATTTCCAATGACACTTCGAGAGAAAAAGCAATAAGAATATTCTACGATTTTATAAATAACCCATATTATGGAGTTCCTTTCTCTGGTCCAAGTAATCCAAAGGGTTGTAAATTAGTTGTTTATAAACCTAGTAATCCTCAATTTGCTAATGAAGGTGCTGTTAGTAGTAGTACTAGAACTCTAAAACTAAACGTTAATACAATAGAAACTAATTTAGCAGGTTATAACAAAGATCAAAGACAAGGCATTTATTTAGGTATTGGTCCAACAGCATTATTAGGAGGTGTTCCAGAAATACCATTTTTATATAAAAATAAAGCTCCAATATGCAATCCTTATTTATATACACATTATTTACAAAACAAACAAAGTTGCAGTAGTGTCGCAAAATCACCTGATAATTATATCAATGATGTTGGTACAACTAGTGCGGATTTGTAAATCCGCTAAAATATCATTTTTTTGATAAAACATATAAAGATAAATAAAATACATATATAACATGGTAAATCACATACATACCTAGCTACCATGTTGTTAATTATATTTATATAAAGCCCGTATAGCTCAGTTGGTTAGAGCGTTGGTCTTATGAGCCGAAGGTCCACGGTTCGAACCCGTGTACGAGCACATTTTGACATTATATAAACTAAATAAAAGTTTATACAATGTTATTTCATATCTACATTTTCGTTGGTTCAACATAATGATTATAAAATATGTTTAATTTTTCTATAAATTTATTGTGAGGTATGTTGTTTTTTTCACACCAATGAATTGATTTTTGAATATTTATTTTTTTGATAGAATCTATTTTTTCCTCCTTATTTTTGTGTTTTATCAAATTTAGCATTGAATTAAATGCGTCCAACTGATTATTACCGAATATAATATTTAATTCTTCTATTTTATTCAAAAAATGACTCGGTATATCATTTTTTATTATATTATGTAAATAAAAATCGTTGCTGTTCATACTGCTATTAATAATGTCGTTCAATAGAACATTATCAGTTTTAATAAATTCAAGTAAATATTGCGTGTATAAATCCATACTATTATCTTGAATACTAAAATCTTTACATACGATATATTTTTCATTGTTTGTTACATCAGACGTAATTGGTTTAATAATATTTATATTATTATATGAATTCGATAAAATATATAGTAAATCTATTATTGGTTTGTAAAATAAATCACCTACTTTAATTACACATATACCATGTATGTTTTGATAACAAAATATACTATGTAATATTTTTATAATTATATTATAGTTATGATTTTCTATTAAAGTATTCGAATTTTCACTAAATAAATCATAAAATAAAAAATCAATGCCTTTTTTTTGAATATCATTACTGTTGATGATATAATAATAATTCTTAAAATCATTTATATAATTATAATTGTCATTATAATCTTCTCGAATAATATCCATACACTCCATAATTGCATAGCTATTTTCACCAAAAAATAATGTGTTTATTTTTTTACTTGCATATGATTCAAATATATTCAACGATTTGATTATTTCAATAAAATCATAAAATGTATTTGAAAATGGTTTTAATTTACTTACAGATATAGATGTATTTGGAACATTTGAATATATAAATTTATATGGGTGTATTATATTTCTTATATTTTCAAATTGTTCGGTGTTCGGTGGATTTATCTGTGTAACCGCATTATTATTACCAAGATCACAAATATTATTTGAGACAACATTATTAATTAATTTTATTAATTTCGAAGTATAATTATGTAAGCTATGAGAAATATATAGTTGAGGAATAAAAGGACGAAATTCTATGTTAAATATAATTGTATTTTTATTTTTTGGTAACATATAATAATTCATTTTTAATATAATAGTGTATAAGTGTAATATAAGTATATACAGTTACTAATTGTAAATATTTAAGTATTAACTGTATGTATTATTTTATTATGGGTTATATTTTATTCTTCTATAACCATTTTTTGTTTTAATTTTTTTGTAGTTTTTGTCACAGTTGACGGTTGTTTCTTTATTTTAGGCTTTGAAAGTTCTGAAATTTCTATTTTTAATTCATTCTTGTTTTCGGTTTCGATTTCATTTGTTTCTTCTTCCTGTGGGTTTTCTTCCTGTGGGTTTTCTTCTTTTTCATATACCTCAATATTATCATCATCAATCAATACTTTGTTTGTATTAACGTGTCTTATTTTTTTATACACAAAATATCTATTCAAGAACGATATTTTCTTTTCATAAGCCGACATTTCTTTTGCTTCACCATATTCTGATCCCATTCCAGTATATTTATTCTTTTTCATTTCCTCCAACATTATCATATATAATTCACTAAATAATCCATTTCCTTCTGGTAATCCCAATTGTTTTGCTTCGTCACGCGAGATAATTTTAAAACCAAAGTTTTCCATCAAACGATTCAAATAATCAAAATTCACCAAATATTCAGAAATCAATTGATTGATTGACTCCTGGAAAACATCTATTTTATATCCTATGCAATTACTATCATCTGGAAATTTTTCATCACTGTACTCTTTTTTAATTTCCCAAATTTTGACTTTGTTTTCACCATCATTAATTTGTATACCATTTCCCTTTTCAACATTTTTCAGTGCATCAAATATTAATTTACCATCATAACATGTCCCGATAAAATATCCGTTAAGTGAAGTTGTTTCTGCTACATTTTTCAAAAATTGTAACAATGTATCTTTATCTTTGAAGAAATAATGCAATGCGAATTGACATGATGATATCGAAAACCCATTTTCGCCTTTGCCGAATTGACGCACAACTCCTTTACCTAATTTCGATTCGTCTTTTGTTCCTTCACCAAAAACCGCCTTGGTAACTTGAATTGCTTTATCATTTAACATAGCTGATCCATTTTTAATATTTAATCCACTATTTCCATTAACAAACAAAGCATACGGAATATGCTTGAATTTTTTTCTATAATTGAGATATCTTGCACATGCACCGTCTAATTTATTTTCTAAATTGTCTTTTGAAACATCTATCCCAAAAACAAATGACAATTGTGCGTTGATCCATTTTGAAAAATCACCTCCTTTACCGCATGCAAAATCAATAAGAGAATCTCCTTTGTTTGCTACACTCTTGATTAATATTTTTTTCACAAACAAATTATGAAAGTCACGCATTGCCTTTGTTTGATTGTTTGAATTTACACCAACCCGATTATAATAAACATCATCGTCACCACCAATTTCATCAGGAATATCTTGTCCGGTTGATATCATTTCTTCCGATATTGGGTTATGAATCGAATACCAATTACTATTTGCAACATGATAAGCATTACCGTAGTTTTTAATGCCTCGTCTAAATTCTGATGTTTTATCATACCGAACCCGTAAAGGTACCCATCGCCATTGGCCTTCTCTAGACAAATCATACCTAAACTCAACAATAGTATTGTCTTCAAACACTTCATTCTCTTCTGAAAACATTTGATCACTTCCGGTATCATCTTTTTTAAGCATAATATTACATAAACCGGCCATAGGATCATATGGGTTTGACGGATAAAATTGAACGGGTTTATATCCAGTTTCATTGTCTTGGTTACCGACTCTACTTTGTTTATCTTTTTCAAAATCTGGTAAATTATCATCGATAACATCTTGACATGGATTTAAATATCCATGTACCTTTTCATCAAAACCACAACGTAACACTAATGTTTTATATTGTGTTAATTGATTCAGACTTGACATGTTTGTACCGTCTTCAAAAATAGATGTAACCAAGTCTTCACCGTTTTTGTTCTTTTTTGTTGTTACCAGAAAATCAATTGTATTATATTGTGGGGGTTTCCATTTAAACGAATATTCCCATGTTACTTTGCTTAATTTTCCAGCTCGTCCAACTTGATTGGATCCAACACCAAATGATGTGTGTGTGAAAATCAATCCATCTGTAGTGTATTCAAATAATCCATCATTTATTTTTTGCATGATAATATTGCATGCTCCAAATATAGACATTGTATCTGTGTTAGTGTCACCTGGAGTTTGTTTTTGAGATTGTTGTTGCGATAGCAGGTTGGTAAAAGGATAAAACTTTTTGAATTCTACTCGCATTGGTGATGAATAATCCGTATTCACAATTGATTTGGGTTGTAACAATTCGATTGTTTTCATTAATATCACATATCTGTAATCTTTTTCTTTGTTTTTATCTTTCTCTGGTTCTGTCTCAATCTTAGAATTGGATGGAACAAATTGCATAGCACGTACATCCTTTCCGTTTAAATAATAAATATCAAAACTTGCATACAAATTAATAAACACACCATTTTTGTTGTGGTATATTAGTTCTCCATCCAACAAAGAGTTCATTATTTTCTTTTCTTTTGTTACAGCACCTGTAAATATAATATTCATATTGGTGTTGATTAAATATATTTTACCATCTTCCGCTATAAACATGAGATGGCGTTCACCATCCGCTTTCTCTGTTACAACGAAATTTTCTCTAATATTTGGAACATTCATATTTTCATTCATGGGAATGATATTTTGCAATTGAAGTGTATAAGACGATGGTCCGATGAAGTCACTAGGATATATGCGTTTATTTTCCACTTCCGCATCCAAATCCTTTTTCATTGCACTTGTATTTGCATTAGCATATTTTTCACTGTATAATAAACGCAAATACGATCTTAAAATTATATTTTGTTCGGTATAAGAAATGGGAAAATTAGTCCCTTGTAAACCCATCAAAACAAATTTGATTGTTTTATTCAAAGCGTTTAGTATTGATTCATGACTATTAAAATTTGTTCCAGGACCTATACGTGTATTATCCACTTCCAATTCAATTTCATATGTTTCTGGATTTGTAAAAACACCAGAATCATCTAAACGATATGTGGATTTCAATCGAAAACTGTTGTTCTCTCGTTTTGAATTTTTTACAATACTAATATCAACATTGATAGGATAATCATCATGTCTAAATGTAACACGATTAATATAGCGAAATACTTTTTTTGATTTATCCCACTCATCAATCGTAGTACGAACTATACGGTCGGTGTTCTTGTTAATTGTTTCTTCATTGCTGTATGAAACACGAAAATGAAAATCATCAAAATCAACTGGTTTAATTGGTTGACTATCAGAGAGAGCAGGCGATTTATTTACGAATTGAATAAATTGATTGTATTGTTGTTCTTGATTTGATAAAAGCGTTTTAATGTTATTGGTTCTACAATATTCTTGTATGATATTTAATCCAGTCAATTCTGTTCTTATTTTTGATAGGTTCGTTTTACCAGTTCTAGCATCTAAATACTCATTTTGAATACGCAATAAATAATACCCTTGCTCGTTGTTTGAGTTAAACCCTAATGATTTTATTTTTTTAATAACATTGTCATAATCGTTCTTGGTAAACGGTTTGTTGGATTTTGTTCCAAAACGAACCTCCAATTCTTGATTTTTCTTTATATCCTTTGTAAAAGGAGAATTATTATAGTATAACTGAACTAGTTTTTTTAGATCCATTCCTGAGGATGGGGATAGAGATGCGGATGATTTTGATAATTTATTACTATTGCTCATGCTATACAGATATGATATTTATGTTATATGTTATTATATGTAGAATATATAATAACAACATATAATTTTATATTGTAATTCAATTTTAAAAATATATATTATATTTTCGTTTATATGATTTAAAATGAACAAATATCTAATTATATGAATATGAATATGAATATGAATAATAAGGTGGTATATTTAATATTATTAATAATATCAATAATAGTAATAATACTATTGTTGTTAGCACAAAATTATTATTACAGTATTATTAACAAATATTTTCGCAATAATGAAAACAAAATTATATATGATTACTACTTGAAAAATTGTATTCAAGTGATAAGCAAAAAAAATTATTATATGAATTATGGGCTTTGGAACGATAAAAATATAACACTATATAAAGCGAATAAAAATTTGTGTGATTTTATTTATGAAAAATGTAAAATAAATAATTATGACAAATTTACTATTCTAGATGTTGGCTGTGGATATGGTGCACAAGATATATTATGGAGTAAAAAAATTTCATGCGCATCTAATTTAATAGCTGTTGATATTTCAAAAAAACAAATAAAATATGCAAATAAAAAACTAAAGAAGCTGATAAAAATAAAAAATAAATTAATATATATGGAATGTGACGCACATAATTTATTAGATAAATTTTCAAACAATAAATTTAATAGAATAATTTCATTAGAATCAGCATTTCATTATAATAATAGACCGAAATTCTTTAAAAATGTAAGCAATCTTTTAACAAATGACGGAATTTTTGTTATAAGTGATATCATATTAAAGACAAACAAGAATAACATGTTTAAAAATATTTTTATAAAAATTGCATCAGATTTTTTATGTATACCAGAAAAAAATTTAATAACATTAGATAAATGGAAAAATGATATTGAAAATAGTGATTTATCTATTATTGAATTCTATAATATAACAGATAAAACATTTGATTCATACTATAATTATTTTTTTAAAAATTATATAAAAAATAAAAAACTACCTACGATATTGTCGTCAATTCTTTGTCATATCTTTGCCAAGGTACAACCATTTTACTATATCGTAGCTGTTTGTAAAAAAAGATGTGAATTTATTCTCTAAAATATTTATTGAAAAAGTGAATAAAATAAAAAAACTCTTACAGAATTGTAAAATACTATATATAGTGTAAAATAATATAAAAAAAAAATTGTGTTATACTATAAATGAATAATCTTGAATTATTACAAGTGTACAGTTTTGACAAAAAGACTAGATTAGGCGTCAATAGTGATGGTGGCTACGTTTTAGCAGAGCTGGATGGAGATTATGATTGTTATATTTCAGCTGGTATATCTAATGAAGAAAGTTTTTCACGTGATTTTATTAATAAATATAACATGAATGAATATAATAGTTTTGGTTTTGATGGAACTATAAATAATTATCCATATAATTATACTAAAAAAATTTCATTCATAAAAAAAAATATAGCGAGTTTTGACGATGATAATCATTCTAATTTATCTTTTTTAACTAATAATGATAAATATAATAATATTTTTTTAAAAATGGACATAGAAGGAGGTGAATATCAGTGGTTATTAAATATAAACGAGAATCAATTGAATAAATTCAAACAAATTGTACTGGAGTTTCATGGAATTACAAATGATGGGTGGAATTGCAGTTATGACGATAAGGTAAAATGTTTAGAAAAATTATCAAAGACACACTATATTGTTCATGCACATGGTAATAATCATGGACCAGTGATTAATAATATTCCTGATGTTATTGAATTAACTTATGTTAATAAGAATTATTTTGATTCGATTCCAGAATTAAATTCTACACCTTTACCTATCATTAATTTAGATTTTGCTAATAACACACGTTTTCGGGATATTAATTTAAACTTTTATCCATTCGTAAAAAAGAGTGTTTAATTCTTGAGATGACCAAATAATTAAAAATATTGTATAATTGCTTCATATAATTCCTGCTTTGTTTTCTTTTTCAAAGTACATAAATCAATTACATCAAGTGATAATTTATTACAAATTTCTACCAATTCAGGCAATTTATATGAACTAAATGCTTTTACTGGTTTATCTATTTGATCTAATTTATAATACGTGTTTTTATATGTTTGTATATCTATTGATGTTTTTTCACATTCATATGTATATTTGAAGGGTGAATGGCATACAACAATATGTTGTTTATGTGTGTTTGTTCCAGTATCCAAAGAATCCGAACTAATAAAAGACAATTCATAATAAGTATTTTTTCGCAAATACAAAACAGATAATTCTTCCAAAATACATAATATCAAAAATGTTTTCACATCTATCATATTTTCATTAACGAGATAATTTTCAACATCGGACAATGGAGCAATTTTGTATTTTTTTATTATATTTTTGTTTTGTCGCAATTTATCCACATATTCTATTTTTAGTTTTTTCTCTACTACCATGTTTATTGATTCGTGTTTATCTATATCTAATCTTAATTTTTCATATTCTATAAATCCATTTTTCATAATAAAAAAACACCAAAATAATTTGTCTTTTTCTTTTGGACAAAAAGACGGGGAGATAGGTTCCTCTATTACTTTTACTGAAAATTCAGTACTATCAATATTTTCTCCATTATTTTCCACATTAGATATATTGTTGGTCTCTGTCTTGTTATTATTGTCGCTGAATCTGTCATTGTTGAACATAAAAGGTTGTAAAGATTCCAACAATATGTCGGTTTTACTTTTAAATAAATTTTTAGATATGTTGATTTTATTCATTGTATTGATTATCAAAGGGTCCTTACCTATATGATTCTTACACTTATACTTTCAAGTTATCTTTATTATCTTTTACAAAATATACATTTTTGAAATCCTCCTTCTGTTGTTCAATAGAAAGCAATTCATTTTCTTGTTCATAAACATATTTAATATAATCTAACAATGCAGTTATTACATTTCTTTTAACATCGCTTAAATTAATATGAATACCATAGCTATTTTCATTCAAAGTGATTTCTTGATAATTTTTTAAAATACCCAAAATATTTATTTGGTTGTATTTTGACATATTTTCAATTTTGTCTCGAATGTATATTAATTCGTTTACGTTTATAAATTCTTCATTTTGTTCAGTTATTTCATTGTCTGTAGTAATAACATCCACATCTGATACTTCTAAAAATGATTCCATATAAAATAATAAAAAATAGTTTTATATTATTTTATAATATTGTTAATTTGATTTGATAAATATAAAAATATTTTATATATAATAAATTATAAAATGAAATCTGTTGTCATTTATTGCTATTTTAAATCTCCATCTAGTGATTTAAATCTTTCTTTTTTTGTAAAAAATGAATTATTAAATGTAAATTTTTATAAGCAAAATAATTTAGATTTACGAACGATGAGTGATGAAGATTTGATAATTCACTATAATACTTATGGAAAAGATGAAGGCAGACTTCCAAATAATTATAAAGATAACTCATCAGATGTAGATTATATAATTATAATTAATGGATATGAATGTAATGAAAATATTAAATTTCCGAATTTGGACAATTTAACAATTATCAAAAGAGATAATATAGGTTTTGATTTTGGTGGATATAATAGCGCATTGGAATATATTGAAAAAAACAATAAAATATACGACCATTATTTTTTTTTGAATAGTGGAGTTATAGGACCAATATTACCTCATTATTTTGTAGATAAACATTGGACAGAAATTTTTATAAAAAAAATAAATGAACGAGTAAAATTAGTAGGTACTACTATAGTTTGTTTACCTCATAATGATGATGGTAAATATGGTCCTAAAGTAGAAGGTTTCTTTTTTATGACTGATAATATAGGTTTAAATCTACTGAAAGAAGAAAGAACAATTTTTTGTAATCACCACGATAAACATAGCGCAATCGTAAATGGCGAATATGGGTTATCGAATTGTATATTAAAAAATGGATATTCAATTGATTGTATGTTGCCTAGATATCAAAATATAGATTGGAGTGATCAATCCAATTATAATTTAAATAATAATATGCATCCTTCAAGAGAAAATAGTTTTTATGGATATTCAATTAATCCGTACGATGTTATATTTCATAAATGGTATTGGAGTTATAATAATTCACGGGTTAATTATAATATAATAGAACAATATATCAATGAATATAAATGAGCATAAATCACTAACATCGCTAATTTTTCAATCCTTTTCAATAACAATCCTTGGTTTTTTTATCATATTCGATTTTTCTCCAATGTCACTTGTATTTATCAATTCCCCTATTATAGATATATAAGAGTCATTCAATTCAAAACGTTGTCCAATAACTCGAATTTGTATAATATCATCTTCATGAATATTAAGAAATTTGTTGTTGTTGAAATGATGATCTCTTGCAATAAACACAACAATTGGTGATGGATTTTCAAGTGCACTTTCTGCTCGAATACCTGCTTTTGTTATATTTTTTACTTTGCATGTAATATTCATTCCTTCCACTGGATTGCAAATCATGCATTCAAAAACAACCTCGAATGATATTTGATCTCCTGATATAACGCCACTGGAAAATGTAATAATTTTGGATGATTTTGGTTTAATATAACCTTCTACTAAACATTTTCCCTCATAATGCGCATAAATAACATTTTCAATTGTTTCTTTAATATTTCTTCCGATAACAGTAATAGGTAATGTAATATTTCTTGTTAATAATGATTTTGAATAAATATATTGCTGAGTTTCTTTTTTGTTTTCATTCCCATTCCCATTCCCGTTACCATTTCCATATGATTTGTTCGTTCTTTTTTTCTGAGGATTAATTTGTTGATTTGTTTTGTTTTGATTTGTGTTTTCTTGAATCACTACAGTATTATCAATATCTTCGTTTGGAATTTGTGTTTCTTTTTGTATTTCAGCTTGTTGTGGTGCATTCTGTTTATCCATAACAATAACTATTTTATCGTCGTCTGAATCAGTAGCAATCATTTTATCTTATATGTTAATAGTTGTATATGTCTCTTATTTAAATCTTGTTATACTATATTAAGATAACATATTTAATATCTTTATATTTCAATTTTAAATTTATATTTTAAACCACATGTTTCTAAACGCATACTTAAAAATTATAAATCATTGCTAATTCTGTATCCAAAAACCATATTTTTCCATTTTTCTTTATTTTGTTAAAATAACGCATAGTAAATTCCTGTAATGTACACAATTCTTGATTTACCATATGTTTTGTATTTTCTTTCGTGTATTTTTCTTCTCTCAAAATCTCATTCATTACAGATATATTCTTAGCCTTTGTTTTTTCATCAGAACGTGCCCCAGTATTTCTCTTTGCATTTACATTTTTAATTTTAAAAACATAATGGGATTGTTTTGACTCAAAAGAAATAAATCCAACTAATTCATTGTATTCACTTTCTTTTATACTGTATTTCTCTCTGATATAAGGTGAAATATCATGAATATCTTCTGGTTCGGCATTAACCCATGATTCAGACCCATTCAATCCTTGTCTGTGTATAAGAATATGCCTTTTATCTTTATTATATAATACGATTGCAGAGAAGCGTTTGCCTTTAATAATTTTGTTCAAAAAATACGATTTTGCATACCATTCAAAACTATTCTCTTCAAATGTATCGGTTGAATACAAAAACTTGAACAATTCCAATTTTTCCTTGTAGTTTAACTCAACATCGATGATACGTTCCACCAATATTTCCATAAGTAGACTAATTTCAATATTGTATTCCGTAATCATTTTGTGTATCGTTACACCGATAAACTTATACCAATCATCTTCTCCTCTATTAATTGATACTGTATTAATTGCTAAAGTATAATATTCTTTCAACCGTTTTAGTAATTCGTCTGTCGCATGTGTGTTTTTAATTTTTTGAATTTCTATTTTTCCACTATCTACACGAGTTAGTTGAATTGTATTTAGATTTTCTCCTGGTTCGGATGGATTTTCTGTTTCATTTTCTTCTTGTAATTCAAATTGAATTTTATTATGTTTATAATCAATCGGAACACTTCTCTCAAATATACCTATACGTTCATTATTTAATTCCATAGGTTGAAACAAATAATATTCGTCAATGTTAATTAGGTAACCACTGCGTCCATATTTATCGGTTAGCTCATTATCATCTTGAATCATTTCTGTTAAAGTAGCATATATTTGTGAAATCGAATATTTATGTTGTAAATTAATCCCTGATATTAAATCTGTTTTATTGTAAAAAAATCGCTCTTTGAATAATTGACGAACCCTTTCCTTAATTTTGTCAGAATTGATCATTAAAAACGTAGAATTATATGTGTCTTCATTGATGTCTTCTTCTGTTATTTTCTTAAAAGGACGACATTTATATTGACAATTATCCATATAATCACATGCAATTGTATATGGAACATCACCTACAGGAAAATTATCAATAATAGTACCATCAGCTAGTTTTTGTTTAATTTTTTTATTTAAAAATTCGGCAAAATTCTCTTGAGTAAAATTAGCCTGTCCTTGATTCAATAAACAATCCACTGATGTTTCTTTTAAAATGCGAGTTATTTTGCCTATTTGTATTGCCTTATATTCAGCCATTCGATAAATATAGACATCGGCTGATTCGACCTCTTTATCTTCTAGTAGAGTAGCATGCATAAAAATTTCAACATTTCGTTTTTCAAAAGGCAAATCTTTATGACTAAAACTTCTTACTGCTCTGCCAATAATTTGTTCGATGCGATTCATATTATACCATGGATCCATAATGTGCACCTGTCTTATAAATTTAAAATCAACACCTTCTGATCCAGCTCTCGAAATAAGAATAACTTTGATTTTTTCTCCATTCATGTTATCGTCATTTGTAAGAGCCTTTACTGCATCATTATTATTTGGCGATAAACGAATGTCGCCTGTAATCATTGTATATCTAGCGGGTTTAAACCCTGATCCACTCGTAGCACCGCGGACGCGAGGTTTCATCGTTTTTGAATCCAATGGTTCTGTTGGAGGGGTTTTAAAGAGAGAATTAGCCCCATAACGTATTAATCCCATTTCTTCCAACGCAAGAGCCATAGGTATTAATCCAGCGTCAATATATTGAGAATAAATAAGTATAACTCCATCCGATTTTAAAACAGTATCACATATGTTTTTTATTTTACTACTGTATTTGCCTATGTTGTCGAGAGAAAAGATGCGTCCGTATTGTGTGAGGGTTTCTTCTTTATATTCGAACCCTCCTTTTTCCAATGGTATTTTTGTATCGACAAAATTCATCATTCTCTCCAACCCAACTCTTCCAATCATAGTATGTGGATCAATTTGTGTTGTAATTGTTTCGGAATTGTCTTCGCTGGTTTGTTCGCTGGTTTGTTCGCTGGTTTGTTCGCTGGTTTCGCCTTCTCCACCCATCATTTTTAATGAATTCTCATTTTCTGTCAAATTTTCAATAGGATAAACAATATTTAACGCTTCAATTGGCATTTGTAACAATGTATATCCAAATGATTCCATTGACTCGAATGCGGATAATTCTCTCGCAGATCCTAAACCATCTATATTTTTCCTGTTTTTATTTTTTAAATATTCAATGATATATGAATAAACACTTGACTGATAATCACCTATTTTTGTCAAATAAATACTCGTGTATCTTAAAATATCATCCGGGTTTATCTTCTTACCATTCATTTGATATAATGGATATGCAAGATCTGGATTCTCAAAAAAAGTATCCTTTGGAGAGAAATAATTTGGATATACACGGAAAGGGAATATATATGGGTTCTCTCCACGAACAAATGAAACATACCCTGTTAATTTTCTCACCAATAATTCTTCTCCTCCCTCTTTAAAATTGCCCTTTTTATCAAATACATCTTTAATTTCAATGAGTCCTCTATTTTCATTAGCATTCATTAAATTAATAAGCCATATAATTTCTTTATAACTATTATACATGGGTGTAGCGGATAATAAAAGAAGTCTCATGTTTTCTGTATTTTTTACAAGAGACATCAGATAAAGCGCTACTTTTTTATTTTCATTATCTTCTGATATACGAATATTGTGTATTTCATCAATCACCAACAACCTATTATTAAACTCTTTTTGAATATTCATCATCATTCTTTTTTCTCTCTCTTTTTCATTCTTAAAATCACCCTTAACACTTTGAACTCTTCGCACATAATTGGCGAAGCCATCATAACCCATAAATGTGTAAGAATTGTTGATCAAATTTTTTATTTGATTAATGATTTTTTCTTTGGATATGTCTTTTATCATAGTAGGATTAATCTCTTTTAATAAATTATTACCAATACTGGATTCTAATTGCCATAAACTATTTTTTAATTTCAATTTGCGTTCATCAAACAACTGTATTTTAAAATTATCTTGAACATTGGGTGATGCTATAATCATGATTTGTTTTTTAATACCTAGCTGTTTTAAATAAACTCTCATTTCCTCACAAACACCTATAGATGCCAAGGTTTTACCTGTGCCTAAACCATGATACAACAACAAACTATTATATGGTGTTTGAAAGGAGAGAAAATTCCTGACAAAAATTTGATGAGGTGCGAATTCGAATTTTAATTTACTCAAATAATCAGCGTGTTCTTTAATATCATGTAAAGTCCCATCATATTGGGTTTCGTTAAATTCTTTTCTCTCTGCTATTTTTATATTAAAGTTAGGATCATTCAAAGATGGATATAAATATTCTGATTCTTCTGGATGTTCTGCCAAAAACTCATATTCCATCAATTCTTTCTTTAAAAGAAATTTGTTGCATTCTTTGCTGAATTGGTTTTCTAAATTTCCACAATTGTTTGCGTCAAAATCTATTTTTAATTCTGAATCGTCGTTGGTTTCTTCGATTTTTTCAACTGGACTATCTTCTTCTATTAAATTTTGAATATTATTAATGTCTTCTATTTCACCCATTTCTTCTGTTTCACCTATATTTATAGGAGTTATAGTTTCAGATTCAGATTCTGACTCGGATTCTGATCCAGACCCAGATTCTGATTCTAAACCTGATTCATCATCGTCCTCTTTTATATTCTCATTATTAATCATTTAAAATATAATAATATTGTATTTGTATTATTATATTTTATTATTATATTTTATTATTATATTTTATTATTTTATATAGGTAATATAAAAATAATATAAACTAGTATGATACGAATAGATTATATATTTTCTTATTGGATAATTTTTTGGTATATATTGTATATATGCAATTTTATAAAGTACAATCCAAAATTTGTCATTATATTAGGTTTGATTGAAAACATATGTATATTATTATTAATGTTCTATTATAATACAAAATCTCGTCTTATATTTTTATTTTTTATCATGATGATTTTACTTAAAATTATTCCTCTTTACATTATCAGGAATAGAAAAATTACACTCAATGATATATATTTTACTGGTGTTTTGTTTATTGTATATTTGTTATGGATGTTTATAAATAAAAAAAATACAACTGATTTTATTAATAATACTAATAAATTAATTATATATAATAAAAATACCTTACCAGGCATGATATTGTTAGAAAAAATAGGGTTATAATTTGTCTATTATATAAAAAAAATGAACTCCAATTGAATAAATAAATTTACTACAATAAACCACAATAAAATGAATACAATAAAACTAACTCCCGATAATGTAGTCCAATATATTGGATATGATATAATTTTCAAAACTAGAGAAAGTCATATAATAAAAAAAATAATTGGTGTATCTAAAACAGGTAAATCCATAACTATTGATCATCCAGATCTAAATAATAAACTAGAAATTGTATCTAGAAATGTATATGTAATTATAGACTAATACAGACGGTCATATTCACTCACATAAAATAAACTCCTGTAAAATTTTATTCACATTTGTTATAATTGTCTTTTTTTCTAAATTATAAGGACGAATGCTTTCTAGAGATTGCTCTATCGTTTTCCATTCCAATTTACTTACTTCGGATTGTTGATAAGAAGTTAAATCATAATCAGAATATGAATTTAAAGCACTAGAATGGTTGGATCCATTTAAATCACCGTTTTTCATAAACCCCAAAAAATACTTATGTTTATATATTTTGTGATTTGAGCCAACATAAATTTCTTCAAATGGCAATACATTTTCTATGATATGTATGCTTTCTTTAGGTATTCCAGTTTCTTCTTCAAATTCGCGTAAAGCACAATCAATGTCTCGTTCCTGATAATTTTTACGACCTTTTGGAAATTCCCATTCAGTTTCCGTCCAAGTTGTTTTACTATTTTCCAACAAGTCATGCAGTGATAATTGTTTATTGTCTATCATAATTCCGTTTTTAATCGCATCGAATTTTTTTAAACAAATATATTCTTCATTTTTATAATTGGATAAATTAGCGTTTTCACACCACAATTGCTTCCATAAAAAATCAAATGTTTGTGTTCCTAATATAGTTTTTTCATAATTTGACATTTCATCGATATTATTTTGTATTTGTTCAATGTTATTGATAGAATATTTCCCTTTTATAAAATCTATATATCCAAAACTATTTTTTCTTCTTATCATCAAATAATTTAATATGTTATTATTAATTCTGAAAACAATGACACCATAACTAGTTATAGGTAATTTACATTGGTATATATTATGATTATTTTTCCCACAATTATTGCATATGGAAGAATTATTCATATTTTTATTTTGTTTTGTTTTGTTTTGTTTTGTTTTGTTTTGTTTTGTTTTGTTTTGTTTTTAATTAATTCGGTTTTATATGTTTATTATGCAATCTTTTTATATCATTTCATTTTAATGGCTTATCAAAATAAAAAACTAGACCCAGACGTATGGGGACCTCATTATTGGTTTTTCATTCATACAATCGCAATGACATATCCCAAATATCCTAATTCAGTTATTAAAAAAAAATATTATGATCTAATTCAAAATTTCGGTCTTTTTATACCAATAGAAAGCATTGGCAATGAGTTTAGTAAAATGTTAAATTTGTATCCAGTTGTACCGTATTTAGATTCAAAAGAATCATTTATTCGTTGGACTCATTTTATTCATAACAAAATAAATGAAAAATTAGAAAAACCTACCATCTCTTTAGAACAATTTTATACATTATATTATGAACAATACAAACCAAAAAAAGTTCATTGGGTAGAACATATGAGATTGCGAAAAAAAATTATATATGCGGTATTTATTGTTTTCTTAGTAGGATTATTAATCTATTTTTATACACAAAAATAATATAGATATATATTAGTAATCGTTTAATTTTTATTTTTAATTTTTATTGTTTATTATTGTTCATAATATAATGAATAAAACGAAAAAAAGGACATCGAATAATAAGTACACAAGAAGAAGTAAAAAACACAAAACCATCAAACGTATAAAAAAAATAACAGGTGGTAAAGTAGAAGGATCGGGTGGTTATGGTTGTCTTTTAATTCCCGCTGTAAAATGCAAGAATAAAAATGGTAATACAAATGATTACAAAAGCAAAAATATCACAAAATTAATGTTAGCGAAAAATGCGCAAAAAGAATATGATGAGATTATAAAATATAAAAAAACATTGGCTTCTATACCAAATTATAAAAAATATTTTTTGATTGATGATATTGATTTATGTGAACCTAGTGAACTATCCAAATCCGATTTACAAGATTATGAAACAAAATGTAAAGCATTAAATAAAAAGAAGATAACAAAAAAAAATATTAACAAAAAATTAGATTCAATATTAGCTATTAATATGCCGAATGGTGGTAAAGATTTGGATGATTTTATAAAAAAGTGTTATGAATACTCTGATTACATAAAAATGAACGATTCACTTTTGGATCTATTGACCCAAGCTATACTACCTATGAATAATCGTCATATTTACCATTGTGATATTAAAGCTGGTAATATTTTAATGAATGATGATTATCAAACAAAAATTATTGATTGGGGATTATCAACTAGTTATGCTAATTATAATTCAAAAGACAGTTATCCAATATCACGAGGCCATTTTAACCGTCCTATTCAATTTAACATGCCTTTTTCCGTGATTATATTAAATAGTGAATTTAAAGATGGATATGAAGATTTTCTAACTTCTAGATTAAAAACAACTAACGAGATATATTATTCTGATGTGAGAGCGTTTGTTTTACAATATTTTGTGCATATGAACAAAGAATATAAGACTGGGCATGTACGATATATCAATAAAATTATGAGAATATTGTTTAATGAAAATATAGAACCACTGTATAAAAAAATAAAGGATGATATTGTTACTGCTGAATACACTTATTATTATATTGTAGAATACATATCTAAAATTGCATACAAATATACAGATATCGAAAATAAAAAATTGAATATACAGGATTATTTTAAAGATGTATTTTTGAAATCGATAGATATATGGGGGTTTGTTTTTTGTTATTTTCCTATTTTAAATATTATGAGTTATACCAAACGGGATAAGCTTTCAAAAATAGATATTAAAATTAGTGAAAAAATTAAACAAATGATCATACACTATTTATATGAGAACCCTTTAGAACCAATCAACCCTGTAGATATTAAGAGAGAGTTATTAGAATTGAACAAATTATTTTCTGAGGCGGAGAGAGAAAATAGCCAATCATTGCGCAATATTTTAGAAAGATATAAGCGTAAAATAAATGATGATGATGACGATGATGATAGTAATAGTAGTGGTAAAAATAGTAATCAATGCGACACAGAGACAGCAAAATTCATACAATTTTTTTCTGCTTCCTATTCAAAAAAATAAAATGAAATAATAAAAACAATTATATAATTATATTTATATACATAACATAATTATATACATAATTATATACATAGTTATAAAGATAATATATTATACATAATAATCAATCAATAACTATATTTTAAAGTAAATAATGAAAATCGAACTATTAATACTAGGTATTACAATATTTTTTATGTATAATGCATATCATGATGGTAAATTCTTGAAAAAAATAATGTCTTATAAAAAATATTATCAAATAGCTATATTTGGATTATTGGGTATAGGTATTTATCTTATTATAAAACGTAATCCGAATGATTGCAAAAAAATATTAATGAATGCAAATAATGTTGTTAAATACATGCCCATCGATAAATCATCGCTGGATATGATCAGTCCTATTTTGGATTTTACCACACAAGGTGGAAATGGTGGTTTTAATAATGGTTTTAGTGATTCATCATTCATGAATGATTTAACGAATCAAGCAGGAGGTACACAATATCCATATGGATCTGGATTTTTTAACAAATTAGGTATTCAATCTTCTGAAAAACGAATATTACAATCTGGACGTGTTAACAACGATTACGGAAATAGTAATGAACCAAACAATACACAAGAAATTAACAGGAAAAAAGCAACAAAACGTTCTGTAAGTGAAACAAAGAAAAAATATGTAGCGTCGTTACAAAATTGGAAATGTGGACATTGTCAAAATCAACTCAATGCATGGTTTGAAGTTGATCACAAAATGCGATTAGAAAATGGAGGAGGCAATGAAGTAGATAATTTAATAGCATTATGTAGAGATTGTCATGGTAAAAAAACAGCTATGGAGAATATGTAAAAAATAAATTATTTACATAGTATAAAACACAATATAAAACACAATATAAAACACAATATAAAACACAATATTAGAAATCATGATAAATAAATTATCTAACAATATATCTATTACTAATGCATCAAAATCAAAAAACATATATATTTTTATTTTATTTGTATTTATAATTTTATTAATTTGCTTATATATTTTCAATCCGTTTAATATAGCTGTGAAATATTTCACAATAATAACATTTATCTCTATTTTTGTAGGTGCTTGTTTAATCGCAATATTATTAACTTATAATAAAATATCATCCAAAGACAGTTTAAATGACAATACAGTAAGAAGTTCAATACTCCGTTATATTTTGAATGCAGGTATTTTTATTCTAATTATGGCAATATTCTGTTTTTTGTTGTATTACATTTTTAAACTTTATGGAAATATTCAATCAAAACATTCTATATTAGCATTATTTATCAATTTATTTATTGTGGTTGTATTTTTAAGTTTAGTATATCGATTTTTTGATATTGGAACTTATTTAAAAAATAGCCCTTTTTTCCAACTTATTTATAATGTTATCATGTATGTACCTTGTTTATTGATATATTTAATAGAAACACCAATTCATTATTTGATTCCATCAAGTATAACAAAAAATGCGAATACATCTGTAAAAGACGCATTTAATAATGAATATAGCAAAACCAATATAGGATCCTTTTTATTGTTGTTGATTATGGTATTATTATTATTGTTTTATCTCTTTTTTCCATATTTAACTGAAAATATTCAATTACAGGGTGGAAAACAAATCACAAATCAGACAATTTACACCAACAAACAAGCCGATTTGTTCACAATGCAACAATTAACGAATATGACTACGCCTGATTATCAATATGGGTTGTCTTTCTGGTTATATATTGATTCTGAACCACCTAGTACAAGTAATTTATATTTATCAAATGGTTCCGTCTTAAATTTTGCAGAAACACCTAATATTTTATATAATGGTACAAAAAATTCATTGATATTTATGCAAAAACATACACGTCCTTATGTTGATGTCTCGAATGTTGATGTCGATATGAAAGAGTTTTTATATAATAGGGGATTAAATATCTCGAATAAACCAACCACAAAAAAAGGATCATCGTATATGAGAGACGCATCCAACAACATAATCTATTTTGATAAAAACGCAGAAAAAGAAATATTTAGATTAGAAAATATTCAATTGCAAAAATGGAATCATATTGCATTAAATTTATACAATGGAACAATGGATATTTTTTATAATGGACAATTAGTTAAATCACAACCGGGTGTTGTGCCGTGGATCGATGTATCAAGTTTTTTAACTATTGGTAGTAATAATGGTATTAGTGGTGGTGTATGTAATATGACATTTTTCAATAAACCACTTACTTATCACCAGGTTTATTATCTATATGAATTATTCAAGAATAAAACGCCACCAATCACTTATTCGAATTTTAACAAAACTGTCGTTTTTAATCCTAGTAAAAATCCTAGTAATAATAAAAAGACATATACACAATATGGCAGTGACACAAACTCCACAATTTTAACGCAATCTCCTGCAATTATGCCGACAACTAATAATCCAACAACTACAAAAACATCGCAAAATAATGGGAATATACCTACGCCATATGTAATGGCGCCATCATTTTTAACAAAAGTGTTTCAATCTTTGTATTAGTTGTCGTACAATTAGCAAGATAACAAAAACTTCACACATTCGTATATTTTTCATTTTAGAATTATTTAGAAATATTGAATATTTACTCTGCTTTTTTCTGCTTACAATATAAGAGAAAATGAATGCAACAACACATATTATAAGGAGAAAAAACGATAATAAATATTTTAAAGTAGTAACATATCCATTTTTGATGACAGAATTAAACAGTGCGAATCCAGATGATTTAAACGGGGAAACGAAATCAATTCCATCAGGAGATTTAAGTGTATTATTACTTAACGGTTACAAACTAGTTAATGGTGTTAATAGAATTAGTAGTAGCAGTAATAGTAGTAATAGTAGTAGAAGTAGGGGTAGAACTAGAAGTAATAGTTATAGAAGTAGAGGTACTGGTAGTACTAAAAGTATGAGCACTATGAGTAGTAATAAGAGTAGTAAAGGAGGAAAAAAATCACGTAATTTAAAATCCAAAAATAAAACTTGCACAAAAAGACGTTACTATTAAGCGTGAATGCGATATATGAGAATTAATATATCAAATATATAAAATATATTATTATTTTTCTACGATTATAATATATAAACACTCATGAATATTTTTTTGATCATCTTTATCATTATATTGATATATTTCACTATTATGTATTTTATGAAACCAAGCAATGTATTAAATAGTATGGTTTCGAATGCACAAACACAAGTTATAATTCCAGCAAGTAAATTAGTTGGTGGAAATAATGGAGTATCATCTAATTTTGCTTATTCTGTTTGGTTTTATATTAATGATTGGAACTACAATTATGGTAAACCAAAGGTATTATTTGGTAGATTGAATCCAGGTGGTACCGATCCTAGTGGAAATACACAATCAGGTGTCCAAAATGTTTATGGAACAAATCCATGTCCTTTAGTTGTATTGGGTGCAGTCGAAAACAATTTAGGAATTGTTCTAAGTTGTCAAGGATCTCCTAATCCTAATGTAAACTTAATACACACATGTAATGTAGCAAATATTCCTATACAAACATGGGTTAATTTATTAATTAGTGTTTATGGTAGAACATTGGATGTTTACATTGATGGAAAATTGGTAAAAACATGTGTTTTACCAGGTGTAGCAAAAATACCAACAACAAATCCACCTTCTCTTTATATAACACCAAAAGGCGGTTTTGATGGATACACCTCCAAATTCCAATATTGGAATACGCCATTAAACCCACAACAAGCATGGAATGTTTATAACAGTGGTTATAATAGTACTGGTGGTAAATTAGCTAGCATGTTTGGTCAATATAAGTTGGATGTAACATTAATGAAAAACAATACACCAGTTAATAGTTTTCAAATTTAAAATGTCTTGTTATTAGAATATTATGATTATTGTTACATGATATTATACCATATGTTATGCATAATATAGTGTTTTCTACATACAATATATACAGTCTTAAATATATATAAAATTCAAATGATTTTTATATATATAATATATAATATACCCATAAATATTATATTAATATTATAACAATACAACAATACAACAATACAATAATACAATAATAACACTAAACACTAAAAAATGAGTACTAATTCTGATAAAAATTCTTTATATAATAAATTTACTCTTAAAAATACCGGGTCCAACCCTTCCGGTTCTAAATCCACTTCAACAAGCAATAGTATATTTTCTGAATCGAATAGTTTAATATCAAAAGTAGCTTTTTTATTACTAGTTATTTTCGGTTTTATTATAGCATTACGTTTAGGAATCGCTCTATTAAGTGCTATATTCAAACGAGGTCAAAACCCACACTTAATTAATGGTATGGTGGATGCTACACAAAGTTTAGTCATTAATCAAAACCCGAATGTAAAAGGAGCAAAAACTGTACCTAGATCAATTAATCAATCAGGTGGTATTGAATTTACATGGTCTGTATGGATATATGTTAACGGTATTGATACATCAGGCAATCGTTTTAATTCTAGTAATGCAGGCGTTTATAGACATATTTTTAGTAAGGGTACCGATAGCTTTTTACCAAATGGGTTGAACTTTCCGAATAACGCTCCAGGATTATATTTAACGCCTTATAAAAATGAATTATTACTATTAATGAACACAAATGATGTTATTAATGAAGAAATTAGAATTCCGGATATTCCATTGAATAAATGGGTGAATGTTATTGTAAGATGTGTAAATACAACACTTGACGTCTACATAAATGGAGTTATAACAAAATCAACTAATTTATCAGGTGTACCAAAACAAAATTACGGTAATGTATATGTTGCTATGAACGGTGGGTTTAATGGATATATTTCTAATTTATGGTATTTTAGTAAAGCATTAAATTCTGCTGATATTCAAAGAATTGCATTTAGAGGTCCAACTACAAAAACAAATACTAGTAATACAAGCTCCAGTGGGTTACAATTGCGATACCCTAATTATTTATCATTACGGTGGTATTTTGCTGATAGTAGAAATGAATTTAACTAATTATTAGACCTTTGCATGTTGTTCTATTTTCTTTTGTTTTTGTAACCGGTTGAAAATAAACATAATAGATTAAAAAATATTATGTTTATTATTATTATATACAAATACAAATACAAATACAAATACAAAATGAGTTGTTTGGGTCCTAATTATGTTATATCAACCATTAGACCATGGTATAGAACACAAACTATTTGTACCGATCCTAGTATTTATATGAATAGTAATTTAAATGCAAATGGTACTGTATATATTCCTATATTAAAAAAATATGTACCAATTAGTGAATTGAAAATTGCGTTTGATATGTATAAAAAAGCAAATGTATTACAGTATGATTATACACATAATACAAATAAATTAACAAAAAATCAAATATATGCATTAATATGTAAAGGAAAATGGACTACTACAAAAACATACGCTACACAATCTGAAACTTTTACTAACCCTAATAAAAATTTATTGAAGAGAGTTAATTATGATGTTATTAACGCAGAAACTGGAGCTCAAACTACTGAACCAATAACCTGTCCATCTTACACTCCACGAACATATGCAAACACTTTACCTTCAAATAATAGCACTCCTAGTGTTCTTCCTAATATACTACCGTCACCACCACCTAAACCTTCAAAAAATAAATTTGTATTGCCTATTATTGTACCAGTGGTTAATACTCCAAAAAATATAAACATTCCAGACGGAGGAAATCTTATTATAGGAACTATTGAAAATATTTGCAGTGGTGAATTAAAAATTGTCTGCGATACTGATCCGATTGTTTGTTTTCCTTCAAGTTATTCTAATGTTCCTAGACAAAATGGTGAAGATAAATATTTATGTTTTACAAAGGGTTCATCAACATGGTTAGCATCAAGTGGAATAAATACGTCTCGATCTACTGATGGAGATAAATTTCCTACCAATTATAAAGGTCTCGTATCTGCAAACTCAATTGTTTCTGAAAATGTGTAATTAATTTTGTTAGAAATAATTATTGTCTTAGATTGGGATTTATACATATATCTTGTGAAGGGAAAATATCACCAGACATACATTTTTCATTTTCATTTACTTGAATACAACTACGAAATCCTCTATCTTCACCGATAAAACACCATCCTGATTTAGAGTTTGATTTACTTTGTTGAATATTACTCATGGAATCATCCGCACTGTAATTGAATGGTTTAAAACTTGTTGATGTATTTGGATTTGAAATAGGATTTGTATTATTCATTTTTCCGGTAGTATCTTGTATCAATGCTGTATTTAATGCTGTATTTAGTGCATTATTGTTCAATGAACTCGCAAGTGGTATAGAATTAGCAACATTTTGTGCAGGTATATTTTTTAAAGATTGTCCTGGTTGTGTTGGTTGGAATGGAACGTTATTTTTAATAGAGCCATTTGATGCAACTGTTTGAGGTAAAGATGTTGGTTGTGCGTAAGATTGTGTACTAGGAGATGGAGCAGTAGATGTCAAACTACTAGGTGATGAAACATTGGGTGGATTTACTATTGAATTTAATGAATTATTACCAGTTTGTTGGAGAGTTAATGTATCTGCCGCAGAAACACCTCCTTTAATAGTTCCTTGGGCAATAAATAACAAATCATATACACCCTGAATAGCATTTCTAAAAATATTTAAAATAGAACCATGAAAAATACTTTGAAAAAAATTGGTTATTGCGCTAGTAATAGGTTTTATTGCATTTATAACATTTTGTGTGCCTACAGCTAAATATACAAATATATTCACTCCTAATAATCCAAAAATAAAAATAATCAACAATAAAATTTTCCAATCCATTCCCATTATTTTATTAGAATTAGTGTTGTCATCGGATGAATTACCCATTCCAGAAAATAAACCATTGTTGTCATTGTTTGATGATGATGACTGTGACCCAGTAAAAGATTTAAAGCCTGATTGAATTCTTGAAGATAAAGAAGTTAATTTATTTTCTGTGTTATTTTTTGATTCATTATCGTTATTTGAATTCATTCTCGTATATATATTCAATTAGAAAACAAAATAGTACAATAAAACATAATATTTTATTGTTTTATTGTTTTATTGTTTTATTGTTTTATTACTTGAAAGTAAACAAATATAAAAATTGATTTAAATCCCCTAATATTTCATCGCGAATATTATATAAATCAGTATTCGCCATTTTAACCATAAATGGATTTGAATTTAAATTTACTAAATATTCTTTGAATTTAATAATCTCATGTTTGAATTTTTTTGTATCATCTTTTGATGAATCAAAATCTATTAGTTTAATACTATTAGTTTTCAATAAATTTATACGATTTCCTACTTTTCCCAATAACACTTCAATAAATTTATCCATATTTTTGTTTACTTTACTGTATAAATCATCTGTAGCAATATGTGTTGCATATGTATATGTTTTCCAATGATATAATTTGATCATAACAATCATTTCCAGAAAACGCACTGTTATTTCTCTCTCAAATGCATCAGCGTTCCCAGGCGATTTGTATAGTTTTTGGGTTTTGGTTCTATTGCTATTTTGCGATTTGCGCGTAGAATTTTTATTATGATATTTACGCATTTATAAAGTAATCTATTTTAATATACTAGTTAATATAGTATATTATAATATTATTTTATTTTGGTGCATGTCACATGTCACATGTAACATGTGGATACATCCCTCTAGGAAAGGTATCAGCAAACTAAACTCTCGGAATAAATTCTTCACCAAACGCATTCATTTTTTCCAGTTTCTCAATTGTTTTTTCTAAATTACTTTTGGCTGTATTATTAAACAAATAATCTGTATTGGGTGATTTTTCGTTTTTTTTAATTTGTTTATAAATATTATCTATTTTATTCAATACAATTACCAATTTTTCTTTTTGTTCGTTAGAAATCAATTCTTCATTACCAATATTGATAATATTTTCTGTTAAGATCGAAACTGCGTAATATATCAAATACTTCCGCTTTTTAAAGATACTTTGACTATTGTTGTATCGCAAACAATATAAATTCAACAAACTTTTCATTATTTTTTTTATAAATTCATTTTTATCATTTGAATAATAAAATAAAACATCCCATATTATCCATATTATCTCCATTTGAAATTTACTATTAACAGGCATATCACTGCGTCGTTCACATAAACATTTTTCTTTTTTAATTTTACAAATATGTTCAAATTCCATTATCCATTCAACCCAGTAACATGCTTGTATTGTATTTTTACCATCATTGGATATATTATACACTAATTCATTAATTGCTATAAACAATTCTTTAGGATCCTCTTTTTTGAAAACGGTATTAGCATAATAAACATTAGGAGCATTAAGTTTGTTTGTCATATTCACCATTTCAAATTCTTCTTTTTTAATGGTTATAGATTCAAAACAATGCTTCCGTTTAACACTGCATAATATGAAACAAATCTCACCGAATAATTTCCTTATTTTTGAATTGTTACGCATTGACAGTTCGGATTGAGCGTATCCATTTTGTAGTATTTTTTTGAATGTTTGAATTCTTAATTCTAGATAAACGGATAATTTAGGATTACCCAAATGAATATATTTACTAAAAAAATAAATAATTATATCCCATAAATCACTATAATTTCCTGAACAAATCATTTCTGCGCACCAATATATAGATGATTCTATGTTCGAACTAATTAGACATTTTGAAAATTCCTTTTTAACATCCGATTTTTTAAATTCAGAAAATGTTATTCCTTTAAAATCTTTTATTGATCGAATATCGTTAATTTCAATATCCATGATTTATACTTGTGGTATATATGGTTTAATAGTATATTGATTTAATATACGTATAATAAAAAAAATACACAAAAAATACTTACAACCTCCATTAAAAAATAAATCTATAAAATAGAATTACACATATAAAATTCTATTTTATAATACAAACATATATATAATACAAAATGACTAAATTTAAAAATACTCATATGAATAATTTAACAGAATCTATATATGATTTATATAAACATACATCTGCATGGGGTAAAGTATTAATATTTTTTATATTGTTCGCTGTAATATTTTTTGTATCTAAATCATGCAACAAATTACAAAAAAAAGAGGGATTCGAAACCAACTTCAGTTATTTGAATAATGACGACATAGCATCAGAATTAAATAGTACAGATTTATATTTAGATTCGAAATTCTCAGTCAAATCCAGTATGAGCGACGTTTATGACGATTTTTATGCAAATATATATGATGATTTGTTATATTATAATTTTAAAAACAAATATGAGATTGGAACACTCATCACAAATACAAATCCAACATCTGAAAGCGTTATTTTAGATATAGGTTCTGGAACTGGTAATTATGTAGGTAATTTAGCATCAAAAGGATATGTTGTTAAAGGTATTGATATTTCACCTTCTATGATTAGAAAAGCTAAAAAAAATTACCCTGAATTTGCTAATAATTTTATTCAAGGCGATGTTCTTAATATAAACATGATAAATCCAAATAGTTTAACACATATAAATTGTATGGATTATATGATATACTATATTCAAAATAAACAAATGTTTTTCCAAAACTGTATGAATTGGTTAATGCCGGGTGGTTATTTACTGGTACATCTGGTTGATAAAAACAATTTTAATTATACTATTCCATCCAGTGGATTATTCAATAATGACAAAAATTTATTAAAAAAAATTGCCGATACTCGAATCATTCAAAACAAGGTTAATATTCCAAAATATGATATAGAATATTCTTCTACTTTTGAAATAAGTGACCAAAACGTAGCAACATTAAATGAAACATTTAAAAAATTGAATGGTGACATAGATAGCAATAAACACGTAATTCGAAAAAATATGCATACATTTTATATGGAATCAATAGATGAAATATATAATATGGCTATAAACGAGGGATTTATTTTACAGGGTATGATAGATATGGGAAATATAGAAAATTCACGTCAAAGTCAATATATTTATGTGTTTACAAAACCGAATTAGTTTGGTGAAATATTGTAGGTCGTCACTGAACTTTTACATCAAAATCAATTTCTTCTAATAAGAATTTGACATTTTCTTTTTTAACTTTATAAGCAACTGGTTTTCTATAATGAATACTTACATTTCCTTCTTATTTGCATGTTTCAACCCACCATATTAAACTTCTAGAATAACATTAGAAAATTCTACATGTTTCTAATTGTGATTTGTCTTACAATAAATAATATTGAACGGTCGTTAATTTATAATCATTACTTTTATGCGATGGCATATATATATTATTATTTGAATTGTAATTAAAAAATTGTTTATATTATATATAAGTTATATATATATGATTTCAACTTTATGTTATGTCGTTATGTATTATAATATAGATAAATTATTACAAACATTATATTTACCCTATATTATTCCTAATAACAATTATGAAATTATTTCTAATAACGAAGGATTATATTTTTTATTGAAAATAACTAGTTATTTTATGTTAGCATTACATTCATACACACTTTTATACGGATTATTCATCTCAACCATAAATGATAAAAATTGTGTCGCATTGTCTTTTATATATACGAAACATTTGAGAGATATTTTAGTTTCACATAATTATACTACAATGGAATATGAATTAAATCGTGGTGTAATGTGGGTATTTACTACACCGTTAATGTTGAAAATGTATTGTGATGCTAATGATTTATCTGTGTGGGATATAAATATACATTATCATCTTATTGCGATTGTTCCACATGTATTTGTTATTCCATTCAAAACTCAAGCCATTTATTTATTATCTACTATTCTATTATCTATACCAGAAGTATTCTTTTTGAAATCATTACATAAATATAAACAATTGCCTTTTACAAATTTATATATTTTAATATGGGTTGTTTTCATGTTAATCAATATATTAGACATAACTCAATTATCTAGTTCAATAGTAATTCATGCTTTATATAATCTCGCAGATACATTATGTAAATTTATTTGTATTGTTGTAATATGTAATTACAACAAACAAGAAATTGTAGTGCGTGAAAATATGGATTTACAAAGCGTTCAATTTGTATCACATGTAATAAAAAGCATAAAAGAATTTGAAAAAAATAATATTAAATTAACCCCATTTTGTAGAGATTTAATGTTGTATTGTAAAAAGAAGTTTGTGGATAAAATACCAAAATCAAACGAAAAATTAAAGTTAGAATTATTGAAAAAATTACTACCTTTTGATTTAGATGGAGATTACGTAATGTCAGGTTCAGGTTCAGGTTCAGGTTCAGGTTCAGGTTCAGGTTCAGGTTCAGGTTCAGGTTCAGGTTCAGGTTCAGGTTCAGGT
>Ga0209550_10000221_pt1 | contig 50718 bp, 41 predicted proteins | sample LauGreSuBDMM15SN_2_FD_187567 | JGI IMG/M metagenome (GOLD analysis project Ga0209550, IMG submission 187567) | Freshwater lake microbial communities from Lake Michigan, USA - Su13.BD.MM15.SN (SPAdes) (version 5) | ecosystem: Environmental > Aquatic > Freshwater > Lake | place: Lake Michigan...
GTTTGCAGGACTAATAATCTGGAATGGAACTGCTGCCAAATTCTTCAATTCTGCCTCGGATTCCTCATCTTGTGGCATGTGTAAATTCATTTCATCTCCATCGAAATCCGCATTATAGGGTTTGGTATCACCGACATTCATTCGAAATGTATCACCCTGATACATCACTTTCGCAATATGACACATCATACTCATTCTATGCAGTGTAGGCTGACGATTAAACAAGACACCATCGCCGTCCATAATGTGCCGGTGAACTATGTCGCCATTCTCAATCCGGATATTTTCGCGGTCCGCATACCGCAGTGAAATATTCTCACCATTCCGTTTTTCCAATATTTTAGCACCGGGGTATTCATCCGGACCATTCCGCACCAGTTTCAGCAGGAAGTTCTTGTTCATTTCGTTCACCGAAATCGGCTTCGTAATATTCTTCGCAATCTTCAAGGGAATTCCAAGTTCGCGGATCGACAAATTGGGGTCGGGTGTAATTACGGAACGCGCCGAAAAGTCAACACGTTTTCCCATCAAATTGCCCCTTACACGCCCACCCTTTCCATTCAGTCTGTCCATGATCGATTTGAGCGGACGCCCCGAACGTTGCGCGACTTGTCCTACACCGGGAATATTATTATTGATTTGCGTCGCGATATAATACTGCAAAACGTCGTGCCATCCGTCGATAACTTTTTGCGCGGCTTTTTCATTTATTTTTTCCTGCAACGTTTTATTATGTTTGATAATATTTACCAGAATGTGGCTAATATCGTCTTCACTTCGTTGTTGACCATCCATTTTAATCGAGGGGCGAACTGCAGGCGGCGGAACGGCCAGCACCTGACAAATCATCCAATCGGGGCGCGAGAATTGTGGACTGAACCCCATGAACGAAACGTCTTCATCCGATATACGTCGAAATATTTTCAGAACGACTTCTGGCGTCAAATGCATCGTAATACTTTTCTTCGCACCTGCCGCACCCCCTTCGGCGCCACCCCCAGCACTGGCCCCGGCACCGGCACCGGTTTCTTCTGTTTCATTGCTTTCCCATTCCGCAATAATCGTTGCAATATCTTGTTTTTTGATTCTTTTGGGCTGCAAGCACCCGCACCCGTCGTGCGTGTCGTCGCCACATCGCTTAACCTTGCTGCAATATTGAAAAACACTACCCCACCTTTTTTCGGGTTTCATATCCATAAATCTGCGATTAGACTCTTTGTCTATCAGAAGTTTACTACACTTGATGCAAATACAACTCAATATTTTTCGAATCGTAGTCAAATACTGGATATAGAATACAGGTCGCGCCAACTCGATATGTCCAAAGTATCCTGGCGTTTGCATATAGTCTAAACCATCCGTTGGACAAATAAGACCAGGTTCGAGGACACCCATGCGTGCATCGAATGGTCCACCGACCACGGGTCTATTATTATCATATGTATTTCTGTCGGTAATATGCGCAACCGACGACTTTCTTATCTCGTCGGGTGACATGATACTGAATTGGATTCCAATGATTGGTGAAACATTTTGAATTGCTGTTTTTGATTGACCCTTTTGTGAGAACATTCTTTCCTTCTTATATTAATAGAATAATATTTAGATTGTTTATCAATTTTCTTAATTAGAAAATATAATAATAAATAGATAATTCGATATCTGAACGAATTAAATAATTACTGATTAACCGGTTACTAAAAAATGCACAATAGTTTAACTATTACTTAATCATAGTTAAACTATCTTTTTTTTGTATTTCGTAGCATAATGGTTGTCAATCTTATTGTCAAATTATGTAACGCTATATGAACGTTGAATTGTTTATTATTATATTTATTTTTCCCTTTTTTATACTTTTAAATTGAAGGATATAAAAACATATTTATATACTATATTAAATTCAACACATCTCTACCCGATCGACACTAACGACAACGATGCCTTCATCATCTTCAAGTTCTCCCAATGTCAATATGAGCGTCTTTGAAAAATCAAAGACGTCTAAAAAGGAAAATGATAAACGTAAATATAAAAAATCAAATGACTCGGGTGGAGAAAATAATGACAATGACAATGACAATGACGACAACAATGACAAAAGTGATTCTGAGTCAAGTGTTCATGGAAAGAAGGAACGCAAGAATAAGTCAAATCGCGGAAAACGCGCCAATGCCAACGCCAACGCCAATGCTAGTGGTGGACCAAGCGATAAGGGGCAGGAAGAATTTGATATGCAAGAATATAGAAAAATGCTCGCTGGTATGTTTCCATCAAAATATACATCTAAAAGAGTTGAAAATATCGAAAATAGCAAAGAACGCATGGTTGAATCGATTTGCAAAGATTTGAATATTGAAACACAAGATAAGCATCATCGTGAATCTAAGCCATCAAAAAATACCGAAAATAAAAAAAGTAAGAACACCGGTTCAGCTGAAAAAAATACGAAAAGCAAAACTATTGAAAAGAAGGTCGACAAGAGCGACAAGAGCGACAAAAATAAATACAATACCAGAAGTAAGTCCAAAAAACGCGGGTCAAATAATCCCGAACCACCATTGCTCTCGACGGACGAAGAAGAAGAAGAAGAAGAAGGTTCTGATAACCGATCATGGCATACAGACGATGAATCTGGGTCGGAGTCATCTACGTCTACAAGCACTACATGCACGGACGAAAGCGGAGATGAAGCAGGTTTCAATGAATTTGCAAAAGACCAATTGAAAAATGGGAAGTTCAATATCGTAATTAACTTGATGGATGACAAGAGGCATCGGTCTGATTCCGATTCCGATTCTGAAAACGACGACGACTACGATGATGACGACGACGATTCTGAATACGATTCTGATGACGACGATAGCGACGATAGCGACGATGAAAGTGAATCTGACAACGACCGCGACTCAGATTCAGATTACGAACCGAGTGAAACAAGCGAAGAAACTGAACTATATGACCCGAAGCACAAGCATGGACACGGGCGCGGACACGGGCAGAAGCATCACAGCAAAGATAAAGGTAAGAAGAAAGATGAACGCGGTGGCAGTGGGGGTGGCGGTGGCGGTGGCGGCGCCGAATCTCTTGAAACAATTTTGCGAATCAAGCAACAGATGGAGGAAATTTTGAAAATGAACAAGCATGATAGTATTGCACGCGAAACGCTGCAAAGTATGATTCGCAAAGAGAAGGAATTCAAGGAACGCGAAGAGCTAAAGTTGCGCAGTAATAAGAAGAAACATGTGAAAAATTTCAAGAAACTGCTTCGTCAGAAGAACTCAACCAACGATCTCAAGTATTTCAAGCAACATTTGTCAATGGATGAACAAACCGCAGTTTTGAGCGAGTTGCAGTGCCTGAATAAGCTGACGATTACGGACAAACCATACCGCCTGGCACTTTTGCAGTCGAATATTCCGCAAGAGTTTAAAGCAATTGCGCTGAAAAAGATCACAAATCTTCGTCGTATGGAGCCAGGAGCCGGTGAATATTATAAAATCAAGAACTGGGTCGACACCTTTATGCAGATTCCATTTGGCAGAATTTCCAATTTGCCGCTTACGATTTCCGATGGAATTGAGAAATGCCACGAATTCATGGAAGATGCAAAGTCAAAACTGGATGGTGCGGTATATGGCCTAAACGACGCGAAAATGCAAATCATGCAAATGCTTGGTCAATGGATTTCAAACCCGTCAGCAATGGGCACCGCAATTGCAATTAACGGGCCAATGGGGACGGGCAAGTGTCACACATTTGATACCCCTATTTTAATGCACGATGGTTCAATTAAAATGGTGCAAGACATAGTTGTGGGCGATAAAGTAATGGGAGATGATTCAAAGTGCAGGAATGTCTTATCACTGGGCAGAGGCGAAGATGACCTATACGACATTGTGCATTCAAATGGAGAAAAGTATGGCGTAAATTCAGAGCACATCATGTGTTTGAAACAATCGGGAATGAATATTATAAAAAACGTAAAGACGAAATCAGGAGAAACTAAATACAAAGTGTGTTACTTTGACAAAAATGATTACAAACAACACAGCAAACGATTCAGCGACCAAACAGAAGCAGAAAGATATTTACATGATATGAAACTTGAGCATGATTATATTGAAATCCCTGTAAAGACATTGCTAAAATTACCCAAGTATATTCGTGTAAATTTGAAAGGATACAAGAGAGGTGTCGAGTTTTCGAGAAAAAACGTGCCATTCGATCCCTATATTATTGGCGCGTCACTAGAAGAAAAATTACCATTCAACAACAAACACATCCCGGACATTTATAAAATAAATGATAGGCAAACACGTCTGGAACTTCTTGCCGGAATTATTGATACAGATGGTTCTTATTGCGATAACTCAAAAGGATATGACATCATTCAAAAGAATAAAGTTTTAGCGGATGATATATTATTTGTGGCTAGGTCTCTCGGGTTCTCGGCGAATATGAGTGAGTGTGAAAAGTCTTGTATGTATAAGGGCGAAAAAAAGACAGGAACATACTATAGAATGCATTTGTCGGGCGATAACTTGTCTTCCATTCCTGTAAAATGTCCGCGAAAAATGGCCAAAAACGAGCGCGTGATTAACAAGGATAGCATGGTTATGGGTATTACGATAGAGCCTCGCGGATGGGGGAAATACTATGGATTCGAATTGGACAAAAATCACAAGTATTTGCTCGGCGATTTTACGATAACGCACAACACAAGTCTTGTGAAAGAAGGAATTAGCAAGATTTTGAACCGCGAGTTTGCATTTATTCCCCTCGGTGGTGCAACGGATAGTAGTTATTTAGAGGGGCACTCGTATACGTATGAGGGCAGTATGTGGGGTAAAATCGTGGACATTTTGATACGCTCCAAGTCGATGAATCCAGTGATTTACTTTGACGAGCTGGACAAAATTAGCGAGACGCCAAAGGGTGAAGAAATTATTGGAATCTTGACACACTTGACGGATACATCGCAGAATTCGCAATTCCACGACAAGTATTTCGCCGAGATTGACTTTGATTTGAGTAAGTGTTTGTTCATATTTAGCTACAATGACCCGCTGAAAGTAAATCCGATTTTGATGGACAGAATGTATAAAATCAAGACATCGAGTTACTTGGTGAAGGAGAAAATAGTGATTGCGAACCAATATTTGATTCCGAAGATTCGCTATGAGGTGAACTTCAAGGAAGGCGATATTGTTATTCCGGATGCCACGCTGAACTATATCATTGAGAATTATACGGACAAGGAATCTGGTGTGAGGAATCTGAAGCGATGCATTGAGATTATCTATAAGAAACTCAACCTGTATCGTCTTGTCAAACCAGGAACAACACTATTCGAGAAGGAGAACACACTAGTGGTCGAATTCCCATTTCACGTTACAAACGAAATTGTAAATAACCTCATCAAAAAGGACGACAATGGAATGAACAAGAGCGCAATTAATATGTATTTGTAAGTATATTACACGTGGAAATATGTAACTATGTAACTACGATAAATGATAAAATATAATATTTTTTATCATTTATTTTTTTTATTTTTTAATATTCGAATCAAAATTCAAAACACGAAACTCAATACACGAAACTCAAAAATCGTTAAAGTATGCAGTATTTGTATTTTTGGGAGGAGTATGGTTTCCTCCGCGCATCATGAGGTGGTTATATTGTGGTTGGGATAAGCAGGCGCAGCCTTGGCTATTGGTGTATGTTGCAGGACAGCACTCGGAATCAAATTTTGTGTTATTAAAGAAAAATAGCTCACCTTCAGGGAGAGGTATGGGAGGACCGGTGTGATACTTGTAGCTATCAAGTTTATTTTCATTTCCCATACCTTTGGAATATCTTAATGCATTTTTAACCCACTTGCTAAGATTCCAGGTGTCACTCTTTGACTCGACAAGATCGGCATAACCGATTGGTTGTCTAACTTCAAAGTTTTCCTTCTTTTTATCAGGTTTATCATCAGGTTTATCATCAGGTTTATCATCAGGTTTATCGGCATTGTTACCCGCTAGAAGTGGCCCACCAGGAATAAGTAAATTCAGTGGCCCCATTCCAATACTAGACAACGGATTCTTTTTCTCATCTTTTTTAGTTTCCATTCCTTCAATCAATCCATACATGTTGTTTTTTGACCCCGAAAACATCATAAATAATATAACAACTAAAACTATAACGCATACTATAGTTAATGAACAACTTTTCATTTTCATTTTCATTTTATTTTGTTTATTTCTTATACATAAAACTTAGATAAAAATATTAACAAATGTCTAATATTTTCATATAGTAATTCCTAAATAAAGAGAGAAATAATTATGTATAGTTAATATTTTACTATGATGATTTCTTCATTACTGATAAAGTAAAAACAATAACCACGATAACCATGATTAAAACAATAACATATGATAAAGTTAAACCAATAGCAACAAATAAAAATATCGACCCAAAAAACCAACCAAAAATTGGTATAGCCGAAACTAAAACGTATAATAACCACGCGGCTATCATTGCAGCTAATGCTGCCGCTAAAAATACAAGAGCCGCAATAATAAGAATAAAAAAGAAAGACGCCATGATGTCGTATGCGGTAAAAAATATATACATTATAGTTACAAGTATACCCTGACCTTGGTTAAATGAATTTTTAACAAGAAGTGACAACTTTGTAACTAGTGTCAATGCATTCAATGAACGATTTCCCAATAACCCAAAACCACCTCCAAGGGCATCTCTTAAATATAAAATAGCTCCCATTAAGCTGTTCATAGTTCCGGCAATAAGTGAAGTAGTTGCAGCTATCAGTAGTGAAGCCGCTTGTATTGGTGCTAAAGCTGCTTCGACGATTTCTTTCAATAAAATTCCAAAACACTCAAAAAAATTATTTGTAGCAAACTCATTTTTACTCATATTTTTTGGGTTCATAATAAATCCCGCAAATGGCATATAAAGTGGACTGCACCTATTTTCCTGCCAGTTATTTTTGATTACATCCGAATTATTTTTTAAATACGTGTAGGTGAAATACATGCTCGCGCCTATAATGGTGAATACTGCAACGACAACAGACCCGCCATATTTATCTAAATATGTCGTTTTTTCATATAGTTTATTTAATGCTTCAGTTAAGGGGGTATTATTTATAGCATTCATAATCTTGTCATAAGAATAAAAATTAATATTGTGTTTGACTTCTGGTACTAATGCTGATTCTATTGAATCACTCATAAATTATAAGTTCTAGATTTTTGGTTTAGATAAAGTTTTAAATAAAATATTATATACAGGATACTGATATTAATGTATATAATAAATGAATAAATTTGTATTAAAATAGAAAATATATTTATTCTATCCATTCTCTCCATTCTCTCCATTCTCTCCATTGTCTCCATTGTCTCCATTGTCTGTCCTTACACAAACATGTTTACCAACCTTCCTGGAACTGAATTCCACGTTGACTGAGTAGTATATGCTGCACCCTGCATAAGCGAGAATGTAGTAAAGAATACACCACCTAGTTTATTCATCATATCCTTTATTTTATTTACCATAACACCCATAAGTAGAGATATATTACCAAATATGTTAAACATCCCCATAATATTATTGCCCGTAGCACCACGCATATACGACATCATACCCATTGAGTTTTTGTTATTCTTGTTCACTTCACCCAAATTCGAAGTAGCTAGTGTATTAGAGTAGTTCGAAGGTGTAAGTAATGGCGCCATAAAACCGGCTTGCATATTTTGTATACAATATGCGAAATTTTTCATAGTGTTGTGTCCAAACATGTTGGCAATCGGCATTATCATAGGGCTGCAGCGATATAATGCCCAATTATCTTGAACATTTTTCTTACCAATTGCTAAAACATTTGCGATATATAGGCCGACAAATACAGATACAATAAATATTGATAATAATAAATCGGACAACTTCATGTTACACTCTATGTTTGTGGTTGTTATATATAAAATATATTATTATAATATATTTTATTTATAGCAATACTAAATTCGATGTTTTGAATTCACATTTAACTATGCACGTCTACTCTTTCGTGCCATACTTTTTTTATATCTTAACCTTCTTCTATGGTGTCTGGTTCTTGCACCGCCTTTCATACCCACCATATTTGATTGTATAGGTGCAGGAGGTGCAGGGGGTGAATTACGAGCCATTTGTTGTGCTTCCAAAAAAGCGGCAGTTCCGCCGGCAAGATTTTGATTTGCCTGAGGCGATGCACCTGCGTATTGTGCTGCTTCTATTTTTTGTTGTCCTCCTACTTTCGCACGAGAACGACCACGACGACCACGACGACCATTACATCCTCTCATTACTTTACGAATCGTTTTATTTTTACGCACACTTCTTCGAATGGTTCGTTTTGCCATTTTATGTGTATATATATATATTTAACTACAGATTTTTATTTAGTCGTGGCAATATAATAGTAATAATAATATTGTGCAAATATAATATAAATAATATATATTAAATATAATATACAAATGAACCCCCAGGAACGTTTACAGCTTGATAAACTTATTCGCGCAAATGATGTCGCCGATAATACAAACCAGATTCGCGAACTAAAGCATAGTCAGCCGCTTAAAGATGATATTCTTACGCTACTTAAACTGAAACACGACTATCAGAGACTTGCTAAAAGTAACCCTCAACAATTCGACACAATTTGTGTTTCAAGGTGTTCGTTTTTATTTAACAACTATACAGATATTTTTAACAAAGTCAAAAAAGATGAAATCGACTTGAATATTCTTTTTCAGTTGTTGCATGTTCTTAAACTTATTGAAGATGGAAAGCTGGACCAACATAGCGGATCATTCGAGGTTGGAAAATTGCTCAAAAGTATTTATATCGATAGCGCGCTTAAAAAGGCGGACCATTCCGACAAAAATAGAGACAAACATTCGAAGACTGCACACGCGCACGCACCTGTTCTACCTCCCAAGAAGATTTCGTGGGCCGAGTTTAAGAAGACTCAGGTTGCAAGTCCTGATGCCAACAACGCAAACAATACTAACAACACCGCAAATAGTCAATAAAATAAATTGAAGTGATATTCAGAGTATTATTTATAATATACAAACGACATAAATAATACCCACCTACGTATATTAGGTTACACACACACACACACACACACACACACACACACACACATGAGCGCTCCTCTAAGAAAATCAAAAACGGGGTTTCCGGGCGCAATACTTGTTCTCGTTGAGTCTCCCGCAAAGTGTGCAAAAATAGAATCATATCTCGGTCCTGGATATAAATGCATTGCCACATTCGGCCATTTTCGCACGCTTGATGGTCTCACATCTATTGACACAAAAAATGACTTTACCTTGCGTTTTACTCCAATGGACGAAAAAACAAAACAGATTCAGCGTATTCGCGCGGAAATAGCAACATGCACAGGAGGAGTGATTATTGCAACCGACGACGACCGCGAAGGCGAGGCAATAGGGTGGCATGTTTGCGACACATTTAAGCTTCCCGTTGATACGACGCCCCGTATCGTATTTCACGAAATAACAAAGCAGGCTATCGACAAAGCAATACAAAATCCGGGTGTATTGAACATGGATTTGGTTCAAGCACAATTCGCGCGCCAAGCCCTTGACTTACTCGTGGGCTATAATATTTCCCCCATGTTATGGAAGCATATTGCATCGAGTGTTCAGAATAGTTTATCTGCCGGTCGGTGTCAGTCGCCCGCACTTCGTCTAGTCTATGACAACCAGCGCGAAATCGACGCATCTCCGGGTAAAATGGTATACAATATAGTAGGATATTTCACGAAACTAAATTTGCAGTTTGCACTTACACGTCAATTTGATGCGAAACAAGTCGCCGAGGAGTTTTTAGAAGAAAGTGCAAACCATGACCACCTGATTAATTTGCTACCCCCGAAAAAAGTGTCGAAAACACCACCTATACCCTTTTCGACTAGTCTTTTACAGCAGAAAGCCAGTAGTGAAATGCATTATTCGCCGTCTGAAACGATGTCAATTTGCCAGAAACTATACGAGGGGTCGTATATAACCTATATGAGAACGGACTCCAAGACATATAGTGCGGAGTTTGTGGATAAAATGAAGAAACATATTATTTCGACGTGGGATGAGAAATATGTGCATCCGGATATTAACCGCCTTGTGATGGGCGCCGCTGGAGCAACAAAAGCAACAAAAAAGGGCGTAGCAGCATCGGCAGCACCCCCACCCGTAAAAGCACAGGAAGCACACGAAGCGATCCGCCCTACAAAGATTGAAGTCTCCGCGATCCCTGATTCATTTACTGCACGTGAGCAAAAATTATATAAACTGATATGGACCAATGCAGTGGAAAGTTGTATGTCAAATGCGACGTGTTCATCTTTAACTGCGACTATTACTGCACCAACAACGGAGACAATCAAAAACGAGTATCGCTTTACGGCCGAACTTGTAGAATTTCCGGGCTGGAAAATAGTAGAGGGCTATGAAAAAGAAAACCCTCACTATCAGTATTTACAAAATATTAAAAAGAATAGTATTCTGCCGTATAATAAAATAAAAGCGACCTCGACTATGGTTGAGTTAAAGTCTCACTATACGGAGGCTGGTCTTATTAAACTATTGGAAGAGTGCGGAATAGGCAGACCATCTACCTTCTCGTCGCTTATTGATAAAATACAAAAACGGGGTTATGTTATGAAAGAAGATGTAAAGGGTAAAAAAATAAAGTGCGTTGATTTTGAACTACTACCCGACGAATTGCAAGAGCTGCAAATAGAACGCGAATTCGGAGGTGAAAAAAATAAACTAGTATTGCAACCCCTTGGTAAAATCGTGATTGATTTCCTTGTTACACATTTTAATAGTTTATTTGAGTATGATTTTACGAAACGTATGGAGGATGATTTAGACAAAGTTGCAAAGGGTGAATTACATTATAAGGATATTTGCACATATTGTATGAGCCAAGTTACAGACTTGACACGCGAACTAAAGGATAAAAATATTCAAAAAGATAGTGTAGTTATTGATGATATACATACATACGTGATTACAAGTAGAGGACCGGCAATTAAGTATATCACCCAGGACGAAAATGGGAAAAAGGTGACTTCTTATAAAAGCGTGAAAAAGGATATTGATATTGCACGATTGAAAAAAGGTGAGTATACCCTTGAACAAATCGTAAATGAAAAAGGGACGATTGAAACAGGTGGGATACATTTAGGTATATATGACAGCGTAGATATAGTCATTAAGAAGGGGAAATATGGTTTATATTTTGTATGGGGCGAACATAAAAAGTCGTTGTCTGGGGTATTTCCAAAAAGTAAAAATCCGGAGACTATAACATACCATGAAATAGTTAAAATAATCGAGGCGTCGCTTGTTAGTGTAGATGCGGGTGTAGACGCGGGTGCGGATACGAATCAGGATGAAAATACAAAATCCGCAACAAAAGTTCAGGAAATGATTGCTCCCAAAGGAATGGTTCGACTTATAACAAAAGACTTGAGTATTCGAAATGGAAGATTTGGCGACTATATATTTTATAAAACCCCTGAAATGAAAAATCCGTCGTTTTTAAAAATTAAGGGATTTAAAGAAGATTATAAAACGTGTTCATTAGATATATTGATTGAGTGGATTGAAACTACATATAGTATTAAAATTTTGTAGAGTCGCGTCTTGAACATAAATCATAATACTATAATATTTTTTTATAATTTAATATATATATATATATACGTATTTCATATAACTTTGTATAACTTTATATAATGTCATTTTTTGAAAAATTTTTTGGGCCAGTTAACAAGTTGAAAGAAAGCACAGAACAAAAGGAAATCACAAATAAAATAAATGATACATATGAGTCTATTGTTAAGGGAGTAGAAGAGTTAAATGCCAAGGTAAATAGCATAAAAGAGCTTAAAGAAAAACTTAAAAATTTACCTCCTCCACCACCCCCCGAAAAACCGAAAGAAACGTCATCAGGTGAAAAAACCGATAAAGTTCCATTACCAGAACCAGTGCCGTTACCGCCAATGGCGGCTCCACCTAAACCCGCGACATCATCATCCAATGAATATGGTAGTGGTAGTGGTAGTGGTAGTGGTGAAAAACCCAATGCGCTCCTACCTCCTCCTGCATTTGGTGCAGCCGTTCTCCCTATAGCAAAACAAAATTCTGACTCGTCTCCACTACCAATGCCCGGTGCCGGTGCCGCTGAAGTTATACAGCGTGATTCTCTGGATACTCCTGAATATGATGGTGGTAAGAAACGCAAAACACGTGCAAAAGCAAAGCGAACGATTTCCAAAAATAAGAATAATTCTAAGAAAAGAACACGTAAAAATAAAAATAAAGATAAAGAAGCAACGCCGGAATCCACGAATACCGAAGCAGCCGCATTGTAAACTTACGTAGTAGTAATATTAAAATGATATTAAAAATGATATGAAAAATGTTTTACATATTCATATCATTCTCGTGTGTCTCGTGTGTCACGACCTACATCCGATATTGCGCAGGAACACGCAAACGTAAGTCACGCGCCATTTCATCACGATATAAGTCAAACTCCAGTGTAAAGTTGAAATCGCAGTTGCTAAAGTCAACTAGTCGTCCGTCGTGATAACGAAAGCGAATTTTTATTTTAGAAAGACGCTCCAATGGTGGGAAAAACTGCGACATATTTTGAAGCATACTATTACGCGAATCAAAATACTGCGAAACAGGGATACCTAATATTGGAATCTTTGCAAACGCATTGTTCACTCTTCCACCATAGCTATTATCTGCATTGGCGTTTGTTCTACGCGGATAAGGCATTAATTCATCCATGTCATTGTATTTAAACAAATCCATGTAAAAGGCCGTTTCTCCAAATATACTAATTACGTTTGGTGCTACGATATAGTATCCTGTTCCCGTCACTTGAAGCCACGTATAGTCGGCATCTGTTGCTTTTTTATATTCGTAATTCAAGTCGTCGGTTGTCGGCGTGGGGTTGTCGTATTCTTCGCGATTAAATCCTAAATAATACGGCAGCCCCCATTTAGTGGTCATACATGTTGACAATTCGTTGGGTGGCAATACTTTACAATTTTCATACGTATTGCCGTTTACCGAGTAGTTTTCGGCAGTATTAAATAAAAGCTTAAATGTTTCACTCTTGTTTCCGAACCATATTTTTTGATTCACCTCGTGATATATTACGACAAAATTGGTGTATGATGGTATATCTTGGCTAACTGCTTGATTCATTTTATTTGTCAACTCATTTGCAAGCTGAAATGGCGAATAAAATCCTTCGTCTATAGTTATAGTATATGGACCACTTCCACTTAAACTAAATGTCAGTTTTATATTTTGATTTGTATTTGTAAATACGTTATTTACAGAAGGAAAATTTGACTCGATAAGGCGAATAGACTGAACATTTGTTAATTGTTGTGGCAGGGTAATTTCGAATAGAGAAGAATTAGGCCATGAACATACATCTCTGTCTTCCGAATGTATCGTAACGAGTTTTCTTTCTAGAACATAAGTTTGTTGTCTTTCAATTAGTGGATGCTCGGTATATACGTTCCTATTTTGCGTGCCACTCATTTGCTTTGTTTGCTTTGTTTGCTTTGTATAGTTACTTATAATTTACTTATAATATATTTTATTTTATAATACTTTATATTATAAAATAGTAAATTAAAATAATAAAAAATAACTATATAGTCTATAGTATTTCCTTTTACTGAATTATAATACGAAATAACAACACAACATAACACAACACAACACAACATGGATTCTTTAACAGGACTGGATAACATCGATGTAAGATTTAAGAGTATATATTATATTTTCAATATTTCACTACTTTTAGCATTTGTGGGTGTATTTATAAAAATGGCATTTTCATCACTTAAAATAGGGAATGAACAAGGACCGGGGTTTGCTACCGCGATTGGCTATATAGTTTCATTTATTTCGTTGTTTACGCTTTTAATAGCAGTAATCTCTTATCATTTGAAGACAAATGGTAAATGCTTTAACTTATACCCATCCTTTTTTCAAATTATTGCACTTCTCATTATATTCTTTGTAATTATACGCCAATCGTTGGCGTATTCGACTATGATAAATGAAAGAAAAGTAGACCCCGAATATTATATATTTTCGGGCTATTCAAGTGTTTTGATTATTTTTCAGATTATTTTAATATTTAGTTATTTACGTGGAAATATGGCATGCATGACATCTGTTACTAATCCCATTGCCGACCCATCCATTGGAACATTATATTTAAGCGTTACACTATTTGTATTAAATGGGTTGTGTGTCGGTATTATGGAGGTCATTCTTCGACTATTTTCCACTTGTTTTTAAGGTTATAAAGTGGTAATAATCATATTAAAGATAATAATATATACAAACTATACAACCTATACAAAATTTACAACCTATACAAAATTTATACCTTATATCATTAGATATTATAATGAGCGAAGGATATATTTATTGTTTCGGGAACAAGTCTATGCCCGGTATTTATAAAATAGGTATGACAGAGAGAACCCCAAAGGAGCGTCTTTCTGAAGCAAATAGAAGTGACACATTTAAGCCTCCTACTCCTTATACCATTGAGTTCGCCAAATGTGTATTAGATCCAAAAAATAAAGAGTATACTATTCATACTATTCTTAAAAATACTAGAATAAATTTCGGTCGAGAGTTTTTCAGTGAGTCATTAGAAAAAATTAAGTTAATATTTGATTCAATAGATGGCGAATATTGGCAAAGTAATATACAACAACCCCATATTTCGGTGGTAACAAAATCGGCAAGTCTACCCGACAAACAAAATAAAATCGAAGACACGTCAGATAGTTCAGAAAATAGTGAAACATCTAGTAAAATGATAAAAGGGTGTAGAGTTATGTCATTATGTTTTAGTCATAATCAACGTATTCGACATCGGATAAGAAAAAATAAACCCGATGAAAGTATTTGGGTCAGTGTTTATAATGCCACAGAAGATGGAATATTATTTGAAGGACGAATATTAACATTGAACCAATTCGCTTCGACGCATTACGCAACCGAACTTCCAAGTAGAACATCAAAAGTAAATGCATGGCTTGAATGCGAGTGTGAATTAAATGGTTCATGGATTTTTACATACGATCTCCCTACTATTCGGCATTAGTTACGTAATCATGTGGTGTATTTTTCATACAATACAACACATCCCTCACCCCGTCTTTGATGTGTTTCACTTTATACATAGACTCAAGTCTAGAAGTGTCTAAGAAATTATTAGAACGTTCGCTTTCTAATATTTTCCGTTGTTCTTCCGCGTCAAAATTCTCCCACGTAAAGTCCGCGTCTACTATTTCTCTATACATTTCTAAAATTTCATTGTGGCTTATTAGCCCCGGGTTTGTTAGATTCATAGTTCCGGTTGTCCCCTTTTCACACATGTCAATCATAAGCGGCAGTAACTCCGGCAAAACAGACATAGAATTATGTATCGAACATATTTTTTGATATTGAGTAATCTTGGTTATAAAATTACGCGGATGTATCTCGTCCGTTATCGGCATACGTATCCGCACGTTTAATACATTGTCAAACGCCTTCATCAACATATCCGTATATCCTTTTACTACCGAATATGAAGAACCGAAAAAATTCGGTTTTGAATCGGTTGTAAATCCGTTTAATTCTTCCGCGAAGGGGTGTTCGCTATCGTATGTGAAAATACACCCCGTTCCTAAATACGCATAGTGAATATTATACTTGCGAGATATGAGAGCGATCATTACCGGTGAAAAAAGATTATCGCGGACATTTTCTTTTATTTTACCAGGTTGTTCAAGGTAGTCAATCGTTGTATATTCTTTGTCGCCTATTTTGCCATGTGTTCTTCCAATCGTCGAAATAATATTTGTAGGTTGAATTCCAATTATCTCTTCTTCGAGACTTTCGCTATTCTCTGCTCTTGCATTTCCAATAATTACGCTATGTCCCTTTTTTATAAGTAGCTTATACACCTTTTCGCCGATCCACCCATTCTTGCCGTATAGTAATACTTTCATTGTTTTTATATTTTGTATACTTACACTTTTATTTTTATGTCGTTTTTGTCGAAGTTTCTATTATAGTATTATAGGTATAGCTATAGCTATAGCTAGATGAGTTCATCAATTCCATTATCAAAATTCGTGTGGATACTCCATCCGAGTTTTTTTATTTTTTCATTACTTATATAGTATCTTTTATCATTAAAGGGTCTATCTTCGATATACTCTATATGGTCATCGTAATTGCATCCACCTTCGTGATCTATCTGTTTTATTTTTTTAATTAATATTTTTGCAACGTCGTATACCGAATATTCCTCGTTGTCGTCTGACCCGATGTTATATATTTCACCAATAACACCTTTTTCTAATATAATATCAAATGCATTCACTACGTCTTTTACATGAATAAATGCACGGACATTTGAGCCATCCCCCTGAATCGTTACCTTCTTATTTTCTTTCAAAAGTTTTATAAAACGTGGTATTATTTTTTCTGGGTATTGGTTAGGCCCGTATACGTTATTGCCTCGTGTAATGATAATAGGAACACTGAAAGAGTGGTAATAAGATTGTGCAATTAGTTCGGCGCTTGCTTTTGTTGCGGCATACGGATTTGTTGGACACAATATACTTTCTTCTGTTTTTTTATTTTCGTTTTTTTCAATCATGGATTCGCCATATACTTCATCCGTTGAAACATGAATGAATTTTTTGAGTTTTCCATATTTTCTTGCAACCTCAAGTAAATTATGCGTTCCAACTATGTTGTCTTTTGTATACTGCAATGCATCCTCGAAAGAATTTTGCACGTGACTTTGTGCTGCAAAATGTATAATATATTCTATGTTGTAGTCATTTATAATATGGTTCACCAAGTCATATGAGCATAGATTCCCCTTAATTAACTTGTATCTATTTTTGTATAAATCGGATTCTCGTATTTCTTCGTCAACGTTGGATTCGGATGCACAATAATACATCGCATCCAAGTTAATCACGTATGTGTCGTCATATTTTTTTAAAATATAGTTGATAAAATTCGACCCAATAAATCCACAACCACCGGTTATTAATATATTCCTCATTGTTTTCTTGCTTCTTGCTTCTTGCTTTTATTGCTTTGACAAATAAGAATATATTAATAAAGTTTTTTAAACATATTGCATATAATTCTTATACCGAAAAAAACTTATATGTAATCCCATATGTTTCGTTATCTTCCCATAGTCCCGATATTTTTAGTATTATATTCATCAGTTTCTTTTTTTCAGTAGACTCGGTAAATAGTCGTATAACACCCCCATCAAGAAGTTCCGATAAATTATATGATGGTATTTTTAATGAACTATATTTTGTCAAAATCGTTTTTTCTATTTGTTTAATACTATTTATAGCCTGTGTATTTTTGTCTGTATTATAATACAGAATATTCTTATTGTATTGTCTATCCATGTTATCAATAGACAAAATTATAAGAACGTGAATCCCATTAAAAACTATATTGGGGGTAGAATATAATATTCGAATATACCTACTTTCGTTAATAATATTATTTTGTATAGGTTCATTAAAGTAAATATATTCTTTTGTGATATTTTCCGGATGAATAGTTACAAGTTTCATGTATATATTAGATAATACTGCTCAATATTTACACTACTATAATACTTACTATATATTTAAGTATTTCATATCAAAATCTATAATATTATACCAAAATATAATTTAAATCTATTCGGTTAAATATAATAATACCCACCTAATCAAAACTAACCTAAACCCAGCTAACCCAACTATTGCAATGAAATTTCTTGAAACGCATTTCGACGATTATATTGCGTCGAATGCTTCCGAACCCCTTCATCCAAAAATAGAAAAAATATTCAAAAGTTCATTACCCGAAAAGGTAGAAAATCTAAAAAATATTATTTTATACGGCCCCAAAGGTGTGGGTAAGTATACACAAGCTCTGCAATGTATTAAAAAATATAGCAATAGTGGTTTAAAATACGAAAAGCGTCTAACCATTAATTCAAATAAGGAAAATTTTATTATAAAAATAAGCGATATTCATTTTGAAGTTGATATGTCTTTGTTGGGTTGTAATTCTAAGGTGCTGTGGAATGATATATACAACCAGATTACCGACGTTGTTTCTATGCGCGCAGATACAACGGGAATTATTTTGTGCAAATATTTTCACAAAATTCATAGCGAATTATTGGATATTTTTTATAGTTATATGCAACGCCAGTCATTTAATAAAATAAAATTATTTTTTATAATTATTACAGAGCATATTAGTTTTATACCGGATAATATTTTAAACAACTCACAGATTATTTCTATTCCCAGGCCGTCGTTGGGGTATTATAATAAGTGTGTGAACTCTATGCGTCCAAATAAAAATGTTCATATGTATGCTAGTCCGGCAGCAATTTCTGCTATAAAACCTATACATATTGAGCATGACGAGAGCGTCGGCAATAGCACTAGCGACGGCAATAGCGATGGTGGTGGCGACAGCGAGGGCGAGGCTGAGGTCGAGGGCGAAGCCCAATACTATAAGTCTCTTTCTTCTATTAAAAATTCAAAACACACCTCCATTGTTTCTACTTTGAATCCCGAAATCATATCTGTATTCGACAACTATAAAAACTTGACATCGTTATCAAATATTAAAAACGTAATCGTGAATACAAATGAGTTAACAAACCCACATGAATGTATATGTAATAATATTATAGAATCGATACAAAACCCAGAAACTATAAACTATTTAAGGTTTCGCGATATTTTGTATGAAATATTGATATATGATTTGGATATAAATGAGTGTATATGGTATATATTATCATGTTTAATAAAAACGGAAGTCTTAAATAAAGACAATATCGCGGATGTTCTATTAAAAACATTTATTTTTTTACAATATTACAATAATAACTATAGACCAATTTACCATTTAGAAAATTATATGTATAATCTAATAACTATCATAAATGGATATAAAACGTGCCGTTGAAGTATTAAACCTAAAATCAAATTATACGCTCGAAGAGTTGAAAAAAAGTTATAGATTACATGCAATGAAACATCATCCCGATAAAAATAATAACACCGATGACTCTTGTGAAAAGTTCAAAGAAATAAACAATGCTTATCAGTATTTATATAATTTATCTGTTTCTCACCCTTCTCACCTTTCTCATCCTTCTCACCATGATCCAGGCGATGAAGATTCTACAGGAGCAGAAAGTTATATGTCGATTTTCAGAATATTTACGCAGTCTTTGTTGCAAAAAATGTATACCAATATTTCGCAAGAGAATGCAAAAGTAACGATAGATATGATTATAAAAATTATAGTAGAAGATTGTCATGAATTGTCGTTAAAAATGTTTGAAGATATGGATAAAGAAACCGCGTATACGATTTACGAAATTATACACAAGTATCATGCTGTTTTTCATATTAGTAACGAAAAACTTCTTTTATTTGAAAAAATCATACAAAAAAAGATGGAGTTGGATAATCTTGTTATTATTTCTGTATCACTTGACGACCTACAGGGTGAAAATAATATATACGTATTAGAGCATGATGAGAAAAAATATTATATTCCGCTTTGGCATACCGAGTTATATTATAAAATAGGCGAAAAAAATAACACACCGATTGATTTAATCGTTCGATGTATGCCATCGACTCCGTCGCATATATACATTGACACAAATAACGATATTTATATAGATTTGCGTATGAAAATTGCAGAGTTACTAGAACGGAAACAAATATCGTTTCAAATCGGTAGTAAACATTTTACTATTCCTGCAAACCTATTACATGTAAAAGATAATCAGACGCACATATTAAAGGGGCACGGAATCCCAATTATAAATTCAAAAAACATGTATGACATGAGTGAAAAATCGTCTATTTTTGTAAATATTGAATTGTTGTGAACAGGATATAACTAATATATACTCATATATATATCCGCACATCCATGCCGGAAGTTAAAAACACAAGAAGAAATAAATATACAAAAAAACATCATACATATAAAAAGAAGCGACATGCAAATACATATATATCGACGCAACAAGATGAAGGATATATTTCACCCGACCATAAAAATATTACTGCGACAATAGACGCCGATGCTATACGACATAATATAGACTATTTACGCAAAGTATCAAAAACGGACGTAATGCCGGTATTGAAAGCAAATGCGTATGGTCATGGTATGATTCCTGTTTCAAAAATACTGCGAAATCATAATGTAAAAATGATTGGTGTTGCAACACTCGGCGAAGCACTTACGCTACGCAAACATGGTGATACCGGGCATATAGTTGCTTGGTTATATGATGTAAATGAAAAAGAGTTGAAAGACGCAATTCAACAAAAAATAGATATTTCTGTTATTGACCAGAAGCATATACCGGTTATATGCAGGCTTGCTGCACTATGTGGTAAAAAGGTTCGAATACATATGTTTGTGGATACTGGTATTGACCGAGCGGCGATTCCTTACAGCGAAGCCATTCATGCGGCAATTCTGCTTTCATCCAATCCGCGTGTAGAGTTAGTAGGAATAATGAGTCATTTTATACAATCTGAAATAAAAAATGATGCAACTACAAAAAAACAATTACGATTATTTAGGGAACTTATAGATATACTATCCAAAAAACATAATATAAAATTTGAGTATACCCATATTGCAAATTCCGGTGGATGTCTAAACTATAATGTATCGGATTTTACACTGGCTCGCCCAGGGTTGGCAATTTATGGTTTAGATCCAAGTGGTAAATATAATAAACACTTACAACCGGCTATGACGATCGCGTCACGTGTCATACAGAAAAAAAATATATCAAAAGGCGCTGTAGTAGGATACGATAATAAATATATTGCGAAAAAAAATATGACAATTTGTATTGCACCCATAGGGTATGCAGACATTATTCCACGTTCGTCGTCAGGAAAATTATACGTATACATCAACGGAACAAAACGTAAAGTTTTGGGGAATATTAGTATGGATCAGATAGTAATTGCGGCAAAACCGATTGATAAAATAGGCGACGAAGTATTGTTATTTGGTTCGCCACATAAAGGCGCAAAACAAACTGCATATGATGTTGCAGATATGTCAAAAACAATTACAGATGAATTAATTGTTAGAACAAATGCAACAAATCGTATTACTAGAAAATATGTAAACTATAGATGAAAATACTATAAAAATACTATAAAAATACTATGAAATAAATTAGTTATAATTAATAATTAATTTATTAACTTCTCTCGTTTCTCTCGTTTCTCTCGTTTCTCACATCCCCCCAAAACTCCATACGCCATTCTACCCCAAAAGTCACCCTATCCTTTTTCGGGGGATAAAAGTAAAAGCAATAAAATTCATTCTTTTCTACTTCCGCGCCCTTTTTCAAAACATCCCCCAAAACCGATGATCCAAGAATTCCACCAAACTGCTCCCCCATCCGTCGGACCATCCGTCGGACCATCCGTCCGCGAATATGCAACCTCCGCAATCCACTGCATAATGCAGTCATTGGTGGTAAGCGATTCGCGCGTCTCCACACCATAAAGGTAAGGCCGCGGAAATGGGGTAGGCGGACGCTGAAGAAGTGAATGATGTAATATTTTTTCCAATTCTATTTTGGATTTTTGAAAAAAGGACATTTATAAATGTCCAATTTTGATTTTTCATTTCTAGATTTGAAAAAAACATTGAAAATCTCACTCAGACCATAATGCTCTCATTTGGTTTTTTAAGTTGAAAAATTTGTTACGATAACTTTTTTAGAAATTTTGTAAAATGACTTAAAAAAAAATGTCCATATACTTTAGGAAACAAATGGAAACAAAAAAGTCGCTCAAAAAGTCGCCATTTTTTTTATGTAAAAAATGTGACTATTCTACGTGCAAAAAATGTGATTTTGATAAACACGTCTCTACTAGAAAACATGAGCTTATGGTCTCGTTGGAAACAATGGAAACAAAAAAGTCGCAAAAAGTCGCACAGCTTAATGAGTGTGAGAAATGTAAAAAAAAATATAATACTCGCTCGGGATTGTGGAAGCATGTTAAGATATGTGACTATATACCTGAACCACACGATTTATCGTGCGAAGATTGCGAAAACATTGAATTAGATATAAAAATGATTAATAAAGATGAACTCGTGCTTAAACTTATTAAAGATAATAGCGAGATGATGAAGATAATCAAAGGACAACAAGAGCAGATAAATAATATAATACCAAGAATGGGTAACATCACAAACAACACAACAAATAATACAACAAATAATTTCAACTTAAACGTTTTCCTAAATGAGAAGTGCAAAGATGCTCTCAACATATCTGATTTTATTGACTCGCTAAAAATCACACTAGATGACTTACTTTTTTCAAAAAAGAATGGCATTTCGCGTGGTATAACGGATGTTATGATAAAGGGTCTCAAAGAATTGGATATATATAAACGCCCAATTCATTGCACGGATATTAAACGTGATACTATGTATATCAAAGATGAAGACAAGTGGCACAAAGACGAGAATCACACAACAATGAAAAATACAATCGTAAAAATCGCCGATAAGGAGCGAACAGCACTATATCAATGGGCAAGCGATAACCCCGACTGGATAGAAACAGAACAAAAACAAATCGAATACCTGACGATGGTGCGATCGATATGCGAACCGATTGAAAACTACGAGAATTACGAACGTAAAATAATTAAACATATTGAGAAGGAAATAATAGTAGATAAAAATAGTTAGTTGGTATTTTTGGAGGGGGTTGAGGATGTATAGTTTCTTTAAGTGGGTTTAGTAATATATTATTTAGGTGTCGATATATTTAAAGAGTTATTTGGCGGTAATATACCAATTATATTTTCATTTTTTTGTATGTTGATTATAAATGATTATATTCAATGAAGAAGGATTCACCATAAATACGAAAAACGTTGAAGCTTATGAGCAATATTTAGCAAATACATATATTTTAAAAAATGATGTTGTTTTAGAATTGGGGGCGAGGTATGGGTCTGTTTCATGTGTGATAAATTCGAAACTGGATAATAAATATAACCAAGTTGTTGTTGAACCAGATACGCGAGTTTGGGACGTTTTAGAGAAAAATAAAAAGATGAATAATTGTGGGTTTAATATAGTAAAAGGATTTATAAGTAATAAGAAATTAGGTTTAACAAATTTAGACGCAAATTATGGAACAACGTGTATAGAAACAGATAATACAGATATACCATCCTACACTTTAAGTGAGATAGAGGAAAAATATAATTTAAAATTTAATGCGCTTGTAGCAGATTGCGAAGGATTTTTAGAAACATTTTTTGATGAAAATCCTGAGTTGTATGATAAACTAGATATAATTATATTTGAAGCCGATTATCCAGATAAATGCAACTATGACAAAATTAAGATGAATTTAAAAAATAGAAAATTTATAAATATTTTGAATGGGTTTCAAAATGTATGGGTAAAAGATAGTGTTTATAAACAAAGGGGTATAAGAAGTAGTAAATATGTTCCTGCAACCAATCCTACTTTCAAAACTATTTTCAAACCTAGAAATATTCGAAGCAATGCTTATACCGAGTTATCATTTACATAGTATAAAAATACTGCAGTGTGTGTGTGTGTGTGTGTGCGTGTGTGCATGCAAGAGAAAGACGAATCGTGTAAAAATAAAAGAAATGATTGAAATGATTGATTGTGATAACATGGATGAGAAAAATAATCACATGTATATATATCTACAATATACACGCGATTATGGGAACAAGAACAAGAACAAGAACAAGAACAAGAACAAGAACAAGAACAAGAACAAGAAGAATAAGAAGACAAAGATATATACAAAAAAATAAACGCTCGCGTTCGCGGCGTTTTTTAACGGGTGGAACACTTATTGGACAGGGTAACTATGGGTGCGTATTTCGCCCAGATATCCTTACAAAAAATAATAGTTTAGTTTCAAAAGTTGTGTTACGAAATAATATATTTAACGAGTTTCGCCATGAATATAAAATTCTTAAAAAAATAAAAATGATTGACCCTGATGGTAAATTCCATTCACTTCTTAGTAACGCATTTGAATTAACAAAGGACAATCTTCCACCCGATTTTGATAAATGTTCTTTGTCAAAACCAGACTACAAGGTTGACGAGTTTTTTGTATTTAATATAAAATATTGCGGAGACACGAATCTTGAATCTTATCTTCAACGTATTGGTATTGCCACGACAGATGATACCAAACTTGCAATTATTTTTACACTAGTTACAAATATTATAGTAGGAATTTACAAAATGATAAAATCAAATTTAGTTCATAAGACGCTTGGTGCTGATAGTGTTTACTTTATTGAACCGGTGTCTATGTCGAATCCATACGCCTTAAAAGTAATCGACTTTGGAGAAGGAGAATTAAGAAAGTATAAAAACCACGAAGATTCGAATCACGATTATGTTGTGTTTTTTAAAAGTATAGTTGATATACTTACCACGATTCAAGGAAAAAGTCCGAATAAAACGATAGATTTGTTACTACATGGGTTTAAAACACTGCTACAAGATGTGACAAATATGTCTGCGCCTAAATCGGTATCTAGCTACAGAACTATTATATCCCAGTATAGCGATATGTTGGGTAATGTATTCGGTGAAAAATATAAAAAATATGCTTTAGAAAAGTATAAAGTAGCATAGTGTGTGTGTGTGTGTGTGTGTGTGTGTGTGCACGTCACTGAAAAAAAAGATATATTACCTGTAAAATAGGTGTTAGCATTCTATGATACGATATTAAACAATATTATTTTATCATATTTTCTTACCTGTATTGTCGTTTTGCCCTGAGAATAGCATCAATACTTACTTGCTTGTTATTGCGTGGTGTTGTTGTTGTTGTTGTTGTTGTCGTTGTTGTCACGATGGTAGGCATTTACTTCTTGACAACCTTCTTCACGATCTTCTTTGGTCCGGCGGAAGCACTTGAATCGCCATCGGCGGCGACAGCAGAAGCAGCTGCGACGACGGGTGTAGGTGTAGGTGCAGGAGCAGCAGGAGTAGATGAGACCGACCTTACAAGTGCAGCAGGGGCATCTTGCTCATCATCCTCTTCTTCTTGTTCACCATCAGAATCCTGAACTTCGTTGGACGCACGAGGAATGTCGTCGTCGCTGATCGTGTCAATCTCCTGAGTCTCGACCATCTTCTTGTCATCGAGTGACAGATTGATATGGCACTTGCCGCGCAGCGTGGTCTTCGGCTTGACAACTGCCTGGAACAGCTTCCAGGTAACACCGAACTTGCCACCGGCGAACCAGACACCACCGCATTGCAACACGACCGCGACATGCGAACCTTTGGCGATCAAATCGAGAGGAGTAACGTGCTCATTGCAAGGGTCAGGGAAGATTTTGCGAGTAGAAGGGTCAAAGAGCTCGACATTCCACACACCTTCCCAGATGGGCATCTTGACACTGAGGGTTGGGTTCTTGTTGTGATCGGGCTCGCCATTATCGCCCTTGGCGAACTTCAACATCGGAGTCCACTGAAAGTCGATGTGCTGCTGCGTCAGAGTTGTCTTGCCGAACCAGTCCTTCTGATTTACAAGCGCGTCGGCCTTGACTTTCTCTTCGAACTTGACAATGTTCTCACGGAACCTGGTAATTGCGGGCGTATTGTATTCTTCGCCGGGAAACTGAAGCGACATGCTGTATGTTTTATCGCCGGTCTTCTTGTCTTCGAAAGTTGAAACACCCCATGTCAACATGAGAGGAGTTGAAATATACGTCGCACCATTGGTAGATGCATTGAGAATTCCGACGCTTTTGCCACCGGAACTATTCGCCTTGGGCTTGGAATACTTGAGGTCCTTTGCGGGATTGAATGTTTCACCAACCAGAATCTCCTTGGGGGCGGAAGATTTGGTATAGGGAGCGGATGCGGAAGAAGCGGACATTATTGTTTGGCTTGGGTGTTGGTTTGTTGTTTTGACTACTTGTGTGTTCATGCTATCTACATTTATCTTTTTTAGCCGAATCAATTTTCTGGCGCGGAAAATGTCCCGTATAATTCAAAAATATAAAATACATCGGAAATACATCGGAAATACATCGGAAATACATCGGAAATACATTCGAAATAATATGATATAGTATATCTATTTTGTTTGACAAAAATAATCGTATCACATGATAACATCCGGCTAAAATATATTATATTTTCTTATATATTTTGCATAGATATATTTTGCATAGATATATTTATATACCAAATAGTAGTATATTTTATTTAATTTTATTTGCTTTACCATGTATACATCGTCTAATATGCAGCATGTAGTATACACTATAACCACCGCCATAAATAGAATGATTTGTATAATATATTAAAAAAATGTTTATAGTATATAGAAGAGTATCATATTAAAGAATATTAAGCACATACTATAAATTATAAACTACTACTACAAGTATGACATCATTAACGTCGCCAAATATTATAATGATGAATATTAATAGTATAGATACGAACGAAAATACCGCATTTCACACAAACGTGAACGTAGTAAATGTAAATATTGGGATATCGCCCAATAGCAATACTATTTTACACGTGAACCACGAGAGTCCACCTACAGAAAATAACACTATTGGGTCAATTGGGTCAATTGGGTCAATTGGGTCAAGACCAAGGCGTGTATTGCCTCCTTCGATATTAGTTTTATCGTCTGACGATGAAACCAGCCAAGAGAATAACGCGAATAATATAAAAGAAAGCCTTCGAAACAAACGTGATAAAGATAATAAAGATAATAAAATAAAATTAAAATCAAAGACCGGATTAAAGATAGTCACGAAGTTATCTTCAAAAAAAATAAAAAGTATAAATAATAAACAAAATGATACAGAAATAGATAACAATGTAGACGACGAACGCGAATATTCTACAAAAAATAACGCGACCAATGCGACTATTATCGCCCCACCTGTAATAAAGAAATTAACTATTTACACTCACGAACAACTTAAAACAGAAAAATATAAAATGGATGAACTTCGAAAACTTTGTTCGCAGTATAAAGTATCGCGCGCAGGAAACAAAGAAGAAATTACAAAACGTTTATATGATTATTGCAAGAATTCGATAATGCCCCTAAAAATACAAAAAGTTGTAAGAGGGTTTTTTCATCGCAAACTGATACGACTGCGTGGACCGGCATTTAAAAAACGCAATATATGCACCAATGAGACAGACTTTTTTACTATGGACGAAATGCATGAAATTCCATATGAGCAATTCTATAGCTATAAAGATATGGATGGATTTATTTATGGTTTTAATATTTTGTCACTACATAACCTTATCGTAAAAGAAGGCGATAGTACCAAAAATCCGTATAATAGAAATAGTATCACGAATGACATAAAACAAGATATCCGACGAATCGTAAAACTATCGGCGCTTTTAAAAACTCCTCTTGATATCGTGATAAAACATGAAATAGTGGACCCGCGAAAACGTATGGAAATGAAAATACTTGATTTGTTCCAAATAATAAACTCTTATGGTAACTATGCCAACTCGGAATGGTTTACAGACTTATCTCGAGTCGAACATATACGATTTGCGCGTGAGCTGCACGATATTTGGAACTATCGCGCCCAACTAAGTAATATTAAAAAATATGAAATATGCCCTCCTCACGGCAGTCCCTTTTTAGGAACGCCGTATTTTACAAATATGGCTTCAAATGCGGCACTTGTTAATCTAGAAATAGATGTTCTTATTCGCTTTAATGTGCAAATTATAGAAAATCTTATAAAATCCGCGATAGATGTGGATAACAAAACACTGGGGTCTTTTTATGTATTGACTGCACTTACTTTAGTTAGTGAACCTGCTAGAGAAGCAATGCCTTGGTTGTATGAGGCGGGTGTGTATGGTGGTCATGATGGAACATGAGAAAGGAGAGAAAGGAGAGAAACACACAAAAAGAATAAATAAGTATGACCTTTTTACATAACAATCATACTTATTTATTTTGTCAATTTTAGCAAATAACATTCGCAAATAACATTCGCAAATAACATTCGCAAATAACATCTATATAGTTACTTCGTCCAACCATACAAATACGAACACATAGTCTCAAAATTCCCCTAAAGTATTTTGGATTCCTTAAGTAAATACGTTTTGTGTTTTTGAACGCGCGAACAAAATAGTTTATGACCTTAATATGCGCTGTTTTATTCATGTCCAAACTAAATTATAATATATAACGTCTAAAAATACTTAAAAAGACCTCACCTATTAGTGTATACAAGACCACAATGGCAAAGAAAGCTTCTTCCTCCGCTGATTCAGCACCCGCTCCCGTTATCGCCGCACCCGTCGCCGGCGCTTCTACTCCCAAGGCTACCAAAGCCCCCAAGACCCCCAAGACTGATGCACCAGTTGCTCCCACACCTGTCGCTGTCGCCGCCACCCCCGTTCCCACCAGTGATGCCCACACTGATGGTCCCAGTGCTGCTACTGAGACTTCCTTGAGTTCTCTCTTCGCCGAGTTTGGCACCAAGCTTCACACCCTTAGCTCGGGTCTTTCTTCACTCCGTAGCGACTTCCGAACTCTTGAGCGCAACGTTGCTCGCGAGATGCGTGCTGCACAGAAGGCTTCCAAACGTAAGCGCAAGACCGGCAACCGCGCCCCTTCCGGTTTTGTTAAGCCCACACTCATTTCTAAGGAGCTCGCCGAGTTTCTTGGAAGGCCTGTTGGCACAGAGCTTGCTCGCACGGAGGTCACTCGTGAGATCAATGCCTACATTCGCACCCACAGCCTTCAGGATAAGGAGAATGGTCGTAAGATCAATCCCGACACCAAGCTGAAGTCGTTGCTCCAGGTTAAGAAGGGTGAGGAGCTCACTTACTTCAACTTGCAGCAATACATGTCTCGCCACTTTGCAAAGGCATCCGCAGCAGTCCCTGTAGCCGTAGCTTCTTCTTAAAATATTTTCTTCCTGTTTTTGAAACCCAAAACAAAATAAAAAACATGTAAAACAAAACAAAAAACATGTAAAACAAAACAAAAAACATGTAAAACAAAATAAAAAACATGTAAAACAAAATAAAAAACATGTAAAACAAAACAAAAAAACATGTAAAACAAAACAAAATAAAATAAAAATGACATGTATAAAAATATGTCATTTTTACCAACAAAAAAAACTGAATAATCCACAAGTGTATTTTATTTTTCGATAAATATGAAATTCTCTTTCTTCATAGTTTCGATAAGTAATGCTTTGTTGATTGGGCCGTTTACTATTTTTATATTGTCATATAATTCTAGATTCTTAGTTTCACCGATGTTGAATAATTTCATGTTTTTATTTATCTCATGAATATATTGCATTGAATGAATTTTCTCGTTTATAATCCAGTCATAAAAGTCTTCAGTATTCATAGCATCCCGGTATTTTTTAAATAATTGAAATGCATGAAATATATTCATATTATTTTCTATGAACGGCTCATGACTATAGTCGCACCCGTATAAAATGCATATTTTTTTAAATACATCCATCTCTATATTCAGTGTTTTTAAAATATGGTTCATGTCATATATGACAACACTTGATAGCGTTAAACTAAGATACCTCAAAACGCGCCCGCACCCATAAACAAACATGTCCGTATCCTCGCTCAGACATGCATATACGTTATTATTAGTAACTAGTTTCGCACATAGTATATCTGCTTCACCTGGTGCTTCAAAATATGTCATCCCATACGCTTGAAGCAAAGTCTTCACATTTTGGATATCGTCATATTTAATACTAACGAATTTCTTCCTCAATTGCTCCATAGTTTGTGACATTTCGTTTATTTCAGACTCCGTTTGTGTTTGTGTTTGTGTTTCCGCGTCCGGTCCCATCTTCATGCTTTCAACAAGCACTTTTAATCGATAATATTCTTCACGTGCATCTATTTTATTTTTTTTTCTTATCGCAATCGTGTCATTCTTTTCTGTCGGTGGTTTCCCATCAAATATAAATATCGGTGTTATATTGTTGGCGCGAAATAGGGATATCATCAGGTATAAATTTTCCAGTAACGCATTTTCGCTTATATATTTGTAAAGATAGATGCTTATGTCTACTGCTATTTTTTTGCCGGAAAGATCAGACAATGGTATTGATTTTATAGAAGATTTACATTTTGCTTGAAGAAACTTGTTGAGTGCTCGAATTCCCATAGTGATACGATTACAACAAAGATTCTTAGTTTTTTTAAATTGGTATTATACTTACTGGTTATTTACTAACTATAATATATGTTATTCATGCATCAATTTTTTATATATTAAATTGATATGAATATATAATATAATATATACATGGCAACCCCACAATACAATATAGTATAAGAACTATCTAATGCCGGTGACAACGCGCCATCAGTTGAAAAAAGAAGAGATGCATAAACAACGCACAAACCAAACCAACCAAACCAACCAAACCAACCAACCCAAAAAGAATAATGCAAATATAGACTTCGAAGACGCTTCAAAAGAATGGCGCAAAAATAAAATAAAACATGAAAATTGCTGTTTTACGTATACATGCAATCAAAATCAATCATAAATAACCACCCACTATCGTCATGCGCATCGTTCGCAACATTTCATTATTTTGGCGGCTTTCCTGATTTTCCGTGTTATCCGTGCCAGCGGCATCCATCGTTTCAAGACGAATCTCCAAATCGACTATCATATTTAAAAGTTCGCTTTTTTTATAGTTTTTGTAAATAAATTGAACAAAATTAATAATATTATTTTTATTCTTTTTAAACTGAATTGTATTTGTATTGTTATCGATACACCATAGTATGAAATTATTAAAGTTAGAAAGTAGAATGGAAACAATAATATAATACGCAAACGCGTTTGTTTCCTCCTTGTATAATTTTTTTGCAACGATATAATTCGAGTCGGTGCAATTTGATATGATGTTATAGTCAAGTCCCATATAGTTCAATATTTTTATGTTTTGAAATAATGAAAACAAGGACTCGTATTGCAAATAAGTGTAAAACTGCTTTAAAAACTTCCTACGATTTCGCGCTGATGTCGCTGATGCCATATTCACCCCGTGTGTTTCGGTGTTTGAGACCAACGCACCACCATCTACCGGCACTACTCCGTCCTGATTTTCTTTCAGTTTAAGATTGTCTATGAAATTCTTTCGCGTTGTTCTCGACGAAAACTTTGCGCGTGAATTTATATCAAAGTAAGTTTCAAATACTACGTTCATGATTCTTGCCCATATTTCGCAATAAGATTCGTATAGTTTTACATCTTTTTGAATCGTGAATACTCTGTGCAATAATCCATTCGCAGCACTAATATCCATTTCTGCGAAATCCAACCCATAGTTATGCATCGTTTCGTGAATAAATACTTTAAACCACTCCTCTTTTCGATACACGATAACGCGTCCACTTGGTCGACACACATCCGATACACCTCCATTGATGTGTATCGGTTTCAATACACCCCCGCCATGACGCGTATTTACGTGATGGTATAGCTCTTCATACTCTTCGTAGTCTTCGTATGCTGCTTCCACCCCCTGCCCCTGCCCCTGCCCCTGCCCCTGCCCCTGCTCCTTGCTAAATATTGGATGACTTCGTTTAAAAGGAGTAAGGTAAATAAAACACTCTAGTTCAGGTCCGCATTCTTTGGCCGCATATTTTGATGCAATTTTTAACCAGAGGTATATTTTTAATACCCCGTTTTTAAAATAGGATGCACTCTTTTTTTTTATATTATTTATTTCGTATGTGCTATCTTCAAATATGATAAAGTTTACTTTTGCGGTTCGGGTTTCGTTGACATGAAATGAATACGTTAAAACATACATGCATTTTTCTTTTATATAATTTACAATACTACTCGGAATGTATGATGTATTTTCTAATACAGATGTTATTTTTTTCTCTATAGTCTTGTCACTTGTCGTGCGAATATTTACAAGTTTGTGTTTGAAAATATGATCGAAGTGATCTTGGTCTTGGCCTTGGCCATTCTTGAAAAGACGAAACTCGTTGTCAATCATATCATAAAAAGACAACAATATATCGTTTATTTCATGTTGACGTTTATTTTTTGCATTCCCTGTTAGCTGCCTCTTATTCATTTGTATTATTTTTTTATAGTTGCCGCCACATTTGAATAAGTGAAGAAGATTATGGTCTGATTTACTTAGTGTATAGTTCATGGGCGCGCGGATGCGGATATATACTATATTTTTATATTAAAAATATGGTATTCTACATTATAGTTTAACTTTATTGTCTATTTTGCTATTTTCACGCCGCCTCTTCATAGCCATTCACACCTCCACGCTTTGTTTTCAGTTTAGAGCGAACGCGCATCAAGTGCACCGAAACAGATGGCTCTTTCGTATGATGATAATTTATTAACTTGGCGTTGTTGGTTAAAAGCAAAATATTTGCAAGGTCGTCATTTTGAGTAAATTTGGCCAAGGTCGCATCTTCTAAAACCTTGGCGTGTCTTCCATTGAAAAAATCAGGATCAATCGTAACTTCTTCTGGACGAAGAATCACCTTCTTGCCGTCTATTTTTGTTGTCCCTTGTTTTCTTCCAGCATATGTTGCCAACTCTACATCATGTGCTATCCGCGACAATATAGACGATGGTTCGTAATATTTGCTCTTCTTATTCGCATCCATTGCAAACAACAAATAAAACTCTGGATGTTTCTTTAAGAATTTATTCGCCTGATAATAATGCTCCACTGATAACCAGCGATGCCCGTCTAGTGTAAACGGCGCATTCCACTCATTCGATATCTTTCTGCGCCAGTTGTTGCTTCCACGATGCTCGTGACCGCCGCCTCCGCTTCCACCAAGTTCCATAAACCCAAGCCTGTCACTCTGTGCTACATAATCGCCCTGTGCCCTCCCCGGCATTGCATCCAATGCGGTCTTATGATGCACAAGTTGGATATTCTCACTAAAGTGTGGATTTGAAGCCGCTGCAGATAATGCATCCACGCTTTCATCCACCGCTCGCCCCTCCACTTTTTTCGCAATACCCAGCTCCTGAATAAACAATCTGAATTGCGGAATATGACTATATGCACCACTAAAAGTCTTGCCTTGTAAACAACGTGTGACAATTTGCAATTTGACGCAATATGGAATTTCCGGAAACGTCAACATTGCATTCCCGTAATAGGTGATTAATTCATAATGTTCCATCGAATGTGACACCATAATATAATAATCCGGATTAAACTCATAGTCTTCCGAGGCGGCTTTTGCCGCCGTCCCCATTCCTGTCCCCATTCCCGTCCCCATTCCCGCCCCCACCCCCGCCCCCTCCGCTTTGCTAACTTCTGCAACATTTTTACGGATTTCCTCTACTAAAGCGGCGGTCAAATCACCCCCGCAATTTATCACATTGATTTCGTGGAATGGTTTTCGCTGACTTTGATTAAAATCGTTATACGAAAGATTAATAAATTTTATATTTAAAATCACCTCGAGTGCCGCAATTGCCCATGCATCTGCCCAATATTCACTTGTCATTTCTCCTTTTTGCATCACCTCGCGGAGCTGCTGAATCGTTTTCACGCCTTTCATAAACTTAACTTCTTTCTTGTTTTCTTTTACTGCCTCTAAGTCTTGCATGACGCGCTTATTTTGTTCGATGAGTTTTTCGGATTCAGCTTTTAGTTCTAGTTTTTCTTGCTTGCTTTGACTATTTTGAAACCGCTCTTTGATTTCCTTGTTTCTTGTAGCAATATCCTGATTCTCTTTTACTAATCTTTTTTCTTCACGCGAATAATCGTCATACAGAGTTTTATATTCGGCGAACTGCCGGTCGGTAAGTGCATAGGATAAAAGACGCCTTAATTTTATAACACTCATCGTCGTATCAGGGTCAATCGTTTTATAAGCTTGGCAAATAATCATAAAAAAACAATCGCCTCCCCCCGAATTTTGAACTACCTTGAAATTGTTATTTTCATAATAAGACTCCATCCATGACTCATCTTTGACATGACGATACCTCTTTCTTTCCACCTCAAATTGGTCAAGCGTTTGCACCGGAATACTTGCATGTTTTAATGGCAAGTCGGGAATCTTTGAACCCTCCTCCAACATGGACGCGTGAATCGCTCGCTGAAGGTCTCCTTCTTCGCCTTCCTCGCCGATACCCCCAATACCTAATTCTTCGCTTAATAGTGCACTTTTTTGAAGTGCATCTTTCCTTTCTTTTTCAGATGCAGACATGGACGCAGCCATAGACAAAGGTGCAGGCAAACGTTTTGATTTTATCTTAAGCTTTGATGCCTGTGCCGCCTCGGCCATCCCCGCGGTTTCCGCTCTACCGGCTATATATACTGCTTTTCTTACCAGGCTGTCCTTTACAAACGAGTATAGAAGCGCCGGTTCTGCACTTTCCAAATTAATATCATTTTCCGAATCTAAAAGCGACGAAATCGTTTCTTGCATCGCTTCTACGACACCGATTTGCGATAATACTTTGTCATCCTTTATCAAGTATAGAGGGAAATATACGATACCTTTATCAATAAATGTATTTTTTATTTGCCCAATACTAACTATCGTATGAATACCTAAAACTTCTGCTTCATATAATGGAGCTTTATAATTTGAATCTTTCGAATCTACTTGTTCTAATGCTTTTACTTCTGGATAATTTATACTAGGATCAAGTCTTGAGCGAACCATTTTTATTATATTATATAATATTATACTTATTATATAATATTAAATATATTTATTTATATTTAATATACGTAGATCGTAGAACGTTGTTCGTATAACTATATTTAACCAATACCATAAATATAACTTCAAATGTTCGGCAACAAAATAACATGCGTAATTATGGGAGGGCTGGGCAATCAGTTATTCCAAGTTTTCACAATAATGGCTTTATCAATAAAACTGAAACGCCTTTTTATTTTTCCGAACAAAAAGTTGGGCGGTGATAAACGTCAGGATATATATTGGGATACACTTTTCACGGAATTGAAAAAAAATACTTTTGATACGCCTATTCATAAATTACGGCTTCCAATGTATAAAGAAACCACGTTTCATTATAATAACGAAATGCAGAGACATCCACTGGTGACAAACCCGCTAAATGCTATCGTGCTATTTGGTTATTTTCAAAGTTATAAATATTTTGAGAACGAAACTAACCAAATTATAAAATATATGAAACTACAAGAAAAGAAACAAAACATGAAAAGTATAATGAATTCTGTATGTGGAAATAAACGCACAATATCTTTGCATTTTCGCCTGGGCGATTATAAATCCTTGGCACGTGAATATACCCCGCTTGGGTTGGACTATTATGAGAATAGTATCGCATATATATTGAAAACGCTTGGACACGATGCCACCCCCAATGCCACCGCATCAGAGGAGCATATTGTGTTATACTTTTGCGAAGAAAATGACTTCATGGAAGTAGAATCAAATATAGACCAAATGCGTAAGAGGTTTCCTTCTATGGTGTTTCGTAGAGCACCTAACAATATAGAAGATTGGCAGTCAATGTTGCTGATGAGTTGTTGTGACCATAACATTATTGCAAACAGCACATTTAGTTGGTGGGCGGCATATCTGAATACAAATCCGAATAAAATAGTTTGTTACCCCGATAATTGGTTCGGTCCCGCATTGCCAACACATACTACCAATGACTTGTGCCCCCCATCATGGACAAAAATAAAATGGACGTGTTCAACGATTATGTAAATAACTCATACTAGTATTTTGTATACTCCTTACTAAATGGGGTTTATCCAAGTCTTTCATAATATACTGGTAATTTGTTGTTTTTTGCTCTATGTCGCTATAATCCTCGCGCTGAACTGCAATAATAGGCGCAAGTAAATACCAGACGTCTCTTTTTTGTAATTGAATCCAGTATTTGTCAATTGCATACATCGTGTGGTTGCTAGGATTCTTCATAAGTTTTTCAATTCCCGTTTTTATATTTTCGATCAGCGTGTCATAGTATCCATTTTTTACGATGTATCCTGTTGTTGTCTGGCAGTGTGAAACACGAATACATGTATCGTCTACCTTTTTATATGGAGGCACGTTATTTCCGGCTAGAAGCACGATGTTGCAATTATCGGCGTCACTGCCACTACCACTACCACTACCACTACCAGAATGCATTTTAAAAAATTCATTCATATGATTCGCCGCCTTTTCTTTGTCTAAAAATAAAAGGTCGTCTTCACATATCATTACATATGGCCAGTTATTTTTTTTGGCGATTTGTAAACATTTTAAATGACTCATGCTACAACCAATGCGACCATTTTGTAACTTGACTGCATTAAATCGGATTCCGTTAATTCCTATACTTTTTAACTCTTGTTCGATATGCTCCCTTCTATCTTTCCTACTTTCAAGATTAATATATAAACAATGTTTTATATCGCTTACCGACGATGGGAACCCTTGTGGTATAATATCTGGTGTTGTGGTGTCGTGGTGTGGTGGCATTGTCGTGTTGCGTTGCGTTGTGTTGCGTTGCGTTGTATATATATATATAATAAAGTATATGATTTTAATATACTTTATTATTTATGCTTTATATATTTTCTATGGAAATATTACAAATGATGCAAAATATCTGTCACTTTTGATTGTTTCCATACACTCAAGCATCTTTTTGCACTGGTATACCACGTGGTGGTTCATCGCATCTGTTTCAAATGCAACTATGTTTTTTATAAGTTCCGGTTTACACATTTTTGCTGCGACGTTTCGTTTTTTGGTCGTTTTGGTCGTATTGGGTTGACTATGTTTACTTTTCAGTATTTCGTAGTAATTGCCAATATGTGTCAACATTTTCATATTATAGTTTAATGAATAGTCCAATTCAAGTGACGCCGTATTCTCGCTTGTATACTTATATTTTATACTACTCGGCATAACAATAGATTGGTATGTATATTTATTTGTATCATCCGTCTCATCTGTATCATCGTAGCATGTATCCATAATACCATTACATATACTATTTTCAATACTAATTTCATCGTCGTAACTAGAAAAACTATTCGACTTTTTCAAATTCGTATTAGACGACGTGTCCACCGAATTGTCCACCGAATTGTCCACCGAATTGTCCGAATCTGTGCTATACAATCCAGGATTTTCAGTTTTGTTTTTATTCTTTATGTCCAACCATATATTATTTATTCGGTTCCATTCTTTGATATTTTTATCTTTTTGTGGTTCTTTTTGCTCGTGTGTGTGATCATGCATAGTTTTGATTGAAGTAGACATAATAATAATAATAATATTGTCAAATATCTTTATTATTATGTTTAAATGTATATATTTAACTCGATTTTGTATGAAATTATTACTTCAACTCTGCGATAATATCCATATGTTTAAAAATAGTTTTATTTGTTATACTAGGATACTCCTTCATCTTTGGCTTTAATATACTAATAAACTCAATACATTTTATTATATTTTCAGTTCCGTCATCTATACCAAATTTTATTTCCTGTGACGAATTTGTTATGATAATATATAAATTTTCATTCAGTTCTTCAACTTCGTTTGTCTTATCCGGTTTCGTAATATACTTCATAATAAGTTTCTGCAAATTTTTAATAATTTCTAGAATCTCTTCTTTTTCAATAACGCCGTTTTTCATTAAGTTTACAATAAACAAACTCATTGCACGTCGATTATCGTTTGTTTTTGTGTATTCACAAAACTTGTCATAGTTCTTTTTAGGATCCGCGTATTCGATATTGTCAAACAAATTCATAAAAACCTTATAATTATCTTCGAATATTTTCTTAAACACTTCGTATTCTTCCATCAAAATTTTAAATAATTTTGCGTATAGTCCCGAGTAGAAACTATTTGAACTTGCAATGCTAAAAATAGAATGACCAATCTTCATCATATTTTCGTCACTAGTCTCATGCTTTATGAGCTGCGATATTTCCGTTTTAATTTCATTCACCATTTTGTCAAATGTTGCCTCTGACATTTTATTCAAATATCCCCTAATATTTTCCATATTTTTTTGTATACCTTCACTAACATGTTTTGTCGTCGTCTGAAATTGGCGAATCGTCTCCCAATCATCATCCGTAATCTCCGATGGCCTATTTTTACCCTTCTTAAACCCACCCCCCAAATTGGGCGTGACATGGGTTGCTGAACCCATCCCCACCCCCATCCCCATCCCCGCCCCCGTCCCCATCATCCGACTTTCCTTTTTAAGAAAGATAGGTGTTTTGATATATGTTGGTGCACCAACCTGCTCAGATAATTTTGAAATTATATCCAACGTCTCTTGTGTTAGGTTACATAAAAAACCAGCATTCATTATTTCATCATAATCGTTCATATCATATTGTATCATTTTGTTTGCTGTTTGTATGATATACTCCTATACTTATATATTATAACATATTTATATCGATTTTAATATAATTATTATTTTCCGGTATGGTTCTATGATTCTATTACAAATATAAATATTTTAAACTATAAATACTTAAATGCATAAAGATATATTATAATACACTATAGAAGTAAAATACAAAAATGTCTGATAAGTATACTCCTCAACGCAATAATAAAAATTATAGATATAGTAATGGTGGTCAGGGTCCGAACCCGAACCAAGGTGGCAAATTTAATGCATTAGGCGGAACTGGTGCAGGCGACAGCAATAACTATCGTTCTAATTATTCCGGTAATGGTCGCTATAAAAATGATTCTTCTTTGTCTTTGCAAAATGAACAAAGATTCGAAGGTAGACAAAATAATCGTATGAATAATCGTGGCAATCGAAGTCATTTTAACTATCAGAATGATAGAAGTGATGGCAATGGCAATGGCAATGGCAATGACGGATTAAATATTCAAAGAAATTATAATAACTCTGATATTCCCCCTCCTCCCCCTCCTGCCCATCCTGCATCCGCCGCACCTGAATCCGATGCCACCAACATTGAACCCGCGGCCGTAATCGATACATCTGCACCCCCCAAGGAGTTCGATAAGTGGGAAGACCTTGAGGGTATTCTCAACGAAGATATAATGCGAGGTGTTTACTCCTACGGATTTGACTCCCCAAGTTTGATTCAACGTAGAGCACTTTTGACTATGTTTGACAGAAGGGATATTATCGCACAAGCCCAATCCGGAACTGGTAAAACGGGTGTTTTTACGATCGGTGTTCTGCAAAATATAAACTCGGAACTGAATAAAACCCAGGGGCTTATCATGGCTCCTACACGCGAACTTGCAAAACAAATCCACGAAGTCATTTCAAGTATCGGGTCTGTAAATAAAAGCATCAAGTATCATCTGCTTATTGGCGGAACTTCCACCGACGACGATGCATTTGAATTGAAAAATAACATACCCCATATTATCGTTGGATGCCCTGGGCGTGTTTATGATATGATGCGACGTGGTAACATAGTTGCAAAGGATATTTCTATTCTTGTATTAGACGAGGCGGATGAAATGTTGTCGATCGGATTTAAGGAACAAGTTTATAATATTTTTCAATACCTGAACAATAACGTGCAAGTGGGGTTGTTTAGTGCAACATTGCCACCCGAGTTACAAGCACTTACAGAAAAATTTATGCGCAATCCTGTCCGCATTTTGGTAAAGTCGGAGTTGCTAACCCTTGAAGGTATCAAACAATATTATGTTGCCCTCGACGACGATTCGCAGAAATATTCAACACTTAAGGATATTTTCAATATTATTTCAATGTCGCAGTGTATTATTTATTGCAATAGCATCAAACGTGTGACGGATTTGACAGAGGCGATGCAGAATGACGGATTTCCTGTGTGTTGTATCCATAGCAACATGGAAAAGTCGAAACGCGATGAATCATATAGCGACTTCAAGGCCGGCAAACATCGTGTCCTTATTTCCTCGGATGTTACTTCGCGTGGTATCGACGTGCAACAGGTTAGAACAGTATTAAACTTCGACTTGCCAAAATGTATATTTAAATACTTGCATCGTATTGGGCGATCGGGAAGATGGGGACGTAAAGGAACCGCGATTAACTTTGTTACTCGATGGGATATGAAAACGATGAAAGAGATTGAGCGACACTATCACACCATCGTTGATGAATTGCCTTCAAATATTGCGATAGACTAGATTCGATTCGATTCGATTCGATTCGATGCAATATTTGCGCGACCCGTTAAATAATAAAATAAATTCGTATTTTTATTTTATTATTAATATTTTTACATATAAATACGACTATAGCATCATGTTCGATATTAATAAAATTTTAACAGATATGAAAGATGCACAATTGAAGAAACTAGAGGAAATAAATGATAAAATAAAAAAAGAACAACTTAAAAGTGACCCGAGTGGTAAGGCAAGTGCAAATGCGAATGCAGGTGTGAACTCTTTTACGATGCAGTTGAGTAACGAGGTGAGTAAATATTTAAAAACATTCCCCGATAATACGCCAGAACAAGGACCGGACGAAGGAGAGAAGGGAGAGAAGGGAGAGAAAGGCCACAAAAAAGAAAAACGTGTTCCTCCGCTAGAAACATCTTTTAAACTCCCTATCTGTTATTTAGAAGATAGAGATAAACGGGAAATCAACTCCAATATTTTAAATGATTTAGAACTACTCGAAACAAAAAATGACGATTGTGCTCCCATGTATGAAACAATTTTTAAACCTGAATCCGCTTTTAGTAAACGATATGTGGCACTATGGAGTCGCTACTATACTACAAATGTCGACTTTTTAAAAGAGTCGCAAATATTTTATCGATCTTATGTTAACCAATATGGCTGTAAACTTAGCGAACCTTTGCGCATGATTTGTGATGACCAAACGAATTACACGTATAAGCCATATAAGGCCGGCGATGACGCTGGTGCTGGTGCTGGTGCCGGCACCGGAGCAATTATTTTCCCACACGATGTTTACAACACGATTGATAAACTATGGCTGGATATTGCTTGTGACAAGAATTTCAAACAGCGTTTCAGTTATATCGATTTCCCCATGCTGGATAACCTAAACAAGTCGCCGATGGTGATGCAACTTATGAGTATTTATAACCTCACATCGCCGGTGATTTCGCTGCTTTCACCTTTGATTTTGTTGTTTATTCCGTTCTTCTTATTAAAGATTCAAAAATCGCAAGTATCGTTGTCGTCTTATTTCTCATCCCTGAAATCAATTTTTTCTAGTCACCCAATCGGGAAAATATTTTCGCTTCTTGATTTTGCAAGTATGCCGTGGGATAAACGCATCTATGTTCTCATGTCCGTTTTCTTCTACTTTATTCAAGTTTACCAGAATGTAATGTCGTGCCATCGTTTTTATAAAAATATGATTCTTATTCACAAAAATATATTCATTTTGAACGACTATTTTCGGTATACGATTCGAAATATGAAACACGTCATTCAAATGTCACATAATCTTATCACCTACCGCGAATTTACAAACGATTTGAAGGCAAAGGTGCAGCATCTTGAGAAACTATGTATTGTGTTTAGTAAAATCAAACCATTCGCGGTCAACTTTAAGAAATTCACCGAAATTGGAAAACTTATGAAACTAAACTACGAAATATTTGTTGACCATGATATAAAATCTTGCGTAGATTATAGTTTCGGATTCAATGGATTTTATGAAAATATTGACCATATCAAACAAATGATTGATAGTTTGCGAATCAATCCTTGTGTATTTATTAGCGACGAAGAAGAAGAAGAAGAAGAAGCCACAGAAGTCGAGGAGAAAGAGGAAGACGTCGACGAGTTGCCCGAAGGAGAGAAAGACAATAAAAAAAAGAAATCCAAAAAGAATACTTCTATAGCGTCTGCATTATCAGCAGTTTCAAACAAATCTGCAGCGAGCACTAAAAGCAAAAAACATACATCTTTTAAACAGATATACTATCCTCCACATGAAACACCCATTAAAAACGATGTTGTCATAAATAAAAAGATTATAATTACGGGACCAAATGCCGCAGGCAAAACCACGATTATCAAATCAACACTCATGAATATTATTCTTTCGCAACAAATAGGCTACGGATTTTATGATAGTGCAAATATTCACCCTTACGACTATCTACATAGCTACCTGAATATCCCAGATACGTCCGGACGCGATAGTTTATTCCAAGCCGAGTCAAGACGTTGCAAAGAGATTTTGGATAGTTTAGAAAAAGAAAACGATAAACGCCACTTTTGTATTTTTGATGAATTGTATTCGGGAACGAACCCTTATGAAGCAGTTGCAAGTGCATACGGGTATATTGACTACTTGTCAACAATGAAGAACGTCGACCTTATGCTTACAACCCACTATATTTCACTATGCAACAACCTGAAGACAAATAAGAGAATTAAAAATTATAAAATGAAAGTGAACGTCGAAGAAGACTATAATTTGAAATATTTATACAAAATAGAAAGAGGTATATCTAAAATAAAAGGAGGCATCAAAGTATTATATGATTTAGACTATCCAAAAGCAATTATAGAAAATACAAAACAACTTTTGATGTCAATGTAATTAATAAAGCATTAAAGCATTAAGCGTTAAATATTTTATTTTTATTTATGTATAAAAATAAAAGATGTCACTATTCCATTCACAAACTATTTTCAATATTCTTATTACTTTAATCATATGTTCGGCGATGTTTCTCTTTTTTAGAGCTAAGATGAGAATTTTAGAGATTTCGCAAAGAGAACAGGCAAAAGTATTGCAGTCTTTAGTAATGAGTATGAGAAACGGAGGAGGACATCCGCGTCAAGATATGGTAAGCGACGATGAAATCATGAAACATGTGCAGATGCAGATGCAGATGCAACAGGGGGGTGCGGGTGCGGGTGCGGGTGCGGGTGCAGGTAATCAAAATCGTCACTCAAATGACTTGATTGATGTTTCCGATGACGATGAGGACAACGACGACGACGATGACGAATCCTCATCCTCATCCTCATCTGACTCTGAAGATGATGAGACGGATTCTGAAGAGGATGACGAAGAGAACGAAGAGAACCACGAGAATACTACAAAAAAAATAATATTTAACAACTCCGGAGCTTTAGACATACATTCACACACTCTCGAACATTTAACCGGTGACGATATTAAAGTGATTGAGTTGTCAGAGCCTTTATATGCTGTAGGAGGGGGAAACGTTTCTGGAACCAAAGATTTGAATCATCATGATACCAATGATGTAACCGACGATGACGACGACGACGACGACGACGATGAGAATGCGAGTGACGACGACGACAACGACGACGACGATGACGATGACGAAGAAACGAGCGATAATACGGAAGTAAAGATAGAAGAACTCCCTAATCATGCATCTTTATCTTTAGACCAAGCACTACATTTAGAAACTTCTGTCACCGATATCAACACTATCGAAATTAAAACTATTTTTAAGGCTGATAAGCAGCAGCAGCAGCAGCAGCCGCAACAACAACACGCAGACTACAATTCAATGAATGTTCAAACACTTAAGCAACATTTGAAGACTAAATTATCGGCGGATGGGATGCACTACAACGAGACTGCTATTAACAAACTTAACAAGAAAGAACTCATCAAACATTTGACTCAAGGATAGGCGAATGACGAATAGCAAACATTATTTAGCAAAGTATTAATATTTTATTATATATATTATAATAAATTTTATACAATAAAGTATATAGTAGTTTAGCAAACCACAACCAAAACCACAACCACAACCACAACCACAACATGTCTTGGGGAACTTGCTACTCTGGATCAAATAATATCCACTTCAATTTTCCGCCCATTATGGCCGATGGCAGAAACTATTCTACTTGGCAGCCTGGTGCAGTTATAAATGAAAGGATTCGCGAAAATAATGACATTAAGTCGAACTGGGATTACCGAACCTTTTTGCAAAACAACGCAGTCAAAATAATGCAGACGAATTCTATATCTGCTTGCAACAACTGCGGGGCGTGCCCGCCTGTCTACACTGGGAGCCAAAATCCGATTTCGCAATCGAGTGTGCCGTTTGTTTTTGAATCGGCTTTAGACAATAGCCAGCCATTTGGCTATGAAACAAGCGACCTGAAAAATATGTATCTTTCACGGAATGAATTGCAAAGCCGGATGAGTGCACCGCATATTTCTCAATCGCAAATGTTGATACAAGGTTTAGCGCGTTCGAATTGAGAAAGGGAGTGGTGCTAGTAGAGTTTTAATCCTATGTTATTTTATCTTATTTTCAATAATAAGATAAGATAACATAATATCTAGTAATAATATATAGTAATATACTTAAAATGGCAACAAGACGTAGAGGTGTAAAACATAGACGTCGTCATCATGCAAAAACAAAAAAAAAATTAAGTAAAAGATATAGGGGTAAAAAAGGATATAGTAAACGTATTACAAGACGGCACGCACGGCGTAGTGACAATACAGATATAATAAATACTCAAGGCGGGGGAGCTCTTGCATCATATTCTGAGGCAAAAACTGCTGCTGGTAAAGTATATGAACAATTAATAGTAATGAGATATTTACTTAAACGCGCATTTGAATCTCGATCTGATCGTCAACATGATCCCGTAAAAGCATTTGAACTATTACAAGGATATACAAAATTAAGCCCAAATGAACAACATGATTTGCCTCAAGAATTAGCTACATTATACAATAAATATGTTTCACAAATAAATCCTGATGGTAGAGAAGATGAAGCAATAGTAACAGGTGATAATGTTGAGGTTAGCGATGAGGATGAGAATTTTTTTGAATCCATGGATGATTTATTTTCAGGAAATTTACCTGAGGCTAATTTTAGTATAAAAGCAAAAAAAGTAAACCGCGTACAAGCATTAGGTATTATGAAAAAAAATTTAAATGTATTGTATGGTGAACATATAGATGCGGGAGATGCACAACGTATATTTACTGAACTTTTTATAGGTGGAGACAATTATTATCTTATAGTAATATATTACGTAGAATGTCCTTTTGAATTGCCAAATATAGTTCCATCACAACTCTCAAAAAAAGGTAGATTACTTTTTAGTGTGCAACTTCAACAGATAAATATAAGAGACAAAATAGATGTAATAAAAGGACATCTTACTTACAAAGAAATACAACAAATACATAGTGATATATTAAAAATAAATAGTAATATAAGAAAATCTAATCCAAGAGAAATATGTGAACCAATAAAAGTTAGGATTAATAAATTATTAGAAAGAAAAAGTTCATTGTTACGAGTACATCCAAGATATCATACTAAATGTAGTTCTAATAGACTTCAGTGTTCAATAACGATATCTAAGGCACTTTTAGAAGGAGCAAGTATAGTAAATGAACCATCATCGCCTACCGCGTTAGCTAGTAGAACACCACTAGCTAAACCAGGAAAAAGTGATGAGAAAACGCACCAGGTCGAAAGACGTATACATAGTACCCCTGAATTACATGGTTTAACATTTTTAGGTGTAGAAGCAAAATCTCCCGAAGATCTTGGAAAAATTATACTATGTAGATTTAAGAATAATACTCAAGCATTACATCGTATATATACCGAACTAGATTATAATGGTATTATGAGCTTAATTGCCTTAGTTTGTAGTCAGGAACTTGAACCACAAACTCCAACAACTGGACAACCAGCATCATTTGCACAATTATTTAGTGCACAAAACCAAGTAGCAAGAGGATCAAGTGCAACAGGTGCAAGTGAAAGAGGATCAAGTGAAAGAGGATCAAGTGAAAGAAATTCAAAAAACACATCATCAATGAGACCAAGGTCAAGGTCCAATGCTCCGCCAAACGCGCAAACTCCAAGTTTAAGTGGAAGAGGAAGAGGAAGAGGAAGTTCAAGAGGAAGAGTACAAACACCACATTCTAATAATCCATATGCTCAAACGTTTCCACCACCTACGTCCAAATCACGTAAACCTCAACCTACTTAACAAGATAAAGATATGAACGATTAATTAAATATTTTCAATTTATGTAGTATTAAAACCAATCCTATATTATCTTATTTTTTCAAAGTAAAATAACATAATATCTAGTAATAATATATAGTAATAATATATAGTAATATAGTAACTTTTAAAAATAGAAATAAAAAATTAAATTTAAATGGTAACAAGACGTAGAGGTGTAAAACATAGCCGACGAAAACACACGTTTAGAAACAAATCAAAAAAGAATAGAACTACGCGTAGGATTAACATTTTAGCACAAGACGGAGGATTGCGAGTTTTTAATAAAAGCATCGCTAAATCACGATGGGGGAAGCGTATTGAAAAACTAGTTATACAGAAAATGCTCACTCCTGAACAATATCCTAGACAATTAGAGGCGGTTTTAAGTTTACGTAATCAAGAACCAAATGATCTTCCTGCAAGATTATATATTGACCCCGAAACTAGACTACCCACAAATGTAAGCGTTAAAGCAAAACAGCAATCAAATAGTAAAGTAATAACTATAGATGCAGGATATCCGATAAATATTTTAAATACTCTTGCAGAACGCGAGCACCCATATCATATGATTTTTGTTACTTATAAACTTTATGGACCTAAAAAACGTATGAGCATTGTTGAGACTCGAAAGTTAGACTTAAAAAGAATGTTTAGTAGATTGGTACCTTTTAATGATAGGGCTAAATTATTATTATATATACAAAACCTATCAAACCTAATAAAAAGTAAAACAAATGATGATGAAGCAAGGCGTAGGTGTGAAATTATAAATAATCAAATAGCAAGAAACTCCAAAACCACCGATGTTGTATGGAAAATAAATCCAAGAATATCTTCATCTAATCATCGTATTCAATGTACATTAACTATTAATTTTGACTCTCCTTTTGTTAAGGAGTGTATTATTGGAGTAGGTGATACTTTTAAATCATTATCATCGGCTGAATCTGAGGATAGTGTAGATCCACGTAGATGGATGAGTCGTGAACCAGACGGATACATGAGAGGAATGGTAAATCCTACTCCCAAAAGTTCTTTTGGTGCTCGTAGCGTTACTAGTCCTGTTAGTGCTCCTGGTGCACAGAGTGCACTAGGTTTATCAAAACAAAGTCCAGTTGTAAAATTAACTCCATCTGTATTGCCTTCGGGTAGAACGTCGGCAAGTTCTAGAAATCCCCAAGAAGGTATTCAAAAACAAAGTAGATTCTCAAGAAGTCGAGGAAGTAATATGTCTCAAGGGGAAATAGCACGACTCATGGCAAAAGGTCGACAATTTAAAACACCAACCACTAGTCGTGGGCAAAGTAGGAATGAACAACCAACATTAAGTAGAATTCTTGAAGGGGAGATGGAATAACATTAAGTTAACTACGAATATATACACAATCTTTTAAAATAATAACAACATATTATATATATCGTCACAAATACCTATGAAACCAAAAACCTTAAAACATTACGCTTCAAAATATTTACCCCGTATTTTATCCAGACGTGATACACTATTTGAAAAAAAGCAACTCGACAAGTCGCGCAAACTTTATAAGCAGAAAAAGTATTATACGCGAAAAGCCGTCGCATCATATCCTGGCAAAGTATCAAAACATATTCTTCATGCAAGGAAAATATATGGCGTAGAAGATATTCTTCCTTCATCCCAACTTGCCAAAAAGACTGGATGCAGTATTTCCGCCCTCCGCCAAATTGAGAAGAAAGGCCAAGGTGCGTATTTTTCATCCGGTAGTAGACCCAACCAGACTGCACACTCATGGGGACGTGCACGTCTTGCAAGTGCAATCACCGGCGGAAAAAGCGCAGCAGTTGACTTTAGTATTCTTGACAAGGGTTGTAACCATAAAACAAGTCGAGCATATAAGATGGCACTACGTTCTGTCAAAGTAAACGGGCATGGAACTAGACGTGTTCCCAAGTCTTCATTTGTCAAATCATAACAATAATATCTTTACAAAATATATTCGGCACAAAATACATAATAAAAACATACTATGTATTTTTATATGCCACAAAACATGAAAAACATTATAAGCTTCGATGTCGGGATGAAAAATTTAGCATATTGTATTTTTCAAGTTTGCGAACCTACATGCAAAGTAAAAATATTAAAATGGGATGTTATCAATCTTTGCACTCCGATAGTAAGAAAGTGTAACACTTTAGGTTGCGTGCAAGATGCAAAATATTGTAAGACGTTTCGTGCAACATGCGACGACGACGACAACGAGAGTGAAGATGAAGAAATGGACACTTGTGAAAAAGGAGAGAAAGGAGAGAAAGGAGAGAAACCCATAAATAAAATAGTAAATCAGGAACAGGAATACGAAACAGAATATTTTTGCAACAAACATGCAAAATTATCAAAGTATAAAGTTCCAACACCTGAATTGAATATCAAAAAAATAAGAAAAATGAAACTTGTAGACATCAAAGAACTAATCGTGAAGTATAACTTTGCTCTATCTCCTGTAGAACATTCAGCTTCTTTGTCTATTGTTCACGATGAGAAAGGAGAGAAAGGAGAGAAACACGAAAATAAAATAGTAAATACAAACTCGACAAAAACAAAAACAAAAACAAACACAAATACAAAAGATGACCTAATCAATATGATAAAACAAGAATTACACAAAAACTACCTTGAACATATTGAAAACGTAAAAGCAATGGATGTTGATTTAATAACTATTGGTAAAAACATGATGCAAGAGCTTGACAAGGTTTTAATAATGGGAGGGCTGGATGATTCCAATCGCAAAATAGACATTGATATTGCCATTATTGAAAACCAAATTAGCACGATTGCAAGCCGCATGAAAACATTGCAAGGAATGATTGCACAATATTTTATAATGAAACATACACCCCATATTGAATTCATCTCAGCATCAAATAAACTAAAAATGTTTATTACAAAAAAGAAAACAACATATACTGAACGAAAAGCCGAGAGCGTTGAAATAACTGCCGAACTTTTAGAAACAAAAGAAGAATTCATGGAGTTTAAAGGGTATCTTAATAAAAATAAAAAGAAAGACGATCTTGCAGATTGTTTTTTACAGGGAATATACTACCTTACACTCAAAAATATGATAAAGGTAGTTTAAGTGTGTAAGTGTTTAATTTTGCATATAGTTTCACAAATATATATTTATAATGCGCACAAACTTAAAATTAAAATTATAGATTATTATTATCGATAATATAACATTATGGAAGAAATCATTGACCTTGGAAATTTATCTGATTTAGATAATGGCTTTAGTAATAAAAGTAGTCGCGGGGGCGGGGGTGTCGGCGGAGGCGGGGGTAGTGGCACCAAATCCGTCAACTTCGGTGGAGGCCTAGAATTGCTTATGAATGATAAACTGAAAAGCGGTAATAAAAATGGCGGGGGTATGGGGGGCGGCGATAATATTGATTTAGATGACCTGAATGAATTGGAAGACGAGTTGAATGATTTGTCGGATGCAGTGGGTGGAGGTAGTCGCGGGGGTGGCGGCAGTGGACCTAAAAAAATATCAAAAAATTTCAAGTCTGATTTTTTTGGTTCTTCGGGAGCAAGTGCGAATGCGGGCAGCGGGGGTATAAAACTGAGCAGTTACAACGACGATGATGCCAGTGATGGTGGATATTCTGAAGCAAGATATAATAATATCAGCGGCAGCAATGTCGGTGCATCTACCGCAAATACAGACAACGACAATAAAACGTGGGATGGGTTTGGTAAGTTTAGCAATATTCCACTAAATCCTGATGCAAATGTGGATGCAACGCCCCAGATGTCGAAAGAAGAATTGTTGCGCGAAAAATTCAAAATGTTGCAAAAGTTGGAAGAACTTGAAACAAAGGGTGTTCGACTTAGCAAGAAATACAGCATGGAGTCGTCGCTACTTGAAATGAAGGGCGAATACGAGACACATGTCGAAGAACGCGAGAAGAAGAATAGTGTCAAGTTTCAACAAAAATTGCTGATGACTGCAATTACAGGTTTGGAATTTTTGAATAATAAGTTCGACCCTTTTGATTTGAAGTTGGATGGATGGTCGGAACAAATCAATGAAAATGTTGACGACTATGAGGAGATTTTTGGAGAACTGCACGAGAAATATAAGTCCAAGGCCAAAATGGCACCTGAATTGAAACTGCTTTTTCAGTTGGGTGGAAGTGCAATCATGCTTCATATGACAAACACGATGTTTAAATCGGCGATGCCGGGTATGGACGACATTATGCGCCAAAATCCCGAACTTATGAAACAATTCACACAAGCGGCGGTGAACACGATGTCGCAATCATCGCCCAATTTTGGGAACTTTATGGGGGACATGATGGGCGCTGGAGGAGGAGGCGGTGGTGG
>Ga0209550_10000222_pt1 | contig 50639 bp, 51 predicted proteins | sample LauGreSuBDMM15SN_2_FD_187567 | JGI IMG/M metagenome (GOLD analysis project Ga0209550, IMG submission 187567) | Freshwater lake microbial communities from Lake Michigan, USA - Su13.BD.MM15.SN (SPAdes) (version 5) | ecosystem: Environmental > Aquatic > Freshwater > Lake | place: Lake Michigan...
TTTTTTATTGGTGGGCCCCCCGTGAGTCGAACACGGCACCAACGGATTATGAGTCCGCTGCTCTAACCAACATGAGCTAGGGGCCCTTTAACCTCAGTAGCGCTGATCCATTTTTTGGATTTTATCGCGCTTAAACCGTCGTAGCGTAAAAACTGATTTCGATACAACGGTTTTATCCGAAATTAACCGCCTTCGAGGAAGCTCTTGAGCTTGTCAGAGCGTGAAGGATGACGCAGTTTACGTAATGCCTTCGCTTCTATCTGGCGTATACGTTCACGTGTCACATCAAACTGCTTACCCACTTCTTCGAGGGTGTGATCAGTCGACATCTCAATACCAAAGCGCATACGTAATACTTTTGCTTCGCGAGGTGTCAATGAATCCAACACATCTTTAACCACACCGCGCATAGAAGCATGTAATGCAGCATCCGCAGGTGCGAGTGTGTTGTTATCCTCAATGAAGTCACCAAGGTGGGAATCATCATCATCACCAATTGGGGTTTCCATGGAAATCGGCTCTTTAGCGATTTTCATGATCTTGCGGATTTTATCTTCCGGCATTTCCATCTTGATCGCCAGTGTTGCTGGATCAGGTTCTGCGCCTGTCTCCTGCAAAATTTGACGCGAGATGCGGTTCATTTTATTGATGGTCTCAATCATATGAACCGGAATACGGATAGTTCTCGCTTGGTCAGCAATGGAACGGGTAATTGCCTGACGAATCCACCATGTTGCATAAGTGGAGAATTTATATCCACGGCGATATTCAAACTTATCTACCGCTTTCATCAAACCGATATTCCCTTCTTGGATAAGATCCAAGAATTGCAAACCACGGTTGGTGTATTTTTTTGCAATCGAAATAACCAAACGTAAATTTGCTTCTGTCATTTCACGTTTAGCTTTACGTGCTTTGGTTTCGCCTGCCGCCATCTTTTTATTGATGTTGCGCAGTTCAACTAAAGGCAGCACTACACGTGATTGCAAATCAATCAGCTTTTGTTGCAACTCTTTGATTGTTGGCACGTTACGCGCCAGGACTACACTGTATGCATGATTACCTGTAACTTCACCATCTATCCATTTCAGATTAGTTTCATTACCTGGGAAAACTTTAATGAAATGCGGTCTAGGCATGCCACATTTATTCACTGTGACGTCTAATATTTGTCTTTCAATTTGACGTACTTCATCTACCTGACCACGCAAGGTATCGCACAGTTTTTCAACAACCTTCGCAGTAAAGCGTATGGTCATGAGTTCTTCGGTAATTAACTCTTGCGCTTTAGCATACGCTTTGGAGTTGTAACCTTCTTTCTCATACGACTTGCGCATTTTGTCGAATTGCGTTTTGATGTTGGCGAATTTTTCCAACGAGTCGCGCTTTAATTGCTCAAGCTGCTCAGCAGAGAAACCAGCAGCACCACCATTGGCGTTACCTTCTGCCTCTTCGTCTTCTTCATCATCGTCTTCATCGTCTTCTTCTTCTGCAGCTGCTGCCGCAGCGGCAGCAGCAGCGGCTGCTACTGCAGCAGGAATGACATCCGGTTCGACCGCATTGGGATCGACTAAGCCATCAACGATTTCATCAATCTTAGTTTCATCGTTAGTTATACGTTCAGCCGCAGCGAGAATTTCTGAAATCGTCATAGGACATGCCGAGATAGCTTGGATCATGTCCTTCAATCCACCCTCGATACGTTTTGCGATTTCAATTTCGCCTTCACGCGTTAAGAGTTCAACCGAACCCATTTCACGCATGTACATACGAACAGGATCTGTCGTACGACCAAAATCTGAATCCACTGTTTGCAGCGCAGCTTCGGCAGCGGCTTCAGCATCATCATCATTAGCAACTGTTGCTACGTTATCTGACAGTAGTAATGACTCTGCATCAGGTGCATGGTCATAAACTGCAATTCCCATATCATTGAAGGTACCGATAATGCCTTCAATCGCTTCAGGTTCAACAATATTTTCTGGCAGATGGTCGTTGATTTCAGCATGCGTCAAAAAGCCACGCTCTTTACCCAACTTGATTAAGGTTTTTAGCTTTTGACGACGACGTTCTAATTCCTCTTCCGTCGCTTCCGAATCAGAAGAAAACGCATCTTTTAAGAATTGTTTTTCTTTCGCTTTACGATCGCGAGCTTTCGCTTTATCAGCCGCTTTTAACTCAGCACGTTCAACTGCATTCAATGCTGCGACTTCTTCATTTTCTGGCTGAAAATCGCGTGGCTTACGACCACGACGACCAGGAACTTTCACACCCGGCAGAATATAACCAGAGGTATCAATTTCAGCCAATGCTGCTGCATCAGTCGTTTGTTTCACCGACATCAATTTATGATCGCTAGTAGCAGCCGGTGTCACAACTGCAGGAGCAGCTGTTTTCTTGGCCACTGGAGCAGCAGTCTTGGTTACTGCAGCTTTTGTAGCAACGACTTTAGGTGCTGCTGGTTTACTTGTTGTCACTGAGGCTTTCGTTACGGGTGCTTTATTCGGTGCACTCACGGCCTTGACAGCTTTTTTGGGCGCGGCTTTTGGCGCTACCTTGGTAGCACTAACAGCCTTGACTGGCTTTTTCGGTGCGGCCTTAGCAGCTGCACTGGTCTTAGCGACCACTTTAGCGGGTGATTTATTTGCAGTTTTACTGACTGACTTGGTTGCTACTGCCTGTTTAGGCTTAGCAGCAGTTTTCGTCGATACAGCTTTAGTGGCTGCTTTAGGAGCTGCCTTCGTTGCTACTTTAGTTGCAACTTTTGCAGCTACTTTTACCGGCTTTACGGTTTTACGCGCAGGCGCTGTTTTAGCTGCCTTTGCTTTGCTAGGGGAAGTTTTCACAGTTTTTTTGGTTGCGTTCGCCATGGGTCCATCCAACAAATGGGTTTGCCAATGCTGCAAAGGAAACTGGAGAGTGAGCCGGGGCTGATTATTATCAGCAGTCGGGCAGTCCGGTAATTTTACCGGGTCGTTCTGCCATGATTTTTTGGCTTGTCAGTCCAGCAGGATTAAATTAAAAAAGCTTTACAACGTTGATAGAAAAGCCTTCTATTGTAGCACAGTGAAGCAGCATTTCTCCCTGCTATCACTCTCAAAAATCCTTACTTCATTGCGCAGTGTCGAGATCTACCGCTAATCTCAATTGCTCCAACTCGATGTTAATTTCTCGATAACGTACTTTCGCTTGCTCGGCCTCAAGTCCAGTGGCGATCAAGCGTTCTTGCTCTGCCTTTAGGGTTTTGATACTCGTCTTACGTAAAGCACCAAACAACTCTTTACGTGCAAGCTCAAGTTCAGATTCGGATTCGACAGCAATTTCTGCAATTAATTCATCAAATTCGCCAGACTTTTCCTGTAACACTTGAGCGAGTACCGCAAATTGCAATGTTCCTGGTAATTCGTCACAGGCAGCAAGCAATTGTCCTAACATCTCCCCGCCATCGGTACCCGCACTCAACAGCATCTTGACTGCTGCTGCATCCAATTCTCTAACCAAGATGGGGTGCGAAAGTAGTAATCGCAAGACCTGACGTTCTAATTCAACCGGCGCTTTTCTTTTAATCGCCTGCGCAACCTTTCGACCCCGCGGTGTCGCTTGTTGCATCTCAAACAAACTAACAATTTCTTCTACAGTGCTTTCGGCAGTTTGTGCCAACTGCCTAATTAGCTGTAAGCGTAATGCTGAGGCTGGCATGGTTTGCAGCAAGGGCTTGGCATCAAATAAAACGCGCGCGCGACCTTCCGCAGTTTGTAAATCATTCCCTACACTCACTTCATTCAAAAAAAACTGCGACAAAGGCATGGCATCTTGCACCATCGTTTCAAATGCCTCTGTACCAAATTCTCTGATATAGCTATCTGGATCGTGCTCGGAAGGTAAGAATAAAAACTTCAAACTCTTATTATCTGAGGCGTGCGGTAAACAAGCTTCTAAAGCGCGTCTTGCTGCGCGACGTCCTGCTGCATCACCATCAAAACTAAAAATTACATTCTCAGTCTGACGTAATAATTTTTGTACATGCACTGGTGTACAAGCTGTTCCTAAAGTTGCTACTGCTTGAGCAAAACCAAACTGCGCAAGCGCCACCACATCCATATAGCCCTCAGTAACTAAGACATAGCCTTTATCTCGTATCGCTTGTCTGGCTTCAAATAATCCGTATAACTCACTACCTTTTTGAAAGAGTGGCGTCTCAGGTGAATTCAGATATTTAGGTTCACCTTTATCCATCACACGACCACCAAAACCAATCACTTGACCTTTGGTATTTCGAATTGGGAACATGATGCGATCACGAAAACGATCGTAACGTTTTCTACCACCGCTCTCTTCTTCACTACGATCGATCACCAATCCTGCTTCAACTAATTCATTCGCTTCGTAATCAGGAAATAGTGTTTTTAAACTATCCCAACCATCTGGTGCATAGCCTAACCAAAATTTTCCAGCTACTTCGCCAGACAGACCTCGCCCTTTTAGATAATCAATTGCACGCGCGGCTGACCGTAATTCACGTCGATAAAAATCTGAAGCTTTGGTCATGACTTCTGAGAGCGCTAAGGTGCGAGATTGTTGTTCCGCTCGCTGTGCAGGGAGCAATTTGTCTTCTTGCTCTGGCACGGTCATGCCTACACTTTGCGCTAAATCTTTTACTGCATCGACAAAGCCTACCCCAGCATACTCAATCAAAAACCCAATCGCAGTGCCATGTGCTCCACAACCAAAGCAGTGATAAAACTGTTTAGTAGGACTGACTGTAAAACTAGGCGATTTTTCGTTATGAAAAGGGCACAAGCCACCAAAATTTGCGCCACCTTTTTTTAACTGAACGTAGCGTCCCACCACGTCGACAATATCGACACGATTAAGTAAATCTTGGATAAAGCTTTGTGGGATCACTTTAGCGCCTGATGCACAAAATCAGGACTTCACCAAAGCCGCTTTCACGATTGCGGAAACAGCCGTCATGTCCGCGCGACCTGCAAGTTTTGGCTTCAAAATTGCCATCACCTTACCCATGTCTTGCGGACCAGCAGCACCTGATGCCGCTACCGCAGCTTGCACTTCTGCTTGTACTTCAGCTTCGGATAAAGCAGCTGGCATGTAAGTCGACAAAATTACCAACTCACTTTTTTCTATATCTGCTAAATCCTGACGACCGCCAGCCTCAAATTGGGTAATGGAGTCTTTGCGCTGCTTAATCATTTTTTCAATAATGCTTAAGACCTGCTCATCATTGACTTCAATCCGTTCATCCACTTCTTTCTGCTTAATTGCAGAAGTCAGCAAACGTATCGTTGCCAGACGCGCAGCTTCTTTAGCGCGCATGGCATTTTTCATATCTTCTGTGATTTTTTCTTTGAGACTCATCGTTACCTCTCAATTAATTATTGACCTGTAAAAAACACCAAAACCCGCTGCGGACAACAACCGGAGCGGGTTTGCATGGCTTGTACCTCACCAGTGGTGAGGCGGCGAATCAGTAGAGCTTTTTCGGCAATTGCTGGCTGCGGATGCGCTTGTAATGGCGCTTTACTGCAGCAGCAAGCTTACGTTTACGTTCAGCAGTAGGCTTTTCGTAAAATTCACGCGCACGTAAATCAGTCAATAGACCGGTTTTTTCAATTGTGCGCTTGAAGCGACGCATAGCGACTTCGAACGGCTCGTTTTCTTTAAGGCGGATAGTAGTCATGTAGTAAAAACGTTATTACGCAACATATTTTGCGAAGCCGCAAATTATAGCAGCCGTAGCGATCAAATGAAAGCCTTCTGAGTGAAACAAATTTAACCACTATTTCATATCAAATTGCTAATCCCGCAGCAGCTCCAGAAGCCCAAGCCCACTGAAAATTGTAGCCACCTAGCCAACCGGTCACATCAACCGACTCGCCAATGAAGTAAAGTCCCGGCACTTTGTTTGTCATCATGCTTTGTTGCGACAATTCACGTGTATCCACCCCGCCCAAGGTCACTTCCGCCTTGCGATAGCCTTCCGAGCCATTTGGAGAAATCTGCCATTGATTGATTGAAGCACCTAATCGGCGCAACTGTTGATCCGGCATATCAGCTAATCGCGCATCCGGTTTAAAAGCGTGGACTTGCAACCAACCTTCTATGAGTCGTACTGGTAACCATTGCGACAAATGATTCGCCAGATTTTTTTTCACTTGATGCTTGGCTGCCAATAGTTCTTGCGTCACATCCAAGCTCGGTAATAAATTGAGCGTTAGTGCAGCACTATCTTTCCAATAACTAGAAATCTGCAAGACTGCAGGACCAGACAAACCTCGGTGCGTAAACAATAAATCTTCACGAAACTGGCCACCTGTTTTTTTATCACCAGTCGCTACATCAACTTCCAATGAAATACCTGCTAAAGGAATAAAACTTTGCCAATCTGCTTCACTAAAAGTTAGCGGCACTAACGCAGGTCTAGGCTCTATAAGTTTTATATCAAATTGTTTAGCGATGCGAAATGCAAAATCAGTAGCACCTATCTTAGGGATAGATAAACCACCCGTTGCAATCACCACTTGTTGTGCAATGATCTCACCTGAATCGGTAGCAATATGAAAGGCTTCACCTTGTTTACCTACCTTGCGTACAGCGGTCGGCATACGCCAACTCACCATACCCACTTCACACTCCGCTTTCAGCATTTGAATAATGTCTTCTGCAGAACGATCGCAAAATAATTGTCCTTTATGCTTTTCATGAAAAGGAATTGCGTAACGTTTAATGAGATCAATAAAATCTTTAGGCGTATAACGTGACAAAGCACTTTTACAAAAATGCGGATTTTGCGAAAGGAAATTTTGCGGCGTCGTATCGATGTTAGTGAAATTACAGCGTCCACCACCAGAAATACGAATCTTCTCTGCTAATTTTTCTGCATGATCAATTAAGACCACACGCTTACCGCGTTGCCCAGCAACTGCAGCACACATCATGCCGGCCGCACCTGCACCAATCACTGCCACATCAAATGCTTGCGTCATATTTTCAATTGCCTAGCGATCTGCTTACACTGTGCAACTTGTTCTTTAATTGCAAACGGAATCAACTCTTCTTGCAACAAGGCTTGCTTAATCCATGCTGCAGTAGTGGCAGCATCATTAGCAGGTAAATCTGGAAAATGATCCACTGGTTCTTGACGCTCTACCAGCGTTGAACGTTGATGTGCATGAAACCACTCAATCGCATTCGCACGTTTTGCATTCGCAACCGTTTCACCTTCCGTACCTCGCATGAGAAAGACATCACCTTGTTCTGGATTAGCAGAAGTAGAAAAATAATCGCACAACAAAGTAAAGTATTCAGGATGCGTATACGAGACTAAACGTAATGCCTTGCCAGCAAAGGGCTGCATAATTTTTACCAACATATGGGTGGAATTACGCAAACCCAGTACTCGCCTTACTTGTAACAACTGATAAAGCTCTGGCGCCAAGTTTTGTATCGCTATGAAAGCGGGTTGTTGCTGTGTGAATTTTTCTGCAACGGCATGTGCATCAATACACTCTTGCACATCCATCAGAGAAAAAATTTCTGCAGTTGTGACGCGACCCGGATCATCCGTCATACCATGCACTAACACCGGCACACCTTCACGCGCTAATAAACAAGCCAATAAGGGTGTGAGATTCGGTAGTTGTCTAGCACCGTTATAACTAGGAATTACAACAGGCGCATAAGACCCTTCTGGTGCAACTAGCGGTGTAAATGAAGCTTCAGCAGCATGCAAAAATCCTGCTAATTCTTGCACTGACTCGCCCTTAATGCGCATCGCAATTAAAAATGCGCCTAACTCGATCTCCGACATCTGGCTATTTAACATTGCAGCATAAATCGCTTGCGCATCTTCGCGCGATAAATCACGCGCTCCTTTTTTACCGCGACCAATTTCGCGTATAAAAGGCGCTGCATGAAAGCGTGTTTGATCTTGTGAATATTGTTTCATCTTGCAAGCTTACACTGAAGTGCAAGACATCAATAAAATTATCCAGTCTAGCTTACATTACAATACGTCTTTCATTTATAGAAACGTCTTTCTTCCACTGCTCACCCCATGATTGTTCTAGGCATTGAATCCTCTTGCGATGAAACCGGCTTAGCTTTGTATGACACAGAGCAGGGTCTGCGTGCACATGCGCTGTATTCACAAGTCACTATGCATGAAGAATATGGCGGTGTCGTTCCTGAATTAGCTTCACGTGATCATATTCGTCGCACTATTCCCTTACTCGAGCAAGTACTGCAGTCTAGCCAATTAGACATGGCTGCTATAGATGCGATTGCTTATACACAGGGCCCAGGTCTTGCAGGTGCGTTGTTAGTCGGCGCATCAGTGGCATGCGGTCTAGGACTCGCACTTGATAAACCAGTGATAGGCGTACATCATTTAGAAGGGCATCTACTCTCTCCTCTACTCGCCTCGCATCCTCCTGCATTTCCTTTCATTGCTTTGCTGGTTTCAGGCGGACACACACAATTAATGCGGGTGGATGGTGTCGGTGCCTACACCTTATTAGGTGAAACTTTAGATGATGCAGCAGGTGAAGCATTTGATAAATCAGCGAAATTGCTCGGCTTAGGTTATCCCGGTGGACCTGCAATTTCTCGTATCGCTGAAACAGGCGATCCGAATGTCTATCAATTACCGCGCCCTATGCTGCATGCAAAAAATCTGGATTTTAGTTTTTCTGGATTAAAAACTGCAGTACTCACACTGGTTAAAAATCATCCTCATCCACTGACAGCAGAAGATAAAGCGAATATTGCACGCGCTTTTGTGGATGCCATGGTTGAGGTGTTAGTTGCTAAATCGCTCGCCGCTTTACAACGAAATAATTTACAACGATTAGTAGTAGCAGGAGGTGTAGGTGCTAACACACAGTTGCGCAACATGCTGAATGCAGCCGCGAAGAAAAAACGTTTTGAAGTTTTTTATCCTGAATTGGAATTTTGTACAGACAATGGCGCCATGATTGCTTTTGCTGGCGCACTACGTTTGCAGCGCTCGCCACAAGCAGCGAGTAAAGATTATCGCTTTAATGTAAAGCCGCGCTGGCCATTAGATCAAATCGACTAAGCTCGCTAACTTCAACACGACTTAATCAGTTTTCTTACTACCTAAGCGACTCTCTTTACCGCTTAATAAATTAGCTATATTTTTATGATGACGGTAAATTAGTAAACCACTCATGATCAAGACTGCGAATAGCTTGATATCAGCACCAAATAACAAACCATAATAAAACGGCGCAAAGACAGCAGAGACCAAAGCGGCAAGTGAAGAATAACGAAATGCATACGCAATCACCATCCAAGTCACTAGCGTTGCCAATCCCAAAATTGGATTTAAGCCTAACAACACACCCAGTGCGGTAGCAACGCCTTTGCCACCAGCAAAGCGTAAAAACACTGGCCACAAATGTCCAAGAAAAACAGCAAGTGCAATGAGTGCAATTCCTGTCTCACCTAAAGCAAATTGTTCATCCAATCGCAGCGCTAACCACACAGCAAGCCAACCCTTAGCGCAATCACCTATTAGCGTTAAAACCGCAGCAAGCTTATTACCGCTTCTGAGTACATTCGTTGCACCAGGATTTTTAGAGCCATAGGTGCGTGGATCAGCAAGGCGAAATACTTTACTCACCAATACAGCAAACGAAATTGAACCCAGTAAGTAAGCAAGGACAATAGCGATTGTGATGTTCATAACTGTGAGATCTCAAATTGATTAGTGAAGTAATTGGTGAAGCATTATGCACTAGCTGATTATGCTCACTAAATTACATAATCAGCTTAAAGTGAAACACATCAACCTCTAGGATGATGTTCTGCATGAATTTTCTTTAAACGTTCACGAGCTACATGCGTGTAAATCTGCGTGGTTGAAATATCTGCATGACCTAATAATAACTGCACCACACGCAAATCAGCACCATGATTTAATAAATGCGTAGCAAAAGCATGGCGCAAAGTATGGGGAGAAAGTGGCGCATTAATTTCAGCACGCAATGCATATTTTTTAATGATTTGCCAAAACATTTGCCGTGTCATAGGACCGCCTAGTGCTGTGACAAATAAAGCATCATGTATTTTTCCATTTAAGATAAGTACACGGGCTTCTTTTAAATAGCGCTCTATCCAAACACGTGCTTCTTCACCAAAGGGCACCAAGCGGGTTTTATCACCCTTACCTGTCACGCGCAACACACCTTCATTCATTCCTACTTCAACTGACTTTAACAACACTAATTCTGAAACACGTAAACCACTGGCATACATGAGCTCTAACATCGTACGATCACGTAAACCTAAAGGCGTGTGAATATCTGGCGCAGCAAGTAAAGCTTCTACGTTTTGTTCAGACAAAGTTTTAGGAAAACGTGCAGGCTGACGAGCCGACTTCAAACGTACACATGGATCAGTTTGGATACGATTGGTTCTGAGTGCAAATTGATAAAATCTTCTCAGCACTGCTAAACGACGATTAGAAGACGTCGCTTTACTATGTTCATGCTTGAAAGCGAAATAAGCGTGAATATCTGCTTCTACTGTTTCTAATAAATTTTTAGCACGATCACGCTGTAACCACTCAGCAAACAATAACAGATCGCGCTTATACGCTTCTAAGGTATTTTTTGATAAGCCATCTTCTAACCACAGCACATCACTAAATTCATCAATGATGATCTGCCCCGGTTTCTCAGATAACTCACCCTCCGTTGAATTTTTTTTATGCCGTGTCATCAACGACTAAAAACTAAATTCGGTAGCCACAATGAGATTTGCGGCACATAAGTTATCAGCAATAAAAAGACCAGCATAGTAAGCAACCAAGGCAGAACTGCTACCGTTAGTTCTGTAATGCCCATCTTGGTAATACTGGAAGCGACATATAAATTTAAACCTACCGGTGGATGACACATACCTATCTCCATGTTCACCACCATGATGATGCCGAAATGAACAGGATCCACACCCAACGCAATCGCAACTGGAAACAAGATAGGCGCCATGATGAGCACAATAGAAGAAGGCTCCATCACATTTCCTGCTAACAGCAACAGCAAATTCACTACCAATAAAAAGCTCACCAAACCAAAACCTTTATCCATGATCCAACCTGCCATGGCTTGAGGTATACCTTCACTGGTCATCAAAAAAGAAAACAAGACAGCATTGGTAATTATGTAGAGCAGCATGGCTGACATCGCCGCTGAACTTAGCAAGACTTTAGGTACTTGGTTTAAATTTAAATCTTTGTATACAAACACAGCGATGATAAAAGCATAAACAGCAGCCATTGCTGCCGCTTCAGTGGGCGTGAAGATGCCTGAATAAATACCACCCATCACAATCACGATTAGTAACAAGCCCCATGCGCTGCGTCTAAATGCCAACCAACGCTCAGTCCAACTCGCTTTATCCATACGTGGATAATTATGTTTACGAGCGAGTATCCACGTGGTCAATCCAAGCAAGGTAGCCAACATCAAACCTGGAATAACACCTGCCATAAATAACTTACCAACCGATGTATTAGTCGAGACCGAATACATCACCATCACAATTGATGGCGGAATCAAAATACCTAAAGCACCTGAAGTGGTAATCACACCAGCACCAAAAGATTTTGGGTAACCTTGCTTGACCATCGCAGGCAAAATAATAGAACCGATCGCAACCACTGTTGCAGGCGAAGAACCAGACACAGCAGCAAACAACGCACAAGCCAACACACCGGCCAAAGCAAGTCCACCATGCCAATGTCCCACCATAGAAGTCGCAAACTGAATCATGCGACGCGCCACACCGCCATGCGTTAAGAAATTACCTGCCAAAATAAAAAACGGGATCGCCATGATCTCGAATTTTTCTATACCAGTAAAAAGTTTGAGTGCGACTGCTTCAACTGGCACATCCGTCATCGTAAAAAGAAAACTTAATACCGTCAGACCCAAAGCAATTGAGATGGGCATGCCCGTTAACATGAGCACAATCAGCAAAGCAAAAATAAACAATGCACTCATGAGCGCACCTCTGTATTACCAACAGGTTCTTGCTCTAAGCCTTCAACATGCGTGTGATCATGCACTGGCAATTCACCACTACGCAGAAAATGATAAGCAACTTGTAAAAAACGAAAACACATCAATCCTGAACCTACAGGAATCGCTAGATATACAATCCAAATCGGTATCTCCAATACTTCTGATGTGCTTGATGTGCTACTTAATTCATAAACAAAGTTTGCACCTAAGGTCGCAATAACGCCGGTGAAACTAGCACCAGCTAATAAGCCAAATAAGATAAATTTATTTTTCCATGGTGAGGACAAGCGATTCACCAACACATCGACACCTACATGTATGCCTGTACGCACACCATAAGCAGCACCGAATTTTGCCATCCACACAAACAAATAAATGGTTAGCTCTTGTGCCCAACTCGTATTTAAACGGAGCAAACTATCTTGAATAAAGGGAATGGGAAAGCCAGAAGCATAGCGATGCAATACGGCGAGAAAAATAATCAGCGTGGCCAAGCCCATTAAACTGGCAATGAACCACTCTTCTAAATGATTAAGAAATTTCATGCGTTTTTTAGTGCGTTGCTTTATTTACAGCAGCGATTAATTCTTTACCTATACGATCTTCCATCGTTTTTTGCACTGGTAATAAGGCTGCCTGCCATGCTGCTTTTTCTTTTTCATTAGGCACATAGACTGTTGTCGTACCCGCTTTTTTAACAGCTTCTAAAGCTTTATCATTTTCTTGTTGCGCAATCGTGTTGGCATATTTACTCGCCTCACGCATTGCACTATCTAATTGAGTACGCACATCAGCTGGCAGCTTATCCCAGAATTTTTTATTCACAATCACTGCGTAACCAATGTAACCATGATTAGTCACTGTCAGATGTTTTTGCACTTCATGCATTTTTTGTGTGTAAAGATTCGAAGGTGGATTCTCAGCACCATCGACCACACCAGTTTGCAGTGCCTGATACACCTCTGAAAATGCCATCACTTGTGGATTAGCTCCCAACACACGCATTTGTTCGTCTAATACTTTGGAAGCTTGAATACGCATTTTCAAACCCTTCATATCAGCTGGCGCATGAATAGGACGATTGGATGACATCATTTTGAAACCGTTATCCCAATATGCCAATCCTAAAATACCCTTGGCATCTAATTTATTCAGTAGTTCGCGACCAATGGGACCCTCTGTGATTTTGGCTAAGGCTTTTTTGTCTGCAAAGATAAAAGGTAAATCAAAGAGTTCAAACTCTTTCACACCCAATGGACCAAATTTTGCGAGTGATGGTGCCAACATTTGTACAGCACCTAGTTGCAACGCTTCTAATTCTTCTTTGTCTTTATACAGCGTGCTGTTGGGATAAATCTCAATTTTCACTTTGCCTTTAGTCGCTGCTTCCGCTAACTCTTTAAATTTTTCAGCAGCTTTTCCCTTAGGCGTATCTTTCGCCACCACATGACTAAACTTAATGATGATGGGAGCATCAGCAAACGATACACCAGCTGCCATTACAGACCAAGCTGCAACTAACCATACTAAATAAGACTTCATGAAATTCTCCAACAGAGAGATAGCAAAAGATTATGTTTTCTTGTCACGCCAAGCATTGTGTCTGGTTGCGACTTAACTGACAACCTATCAAATCGATTTATTCATTTATGTTTTTTGCAGCACAACGATGACCGAGATAGTAGATCAATAAACGTTCAGGTAACATGCAGGACTGCAAATCAACCAAAATGAATTTTCTCACCATACTCATCCCCGATTTCACACTGATACTCATCGGTTTGGCATTGGTGCGCACCACAAATTGGGGACCTGCTTTTTGGAGCGGTCTAGAAAAACTAGTCTATTACCTGCTTTTCCCCGCTCTTTTATTTGTTTCCACTGCCCGTACACCACTCGATTTTCACGCCACCGGCAAGCTATTACAAGTCGCTTTGTTCGCTGTACTGTGCGGCATTTTATTAGGTTGGTTAGCCAAACCTTTATTTCGACCCGCACCTATGATTTTTGAATCAGGTGTGCAAACAGCGTTTCGCTTTAACTCTTACATAGCACTTGCGGTCGCATTTCGACTAGCAGGCGAACAAGGCACCACTTTGATGGCACTTATCATTGGTTTTGCTGTGCCTGTTTGTAATGCTGCTGCAGTGCATGCACTCGCTTCTCAAAACAAAGGCAGACTCTGGCAAGAGATGCTGCAAAATCCGCTACTACTTGCAACAGCTGGTGGCACATTATTCAATCTCTGTGGTGGCAGCTTACCGGAAGTGGTCATCCTCACTTTGACTCGTATGGGCAGTGCATCGATTGCGCTTGGTTTGATTATGGTCGGAGCTGGTTTGCGCTTCACTGGTTTATCCGAGGCGCGCGGCATTAGTGCTTATTTTGTATGCATCAAACTAATTGCATTGCCCGCAATTGCATTGAGTTGTGGTCGTTGGATGGAACTACCACCTTTGCAATTACAAATTGCTGTGATGTTTTCAGCGCTACCCACAGCTTCAAGTGCTTATGTACTTGCAACGCGCATGAATGGAAATGGTTCCCTCGTTGCTTTTCTTATTTCAGTTGGCACCTTACTGTCAATTATCACGCTACCGTTTTGGTTAGGCGTAGTTGGTTAACTAATTAGCTAACTCATCAGATAAACCTTGTTGCGCTAAAGCCCACATCACATGTTCTTGCACCAACGCAGAAGGATGCTGCAAACGTGATTGCAAAGCCAACACAATCTCACTCACCTCATTAGTACTCGTATCGCTATGACGCAAGGCATTGCCCAAAGCAATGGCAATATTTCTTAACCATCTCTCATGGCCTATTCGACGAATCGCACTGCCTTCACATTTCGTATTAAATTCTTCTTCAGTCCAAGCAAATAAATCGATTAACTTACTTTGATCAAAAGCATTGCGCACATCAAAATCAGGAATCACTGCTTTTTGCGCAAATTTATTCCACGGGCACACCAACTGACAATCATCGCAACCCAAAATACGGTTACCCATTAAGGGTCGTAACTCAATCGGAATCGATGTTTTATGTTCTATCGTAAGATAAGAAATACAACGTCGTGCATCTAACTTATAAGGCGCAACGATCGCTTGCGTAGGACACACTGTGATACATGCTTCACAACTTCCACAATATGCCTCTGTGGGTGCATCAACAGGTAAAGGCAAATCGGTATAGATCTCACCTAAAAAAAATAGTGAGCCTGCTTCACGATGTAACAGCAAAGTATGTTTACCACGCCAACCTAAGCCTGATTGCTGCGCGAAAGCTACTTCCATCACCGGCGCTGAATCTGTAAAGACACGATAAGCATGAGAACTTCCATGCTGGGTAATTTTGTCAGCTAGTTGCTGCAATCGTTGACGCAAGACTTTATGATAATCACGACCGCGAGCATAAACAGAAATCACTGCTTGACTAGGTTGATCTAGACGCTGTTCTTCTTTTTCCCGCCAATCTGGTGTGCTGGACAGCGGCAGATAATTCATACGCACACTAATTACACGTACCGTCCCTGGCACGAGTTCTGATGGACGGGCACGCTTCATTCCATGCTCTGCCATATAATCCATTTGTCCATGAAAGCCTGCATCTAGCCATGCTTGCAAACCTTCTTCTGTATGATTTAACTGCGCTGATGTAATGCGACAGTCAGCAAAGCCCAACTCTGCACTCCAGCGGTGTATGCAAGCAGTCAGTTCACTGAAATCCTGTGGCAGTGAGTTGGAGTTGGCTGAAGAAGATGAAGTAGACACAAAGAGTGAAAAGATTAGGCAAACTAACTAAGTTAATAAACAAAAACACTAACAAACCGCATTTTACGCAATGCCATCATTCACTGCCTTACTTGCTGATGAAGCTGCTACCTTAGCCTTAGGGCAGGCTTTAGCACGCATACTGCAACCAGGCTTGGTTATTCATCTACATGGGGAACTCGGCGCAGGCAAAACCTGTCTGACTCGAGCCTTATTGCATGCTGCAGGTTATAGCGGTCGAGTAAAAAGTCCCACTTACACCCTCATGGAGCCTTATACCATCTCACTAAAAGGGCAATCGATAGCGTTACTGCATTTCGATCTCTACCGTATGGGTGATCCTAATGAATTCATTGAAGCCGGATTTCGCGATCAACTCGATGGCAGCGCGATTTGCGTCATAGAATGGCCGGAGCAAGCTGGAGATTTACTGCCCGCACCCGATCTTGATCTCTTCCTCACTGTTACAGGACATAGCCGTGAGGTAGAATTACTTGCGAAATCAGAACAAGGCACGGCATGTCTGCATCAACTCCAGTTCAATCCACATCACTAAAGCAAAGAGCGCGCCGCACTTTCTTGCAAGCAGGCGCAACGCTCTTGGTTTCATTGCTCACGCATGGTGTGGCACGTTCTGCGCAATTCATCGCTGTGCGCGTCTGGCCTGCCCCCGATTACACTCGCATCACATTAGAAAATGACAGCAAGCTTAAAGCTACGCATTTTTTGATTAAAGATCCTCATCGCTTAGTAGTGGACATTGAAGGAGTAGATCTGGATCTGCAATTAAAAAGTCTAATCGCAAAAATCGACAGCAATGATCCTTATATTGCACAAGTTCGTATTGCGCAAAACCGACCTGGCGTCGTGCGTTTAGTGTTTGACTTGAAAGATGAGATTCATCCCCAAGTCTTTACTTTAGAGCCAGTGGGTGAATATCAACATCGTTTGATTTTTGATCTCTATCCAGCTAACGCTCGCGATCCCATTGCAGAACTACTGCAAAAGAAAATCACACCCGCACCATCCGAAGAAAAAAAGAAACCGAATTCAGAAAATAAAGTCGCTCGCGAGGAAGAAGCACCAACTAATTTTAATCGCATGGTGACGATTGCAATTGATCCTGGACACGGCGGAGAAGATCCAGGTGCAGTCGGTAATGGAGGCAGCTATGAAAAAAATGTCGTGCTCTCCATTGCACGACGACTGAAAGCAAAGTTAGAGCAAATCCCGAATGTGCGTGTAATGTTAACGCGTGATGGTGATTATTTTGTACCACTACAAGTGCGTGTACAAAAAGCGAGAAAGGTACAAGCTGATTTATTCGTATCAATTCATGCTGATGCATTTGTAGAACCAACTGCACGTGGCTCTTCTGTTTTTGCGCTATCAGAAAAAGGGGCTAGCTCAACAGCAGCAAGATGGTTGGCGAATAAAGAAAATGCAGCTGATTTAATTGGCGGCATTAATATCAAAACAAAAAACCAACATCTTGCTAGTGTATTGCTGGATCTCTCCACGACTGCACAAATCAATGACAGCTTAAAACTCGCTAAGTCAGTGTTATTTGAAATTGGAAATATCAACAAACTTCATAAAGCGCAAGTTGAACAAGCAGGCTTTGCTGTATTGAAAGCGCCAGATATTCCTAGTATTTTGGTGGAGACTGCATTTATCTCCAATCCTGAAGAAGAAGCCAAGCTAACAGACAATGTCTATCAAGATCAAATGGCAGAAGCGTTGTCGAATGGTATACGTAAGTATCTCGTTAAAAACCCTACGCTAGCTCACCGTAAACTGACTTAATCTAAATCATACGTACGATTACGCTGCGCTAATCGTACCTACGGTTCGTTAATTCGTGTTGGAGGTAGGTACGATTAGCGCAGCGTAATCGTACGAATTTTTAAAATCACGATTATTTTTATTTTTGCCCACGTGCTTTTTTCACTATCCGCCACAATGCGGCTAATGCTACCGGCCCAGCTGCTGCCGCAAAACCAATCAAGACAATGGTATTTAAATGATCGCGAATGATTGGAATGCCACCAAAGTAATACCCTAGCGTGATCAAACCCACAACCCAAAGCACAGCACCACTCACATTAAATAACTGAAACTGTACCCAGCCCATTTGCGATACACCTGCAACAAACGGAGCAAATGTTCTCACCACCGGTAACCAACGTGCAAGCACAATAGTTTTACCGCCATGCATTTCAAAGAATGTATGTGTTTTTTGAAGAGCAGCACGATCTAACCATCGATAATTATGGGTAAATGCTTTATTCCCAATCGCACGACCTATCATGTAATTAACTGTATTACCACTCACTGCTGCAAGTATCAGTAAAGAACAAAGTAAAACACTATTCATAGCGCCAGTCGCGCAAAAAGCGCCGGCTATAAAAAGCAAAGAATCTCCAGGTAAAAAAGGGAAAATAACCAAGCCTGTTTCAGCAAAGATAATGGCAAATAAAATTGCATACACTAATGAGCCATAGATAGGCAGCATCTGTTCGAGCATTTTGTCGACGTGCAGTAGCATACTAAGAAAATCGGTAATTGCCATAAACTTGAAATCAGTGAGTTAAGAATCTATCAGGCGCTGCACGAGCTGGCGCGGCCGAGACGAATCATACACTGTCATACTAAGACTGCGAACCTGAATCGTTGCGTATTAAAGAGTATGAACCGAAAGGTATAATCACATGATGACATCCAATGCAGCCATTCCCCGTGATATTCGCCCTTTGCCGGATCAGCTCATCTCGCAAATAGCAGCAGGTGAAGTGATTGAACGTCCGTCTGCGGTAGTAAAAGAATGCCTAGAAAATGCTTTGGATGCAGGATCAACTGTTATTAGCATCAAACTTGAACAAGGCGGCGTAAAACGAATCGCCATTATCGATAATGGTAGAGGCATTCCACCGGATCAAATGCGTCTTGCACTGGCACGTCATGCCACTTCAAAAATCGCCTCGCTCTCTGATCTTGAAAATGTACTCACCTTAGGCTTTCGCGGCGAAGCCTTGGCATCGATTGCGTCCGTAGCACAACTCACCTTAACTTCACGCACCGCGAGTGAACCGCACGCATGGCAATTAAGTGGTAATGCTGAAGCGAAGCCCGAACCGGCTGCTGGATCGCAAGGCACGACGGTGGATGTAGAAGAGCTGTATTTCAACACGCCTGCACGTCGTAAATTTTTAAAATCTGAACAAACTGAATATGGTCATTGTTTAGAAATCGTACGCCGCATTGCTTTAGCGCGTCCAGATGTCAGCTTTTCTGTGACTCACAATGGCAAGACAGTCGAACACTGGAAAGAATCAACCCATGAGAAACGGTGTGCTCAAATACTTGGTGAAGAATTTGCACAAGCACGTTTATTCATAGAAGAAAATGCTGGCCCTATTCAGATTATGGGTTATGCAGGTTTACCGACTGCTGCTAGAGGACGCGCTGATTCTCAATATTTTTATATAAATGGCCGCTTTGTACGCGACAAATTACTCACCCATGCTGTAAGAGCCGCTTATCAAGATGTGTTGCATGGTGATCGTTATCCTAGTTATGTATTGCACTTAAATTGTGACCCAGCTTTAGTGGATGTGAATGTCCATCCTTCAAAAACCGAAGTGAGGTTTCGTGACAGCCGCGGTATACATCAATTTGTTTTTCATGCAGTGCATCGCGCACTAGCGCAAACTGCACCTAATGCGCAGAGCAATGTTCCGCCGCCTATGCCTGCTTCCAGTGGTGCTCTGCCTTGGATACGTGGCGCACAGCAAGCTAGCTTTGGTATGGCACAAAACACTGCAAGGTACGGTGAGTTTTTTTCACAGTCAATCAATGAGCCATCCACATCTTTATTGCAATCGAATGCTGCGCTGTCACCATCGATTGCCAACAGCCATGAAGAGAGCTATCCACTTGGCTATGCATTAGCGCAATTACATGGTGTATTTATCATCGCGCAAAATCAACAAGGCTTAGTTTTAGTCGACATGCATGCAGCGCATGAAAGAATTTTGTATGAACAATTCAAACAAGACTTAGAACTCAATGCAGTGCAATTACAACCCTTACTGATTCCCGTTACTTTTAATGCTGATCCTATCGAGGTTGGTGCGGCTCAAGAAAATCAGACAATACTGACAGCACTTGGTTTTGATATTGCAGCACTATCACCCACTACCTTAGCGGTGCGTGCCATTCCAGCTTTATTAAAAAATAGTGATGCACAAGCCTTAGCACGCGATGTCTTACGTGATATTCAAGAATTCGGTGGGTCGCATGTGCTTACTGAACGTCGTAATGAATTACTAGGCACCATGGCTTGCCACACTGCAGTAAGAGCAAATCGAAATTTAACCATCATGGAAATGAATGCATTACTGCGCCAGATGGAAGAAACCGAACGCGCTGATCAATGTAATCATGGACGTCCCACATGGATACAACTTGCTCTTTCTGATCTCGATAAACTTTTTTTACGCGGGCAATAACTATGCAGCACCCGCCTTTACCGCAATTTATTCATGCACCGATCTTAGTGCTTGTCACAGCGATGCTGATGATGCAGCCGCTCTCTACCGATCTTTATCTTGCATCACTGCCTAGCCTTACCGAAGTTTTTCAAGTTCCCGTATCAACTATTCAATTAACCTTATCTTTATTTGTGATTGGCTTCGGACTGGCGCAATTAATTGTGGGGCCTTTATCCGATCGTTATGGAAGACGCCCCGTTTTATTATCTGGCCTTGCTCTGTATTTATTCGCTAGTATTTTATCCGCCTTAGCTAACACAATAGATTTACTCATTACTGCACGTTTTATTCAAGCATTAGGATGTTGTGCTGCAGTGACGATTGCACGTGCGATTGTGCGCGATGCCTATCCAGCTGAAAGCAGTGCAAAAGTGATTGCGCGAGCTAGCACATGGATTTCACTTGCCCCTATTTTTGGCCCCATACTCGGCTCTTACTTACAAGTGAGCTTTGGATGGCGTGCTGCTTTTGTAGCATTAGGATTTTTTTCATCTGCTGTCTTTGCGGCGAGCGTCATGCATTTACCTGAAACGAATCTGCATAAGAATCCACGCGCAACTGACTTCACTGGTTTAAGAGAAAACTATCGTTATGTATTAGGTTCACGTGTGTTTTGGTTTTATGCCCTACCCGGTGCTTTTTCTTATGGCACGATTTTTTTATTTATCTCAGGTTCATCCTTTGCCTTTATTAATATCTTGCATGTACCTACACAATGGTTTGGTTATTGTTTTGGCTTGGGTGTCTCTGGCTATATGACAGGTACGTTGATTTGTCGTCGCATGTTAAAGAGTATGAGTAATATGCAGGCTCTACGTATAGGTACTGCTTGCGCCTTTGGATCCGGTGCTTTCTTTTTTATTGCAACGCTACTCGGCTTCTCACATTGGATCCTGCTTGTTACAGCCATGTTTCTTGGTATGGCATCGCATGGAATTAATTTTCCTGTTACACAATCGAGTGCAGTTTCTCCCTTCCCGCAACAAGCAGGCACAGCAGCAGGATTAATGGGCGCTTTGTTTATGGTGTTTGCATTTTTAATAGGTTCACTCGTTGGCGTATCGCATAACGGCACACTCATTCCTATGGCCATCATTGCGCTGATACTCGGCACACTGAATTTTTTATCCGTACGTATACTCAAAGTACCCTCATCACATTCATGAGTAATGCTGCAAAACCACTTGCTGTTGCCATCATGGGACCAACTGCTTCAGGAAAAACATCTGCAGCACTGCAGATAGCACAGCAGATTCCATGTGAAATCATTTCAGTGGATTCAGCACTTGTTTATCGTGGCATGGATATAGGCACTGCAAAACCTAGCGCACAAGAACAAGCTGCAGTTCCACATCATTTGATTGATATTCTTGATCCTTCTGCTTCTTATTCAGTGATGCAGTTTAGGCAGGATGCAATCAAACTAGTGAGTGAAATTAATGCACGCGGTAATCTTGCATTGCTCGTTGGTGGCACGATGTTGTACTTCAAAGGTTTACGTGACGGTCTCGATGCATTACCAGAAGCCGATCCCACTGTGCGATCTGAACTTGATTCTGAATTTACACAATTCGGCTCACCAGCTATGCATCAACGTTTGCAAGCATTGGATCCCATCACTGCTACTCGCCTAAAACCGAATGACACGCAGCGCATACATCGTGCACTCGAAATCATTCAGCTAACCGGGCTACCCATGTCGGACCTGCTCGATAAAACTGAAAAGCCCGAGCTACCTTTTCAGTTAATGAGCTTCTCGCTTGAGCCATCTGATCGTAGCGTTCTACACGAGAGAATTAGTGCACGATTTGATGCCATGCTTACTGCACATCCTAGCCTGATAGATGAAGTGAAAACATTACGTGAACGGGGTGACTTGCATTTGGGTCTGCCATCGATGCGCTGTGTGGGCTACCGACAAGCTTGGGAATACCTAGAAGGTAAAACCGATTTGGCTTCCATGCGTGAACTGGGCATCATCGCAACGCGACAGCTAGCAAAAAGACAACTAACTTGGCTGCGCAGTATGGAGGATAGAATTTCTCTCGATTGCCTAAGTTCTGACCTCTCAGGTCAATTACTACGCCATATCAAACCAGCGCTCGGTTGACACCCTGCAACGCAACCGCCATAATTTCGGGCTTTTCGGTGATATAGCTCAGTTGGTTAGAGCACAGCACTCATAATGCTGGGGTCGGTGGTTCAAATCCACCTATCACCACCAAAATTCCCCAAGTAAAACAACTACTTACAGCGATGTTGGTACTTTTTTTATGCCAGAAAGTAGCACACTTTTGTGTGTGCTACGTTTTACTCCAATTCCCTACTTTTTCATTCCTAAAATTCTTTGGTTTTTTTTCACTTTTTTAATTTTTCGCTTTAAAACTGCATCATTGGCCCATAAATCCCAGCGTCAATCTATTTACTCTTACTCATTTTGCGTAGCACTACGTGCATGTAGTTCATAGCTCGTACTGCGCCCCGCTGTTTCAGTCCGATGTAGCATTCCACGCGCAATCAAATCATTAATATCTCTCAGGGCAGTGTCAGATGAGCATTTGCAAATTGCTGCCCATTTCTTATTGGTCAGCTTGCCTTCAAACCCATCGAACATACGATTGAGCATTTTGATTTGTCGCTCGTTGAGTGGCGTGCCCGCCCACTGACGCCAGAAGTTAGCTTTAACCAAAACACTAGTTATGACCTGATCAGCTTCTTGAAGTGCGCGTAGTAAACAAGTCAAAAACCAAGATAGCCACTCGGTGGCATCTAGATTTCCTCTCTGCGTTTTCTCTAGCAAGTCGTAGTAGTCTTTGCGCTCTTTTTGAATCTGAGCAGATAGGCTGTAAAAACGCTGATTGCTTTGATCTGCTCTAGCTAAAGCCATGTCGCCTATAGCACGTGCAATACGACCGTTGCCATCATCAAATGGATGGACGGTTACAAACCATAAGTGGGCAAGACCTGCTTTTACTAAAGGATCAACTGCTTGATGCGTTTCATACCACATCAAAAAATCAGTTATCTGAGCAGGTAGTAAATGTGCTGGCGGCGCTTCGTAATGGACACGACGTCGTTGCATAGGCCCAGATACAACTTGCATGGGCCCATCTGCATCATCGCGCCAAGTTCCTACACGAATAGTGCTTAATCCACTTCGACCCGTTGGAAATAATGCAGCGTGCCAAGCTAAAAGTCTTTCGGTCGTGAGAGGCTTAGCGTGCAAGCTTGTAGCATCAAGAATCATCTCCACAACTCCGTCCACATGACGGTCGGCGGGCATGAATGCCCCAACATCTACACCTAGTCTTCTTGCGATGGACGATCGAACGGCTTCCGCATCAAGGTGCTCACCTTCGATCTCGCTTGTTTTGAGAACATCCGAAGTTAGCGCTTCTAGAGTGGCTTGATCTTGTGAGCACATTCCTTGATCGCGCATGCGACCCAACACGTGCCCCAAGATTTGATGTACTTGGGCAAGCAATGGCATCAGGCTTTCCGCGTTGTATTGCCACTGGGGCCAATTTTTATGCTGCCAAACGTATAGGTAATCGCCGCTTTTCATGCGGTTATTAAACACCGAATTCGCCGCACGGTCAACCTAATCGCCGTAAAAAATACGGCGATTATCCAGAAAATCACCGCATTGTTCCACCCTGACCGCTCTTAGTTTGATGCGACTGGAGTAAGAAATTAGTGTGAGTTAGGTATTTATTCTACCCAATCTCAGCATGCTAAGAAAAGAGGACAGTTTTGAATCCTGTAGGTTTATGGCTTGCCACTATTTAATCTCAACATGAGTGTCATAGTGTTCAAAGAGGATGACTGAAAGCCATAATGCTCATAAAACTCTTTGGCTTTGTCATTAAGCGCATGCACGAGTAGTGCTCTTACACCTGCATTTTCTGCAACCATTACAGCCCTATTGACAGCATCTTGAAGAAGAGATGCTCCAAGCTTAACTCCTTGCACACGAAGATCAAACGCGAGCCGAGCAAGAACCATCACCGGCACTGGATCGGGCATGTTCCTACGCACAGAACTGGTGGCCATCTGGTGCGCAACAGCACCAGCAGCCATGGCGTAGTACCCGCAAACGAGACTATCCTGATCTAAAACGACAAAAGTACGACTGGCACCACTGAGTTGATTGCTCATTGCACGGCGCTTTAACCATTCATCGAGAACAGGCTCTCCGCAATTAAATTTATCAAGAAGATGGCCGGATGTGAGTGGCTGAGGCGCACTAATTTCTGACTTCATTTTTTGCGTGCGCTCCAAGGTGGCGTCACAGCCATAAGACGCTCCAAGCTAGGGTTACTAGATGGCGGAGCATCTAGCATTGCAGTGAATTGCTGAAAATTGTCGCTATTTAGGCTGAAAAAAACCTGATCAAGTAAAACGGTCTGCGCTTTATCGCAAGCGGCCTCCAACATAAAATCCGAACGGTTCTTTCCTTGAAGAGTAGCAGCGCGATCAATTAAGTCCCTCTGCTCAGGCAGTGCTCTAAGGTTAATGGCAGCAGCACGCATATAATTCTCCTGTAACTGTACACACAATAGATATACAAATTTTAATTGCACGTGTAGCTGTTGTCAATACACTTTTTGTCATTCTTCACAGAAGATCCTAAAACGAGACACCAAATAATGACTAGTCCAAAACTTAGATCAAGACTGCTAAAGTTAATCACAGGGGGCGAGTATTCAACTTATTTTTAAGAATAGCTACGGTGCCTTGGGAGATAGCAGACAAGTTTGCAATCGAAGTACCGTGCTAGGAAAAACGAAAGCATGCTATGAATCTTGGTTTATTGGTTTAGACTGATTTAAGATCCGGTTGTAATGAAAATTTAACCACTCATAAAGTAAAAAACATCATTCAGAAAGTGTGTACCCGTTTATTATTTATCTTATTAAGCCAGTAAAAACTAGCCCGATGACATTGCAAAAAAAATAATTATGGAAATTCTATTATCTACATTCAAAAAAAGAAGTGATTTTGAACTCATCATGAGTGATTTTCATGATGCAGTGAGTGCTAGCGGAGTCGTTAATCACTACTTGCTAGGCACAACGAAAAGTATCATCTTAAAAAATATGTGGCGATACACCATATATTTAATGCCGCATACAGATTACGAATATAGTCAGTTACCAAGCCCAACATCAAAGTTTGAAATTCAATTACCTTCCAACCAATACATGGAAGTGGTCATACTTTTAGAAGCCGTACTTTATAAATACAAAGTACGAGCTGAAGAAATTATCCGACTCAGGCATGAAATATTAGAAATCATTGAGGAAACTCGCGATCAATGTAATGAAACTGAGATTTCCACATTAGACTCAGTAGAAGTGAATAATAAAAAAATCAGTGAACTCTTAAAACGGAAAAATATTAATTCGGATGAAATGCCATCAGGCGTTCTGAAAACCGGACGTGGACTGCCGCAACCACTCTGGATCGATATAAAAGAGGAAGAAAAAAAGATTTATATCAGTAGCAAAATTTTTATTAAAGACTCTGCATCAAATACAGACATTGATGAACTGATGGAGAAAATCGAAGCACGCAAACGATTTATCGAATTCAAACTAGTCGATGACAATGGCCCAACCCATCTTACTGATTTCCATGTTTTCCCGATCGGTGATGGCATACCTATTCGTCTATTTATTCGTTATTTAAAAAAATTTAGTAATGAATTTGATTTAATTTATACAGCAGATAGTCACGATATTTTAAAATCAGTTTCTTACTAATTAATTTGTAAGTTTTTAATAGCGAAACATGAAAATCTTCCCTACTACAGCTTTAACAAAATTAAAAACATGTCACTTGGCTCTGCTCTTTATTTTGTGTAGCTTTAGCGTGCCAACGATGGCACAAGAATTTGCAAATTGGGTAGCCGGAGCAATGGATGATAACGAAGGTTATTTCGCAGCCACTGTCAACGATAGCACCAGCATATTCGGACAATATTGCTACACTGGGTCAGGGCAATGCCTTTGGTTATTAGCAGTGAATATTAATTGTGAAGATGGTAGCCGCTATCCAGTTTTAATTAATGGCGATGGTGGTTCAGCACAAATGGAAATCGTCTGTAAAAAATTAGGTGATAAACCACGCTATGTATTTAGCAACTTTGATGCAATTAATAATTCAGTTAAATCCTCAAAAAAATATATAGGCTTTGCCTTTCCTCTAGAAAGTGGCTTATTTGAAGTGAATCGTTTTTTACTTGATGGAGCACCTGAAGCTATCGGTCGCATGAAAGCACTTAGCAATTCCAAGAAAAAGAAAAGTGGCGGCGGCGGTACCAGCAGCTACAAGCTGTAAGTAGGATGAAGTCATCACCATGACGTGGATAGTCATGCCCAGACTAACTAAACTCATGCGAGGCTGGTTAAGCCCCGCAGTAAAAAAATAAACGACTTAAGCTTCAGAGAAAAAATTCGATACCAACTTATTGAAACGCGCTGCATGTTCAATTTGTGTCCAATGTCCACAACGACCAAATACATGTAGTTGTGATCGTGGTATCCAGTTCGCTAGCGTGACAGAATTCGCAAGGGGAATAATTTGATCCTCACGACCATGTATGACTAAGGTGTCATGCGGCAAAGCACGTATATATTCTTCTTTACTCATTAGCGCATTCACACCATTTTGTCGTGGCGCAGGAAACATAGAAGAAAATGCCTCTTGAAAACCTGGTTGTATGCTGGCCTTATAACGTAACTCCGCCAAATCATCTGTCACAAGATTACGATCATACGCAAACACATCTAGTAATTTACGCATATTTGCAATGGATGGTGTGTAGCCCCATGCGAGATCTAATCCTGCAGTCAGTTCGAAATGCACACCTACACTACCCATTAACACTAATCGTCTTACACGTTGTGGATGACGAATCGCGAGTGCTAAGGCAAGTGCACCACCAAATGAATTTCCAACTAAATCTGTTTGTTCAATGTTTAGCGCGTCCAACAATCCTATGACTTGTGCAACCCAATTATCAAGGTTGTATTGAACGCCTGTAGGTCTGTCAGTGAATCCAAATCCCACCATGTCAGGTACGATCACACGACTGACTTGTGACAGCACAGGAATCGTCATCCGCCAATTTGCCCAACCACTTACACCTGGACCAGAACCATGTATGAGTAAAGCTGGATGGCCACTACCTATATCATGATAATTCGTGCGTATGCCATTAGCGACGATAGATTTTCCGATTTCAGGATTTGCTGTCACAGTCATGATATTAACGCCCTAAATCTTTTGCACTGACACCTGCAATACCCCAGTTCGCCTTAGGTACCTCTTGTATCCAGACTCGAACATTTTCTTTCGGTGCACCAACTGCTTCCACTAAGGCTGCTGTGACTTTTTCAATCACAGCACGCTTTTGTTCTTCAGTACGGCCTTCCATTAAATAAATTTGTGCAAATGGCATATAGGTTCCTATCTTTAAATTTAAATCAATCTTAGAAAATATAGTGAGCGCTTTATTTTTTAAATAAAGCGCATGGATGTACTTCCCATGTTTTGTACTTTTAATGTCACCGTATCGCCCGCTGCTACAGCTACTGCTTCGGTAATACCGCCGGATAAAATTAAAGTACCTGCAGGTATCTCTTCACCCATAGCACCTAAATGATTCGCTAGCATAGCGATCGCTGCTGCAGGATGTCCTAGCACTGCAGCACCAGCACCAAACACAACCGGATGACCATTTTTTTCTAAGACTATGCCTGTAGTACGTAGATCAGCATTTTTTACATCGAGCTTTTGACCACCCACGACATAACGTGCGGCAGACGTGTTATCTGCAACCACACTCTTTAAATCAAATTTAAAATCACGATAACGACTATCAATGACTTCAATGCCAGGGATCACATATTCAGTCGCAGCTAAAACAGCCGCAATATGACAACCTGGACCACGTAAAGGCTTATTCGTCATGAAGGCAATTTCTGGTTCGACTTTAGGATGTATGAGTTCTGAAGTTTTGCAATCACCACCATCAGCAATTTCATAATCTTTCGTCATAAAACCAAATACTGGTGTGGTCACACCCATTTGCTTCATCTTGGCATGCGAAGTCAGACCTGCTTTCAAACCACCTAATTTCAAACCACGCGCTAACTTACGAGCTTTGATCATGTTTTGAATTGCATACGCATCATCCCAATCCATATCAGGATAATCATCCGTAATCTTGGTCGTGTCTTTAGCTTGTAGTTGGCAGTTTTCTAAATGCTCTGCCAATTTTTCTATCGTTGCTTTATCGAGTTTCATGCTGCTACTCTCTTTCCAGCTTTATCAGCTAATTCACGTGCCATCGTCATCGCCGTATCTTCAATCATGTCTTCCTGACCACCCACCATGCCACGACGACCCAATTCAACTAATAAGTCACGTGCAGGTATGCCGTACTTTGCTTCAGCACGTTTCGCAAACAATAAAAAACTCGAATACACACCGGCATAACCTAAGGTGAGTGAATCTCTATCGATACGAATCACATGATCCATAATAGGCACCACTAAATCTTCAGCGACGTCTTGTATCTTAAATACATCCACACCCGTATTAATTCCCATACGCGCGCACACAGCGATAAACACTTCCATCGGTGTGTTACCAGCACCTGCACCTAAACCTGCAGCAGCGGCATCAATACGATTTGCACCTGCTTCAACTGCAGCGAGTGAATTCGCAATACCCATCGCCATATTGTGATGGCCATGAAAACCTAATTCTGTTTCTGGTTTTAAAGCCTGACGAACTGCTGTAATACGTGAAGTCACATCTGCAGGCAACATATAACCAGCAGAGTCGGTTACATAAATACAATTTGCGCCATAGCCTTCCATCAGCTTAGCTTGTGTGAGTAAAGCTTCGGGGCTACTCATATGCGCCATCATCAGAAAACCAACGGTGTCCATATTTAATGCACGCGCTTTAGTAATATGCTGCTCACTCACATCGGCTTCTGTGCAATGGGTAGCAACGCGGATAGTAGAAACACCTAAGTCTTTTGCCATCAATAGATGTTCAACTGTTCCTATGCCGGGCAATAATAATGCAGAGATTTTTGCTTTCTTCATCAAAGGAATCACTGCACCTAAATATTCTTCATCAGTGTGTGCAGGAAAACCATAATTCACAGAAGAACCGCCTAAACCATCACCATGTGTGACTTCAATTAATGGCACACCAGCTGCATCTAAACCACATGCAATGCTTTTCATTTGATCTAATGTCATTAAATGACGCTTAGGATGCATGCCATCACGCAATGTCATGTCATGGACAGTGATTTTTTTACCTTGTAAATTCATGATGCTGTCCTTTCTACTTAAGCGGCTTGCAGCGTGAGCTTGCCAGCGATGATTTCTTCCGCAAACATTTCTGCTGTACGTGCAGCTGCTGCGGTCATGATGTCGAGATTGCCTGCATATTTAGGTAAGTAATCACCCAAACCTTCTACTTCTAAAAATACAGAGACGCGATTACCATCAAACACAGGACCATTCACGAGTTTGTAGCCAGGCACATATTTCTGTACTTCTTTAATCATCTCGTGCACAGAAGCTGTGATCTTGGCTTGATCAGGTACACCTTCAGTCAAACAATGCACAGTGTCACGCATGATGAGAGGAGGATCTGCAGGATTAATAATGATGATCGCTTTACCTTTTTTAGCACCACCCACTTTTTCAACTGCATCTGCAGTGGTGCGGGTAAATTCATCAATGTTTTTACGTGTGCCAGGACCTACTGAACGACTCGACACCGTTGCTACAATCTCGCCATACGCAACAGGCTGTACACGCGACACTGCCGCCACCATCGGTATGGTTGCTTGTCCACCGCAAGTGACCATATTGACATTCATTTCACGCTTACCCACATGCTCTTTTAAATTCACAGGTGGTACGCAAAAAGGTCCAATCGCTGCAGGTGTGAGATCAATCATCATCACGCCTAACTCTGTGAGCTTACGTGAATTCTCGCCATGTACATAAGCACTGGTTGCATCAAAAGCGATTTGTATACCATCTGCTTTCACATGCGGCAGTAAGCCATCCACGCCATCTGCTGTGGTTTTAATTCCCATTTCACGCGCACGTTTTAAACCATCTGAATTAGGATCTATACCTACCATCCAAACTGGTTCTAAAACTAGACTGCGCTGTAACTTCGCTAATAAATCGGTACCGATATTGCCCGGCCCGATTAATGCGCATTTAATTTTTTTGGTCATCGCTTTAACTCCTGAGATAAAACTTACACTAGGCTTCTAACTACGCCGCCATCAACACGTAAAGCTGCACCATTCGTGGCCGCTGATTTCGGACTGCATACATAAGCCACCATAGCGGCTACTTCTTCAGGCTGTATAAAACGACGCAACAAAGAAGTAGGACGTGCTTGTTCAAAAAATGCTTTTGCTGCTTGATCAAAACTCACACCTTGGGCTGCTGCGAGTTTGTTGAAAAAATCTTTCGCACCTTCGGTTAAAGTTGGTCCGGGTAACACGCTATTGACTGTCACTGCTGTTCCTGCGCAGGTCTCAGCAAGACCACGTGAAATAGATAATTGTGCAGACTTAGTCATACCGTAATGCACCATCTCTGCAGGTGGGCAAATACCAGACTCACTCGAAATGAAAATAATACGACCAAGATTACGTTGCAACATGCCAGGCAATAGTGCACGTGAAAGACGCACACCACTCATGACATTGATTTCAAAAAATCGCTGCCAATCAGCATCAGGAATAGTGGCGAAGGGTTTGGGATCGAAGATGCCCATGTTGTTTACCAAAATATCAAATTGCTGACTGCTATTCGCCAATGCATTACATCCTTCTGCCGTACCTGCATCTGCTACCACTGCATGTATCTCAGCATGGGGATGCGCTGTTAATAATTTTTTCTTAGCGCGCTCAGTACCTTCAGTAGTACGGCCATTGATTGTGACGACTGCACCTTCAGCTGCGAGTGCATCTGCAATCGCATAACCTATGCCCGCGGTTGAACCACTTACTAACGCATGCTGTCCTTTTAATTGCAGATCCATGATGCGTCCTAAATAAAGCGAACTGAAGTGCTACCCAGTCCACCTACGGCGCAATACAAACTATCACCTTCTTTAACTGGCACGAGTGGAGATTGTGATCCGGATAAAATCACATCGCCTGCTTTTAAAGTAATGCCATAAGCACCCAAGGTATTTGCTAGCCATGCAACTGAATTCACAGGTGAGCCTTGTACCGATGCGCCAGAAGATGTACTGATGATCTCGCCATTTTTTTCTAACACCATACCGGCTAATGCAAGATCAATATCACGTGGACTACGACGCACACCACCCAAGGTAAACACACCACATGAAGCATTGTCTGCAACCGTATCTTGAATTTTTATTTTCCAGTCTTTAATGCGCGAATCGACAATTTCAAAACAAGGCATCACACATTCAGTAGCTCGCAATACATCTTCTGCAGTCACACCAGGACCGGTCAAATCTTTAGCAAGCAAAAAAGCTACTTCTGCTTCTGCTCTAGGCGCAATCATTTTACTGGTGTCCACTGCTTCACCTTCGTTAAACACCATACCGGATAAGAGATGTCCAAAGTCAGGTTGATTCACACCCAACATGTCCATCACCACTTTACTGGTCACGCCAATTTTTTTACCAATCACAATCTCACCTGCATCCAGACGGCGCTGTATCATGCGCAGCTGAATTTGATAGGCATCTTCTATCGTGATATCAGGCTCACGATTAGTGAGTGGATCAATCGGTGTACAAGATATGAGTGATTGATAGAGCTCATCACCATAGCGTTTAATCGTATCTGCATTCATTGCCATTACAATTCTCCGTTCTTCAAAGTTTGATCATGACATTACGCAGATCAGTGTAGAACTCCAGTGAGTGCACACCACCTTCACGACCTACGCCAGATGCTTTCGATCCACCAAATGCCGTACGTAAGTCACGTAGGAACCAACTATTAATCCAGCACAAGCCCACCTTGATAGCAGATGCCATACGATGTGCAGTCGATAAATCTGATGTCCAGACTGTCGTCGCTAAACCATACGGTGTGTCATTGGCTAAAGCGATAGCTTCTTCTTCTGTATCGAAGGGAGCGATATGACAGCAAGGTCCAAAAATTTCTTCACGAATAATCGGCGATGATTCAGGTAAACCTGTCCATATAGTCGGTTGCACCCAATGACCCTGTGCGTACTCACCTTTCATATCAGGTGCACCGCCACCAGTTACAACCTTGGCGCCTTCTGCTCGCGCTTTAGCGTAATACGCCATCACTTTTTCTTTATGCTCTGCAGAGATGAGCGGACCTAAACCCACACCAGGTTCATTCGGTGGACCTATTTTTAATGACTCTGCTTTTTCTTTTAATGCAGCGACAAATTTATCGAAGATAGGACGCTGTACATACACACGTTCTGTACCTAAGCAAACCTGTCCGCAGTTTTCAAACGTACTGCGTGTAATTCCTGCAATTGCTTTATCAAAGTCAGCATCCGCAAATACAATGCCTGCATTCTTACCACCGAGCTCAAATGAAACAGGACGTACACCTTTTGCTGCAGCAGCCATGATGGCTTCACCAGTCCGCGTTTCACCTGTAAAGGTAATCGCATCCACATCGGGATGACGGGTTAAAAATTCACCTGCCGAATTTGGACCAAAGCCATGTACTACGTTATAGACACCTTTAGGTATACCTACTTTATTCATGACTTCACCTAACAAAGTCGCTGTAGCAGGTGTTTCTTCTGAAGGCTTTACTACTACTGCATTGCCACATGCGAGCGCAGGGCCGACTTTCCATGTCATGAGTAAAAGCGGTAAATTCCAAGGACACACCACACCAATCACACCCAGTGGGGTACGTACGCCATAACTCATTGCCGTACCACCATCTGGTGTAGTCATGGTGAAGCTTTCAGTCGGTGCATTTTTAATGATGTCTGCAAAAACTTTGAAATTTGCTGCACCACGTGGAATATCGATATGGGAAGCTAAAGAATATGGCTTACCTGTATCAGCTAACTCTGCTTCTAAAAATTCATCAAAGCGATGATTGATTTCATCTGCCACTGCGTAAAGCATTTCTACACGCTTCACTACTGACATCTTGCCCCACTCACCATTCAATGCAGCACGCGCAGCTTTAACGGCTGCATCAACTTCTGCTTGACCTGCTTCATGCGCGAGACCTATGACTTGATTACTAATAGGTGTACGTTTCTCAAACGTTTTACTGGTAGGTACAAAAACACCGTTAATAAAATTATGAAACTGTTTCATGATGATTTCCGTTTTAGCTCACTATGGTCACAGAGGTGATCACTATTTAATAAATTCTGTCTTCTTGTTTAGCTTGTATCAACTTAAGCTAAGCCTATGGCTTTTAATCCTGCGCGCGCGCATTCTTCATCTTCTTCAGCAGATCCACCCGATACACCGATACCACCTATGCGCACACCTTTTTCAACAATAGGTAGTCCACCACCAAAGATGACTAAACGTGGACGCAAAGGCAAACCTGCGCGTAATGCTGTATCACTCTCCAAGACTTTCATCCATTGGCTAGTCGGAAATCCAAAACTTGCTGAGGTATAGGCTTTATCAATGGCGATATCAATGGAATGTAAAAATGCACCCGGCATCCGTAAAAAACCTGCCATCACACCCGCACTATCTGTGATGGCAACATTAATTGCGATGCCTAATAACTTTGCGTGATCCACAGTGGCTTGTAAGGCAATGCTCGCTGCTTCAGCCGTAATCACAGCTTGAGCAGCACTCACCGCTGGTAAATTCGTTTTACTCATAAAAGTCTCTCAAATCGAGGTTTACTTTATATTGAAAAAAATAAGGAATGCTGATCACTATCGCTTCGCTGACGCTTCATGTTGAAAGACAAAACACCATCACAGCAAGTCTGTGACTGACAAGTGTGTTGCATCTTGCTTTGATCAGTAACCATCTTTACGAAATTGAATATCATTGTCTGGTTCGACAGACTATTGAATCGCCAGTATTGGCTATATTTATAGTGATAGTGCGCACCTTCTCACTGGTATCGACTGCGTCAATAACGCAGTCGATACGCAAGCGAAAAACTTAATGCTGCATTAGGTATAAACGTCGGTGAAGGTAGGCACTGCATCACCGGTATGATAGAAAATACCAGTCCACAGTTTGTCTTCAGTCCAAGTTGTAACTGGACGATCTGGTTGTGACAGATAACCTAAACCTGCAAAGGTTTCATTGCGGTTACCACTAGGATCAAAGAAATAAATCGTTTCACCTCGTGTGATGCCATGACGAGTCGGCGCCACATCGATTTTGACTTTTTTCTTCGACATGATGTCGGCAGCTTTTAAAATATCGTGCCATGAATCGAGGAAGAAGGACACGTGATGGAAGCCGGATTTAGGTGCACCAACGAAAGCAATGTCATGTGGTGTGCTGGTACGTGCAAGCCAAGTCGCTGCTTGAATGACACCACCTGGTCCTACCATCACTTGTTCGACCAAATAAAAATCTAAGGCCTTACATAAGAACTCAGTGTTCTCTGCAACGGTATTCACACCCGTTTCAGGATTGAGCTCACACATTAAAAGTACATGATCAACCCAGTGCGCACCTGCACCAGTGATGTTGTCTGGCCAAGGATCAGGATTGGTACTACCTACTTCGGTGCCTACAAATTCTTTTTGCGCAAACAAACGCATTTCATGACCGCTAGGCAGTTTGAATTGCAACATACGACCGGTTGCAGGCAATGCGCCTTCAGCCAATTCTGTAACCTTCACACCATAAGCTTCTATGCGTTGTTTTAAATCGTTTAAGTCGCTATCTTTTTCAACTTTATAAGCAACATGATTTAAACCAGCCTGATCCGATGACGTGAGAATGATGGAATAACGATCCCATTCATCCCAGCATTTCAAATACACATTGCCTGATTTATCTTCCATTGTTACTTTCATGCCCAGCACTTCTGTGTAGTGCTTGACTGCGGCTGCCATGTCCATCACTTTGATGCTGGCGTGCCCTATGCGCATCACTCCCATTTTTGTCTCCTTATTTATTTCGTTATTGCAGGTGGGGTGGCCTGCCCGGGAAACCCCTTAGAAAACGGTTTAATCATCTTGCCTGCCACTTCAAGCTTCACCTCGCAAGTGGGCCCTACTCTGCAAGCCAGTGTATAACCCTGTGCCTCTTCAGATTCTGTTACGTGAGCACGACTGACTGGCCCCAATACTTCTGTCTTACCTTGTAATATGCGCACCTTACATACACCACAACCACCATTCACACATCCAACTGGTATACCTTTACGACCTAAACGCAGCATCCCCTTTAACAAGCTCTCACCGACTGCACAGGGATAACATTCACCTGTTTGTTCTATCGTGACTTGCACTTTAGGACGAAAATCAAACATAGCTATTGCTTACACGCGTTTAAAGAATGCACTGCGTGGTTTAGAGGCATCGGCTGCGGTTATAAATTTTTCAGCATAGATATCGCGTTCATATAAACGACCTTGCATCAAAGTCGATAAACACGCTTCTATCATCACTGGTGGCCCACATAGATAAGCTTTATGCCCAGAAAAATCACCATTGAAATGTTCTTTAGCGGCGTCATGCACAAAACCTTTAAGACCATCAAAGCCTGTGGCATCTTCACTCAAAGCAGGAACATAATGAAAATTCTTATTCTGTTGAGCGAGCACTTTAAATTCTGCGTCGTAATACAACTCAGCCAAATGTCGTTGGCCATAAATAAGTGTGATCTCTTGCTGCGATCCTTGCGCTAATAAATCTAAAATCATTGAACGTGGACTGGATAGACCTGAACCACCTGCCATAAAAATAATGGGTTCTTTTTTTGAGCTACGTACAAAGAAACGTCCATAAGGACCAGACACACGAAGCTTGTCGCTTACTTTTAATTGATTGTGTAAATAAGCAGTACCAGACCCGCCTTCTACAATACGTACATTAATTTCTAATTCACCAGTACGTGCAATTTCTTCTGGCGCATTAGCTATAGAAAATGGGCGACCACCTTCTACACCAGGCATGATGATTTGTATATATTGTCCTGCCTGAAAATCTATCGTTCTATCCAGCTTTAACCAAATACCTTTGATGGTAGGTGTCAACGTTTCTATACGACTGACAACGGTATCGAAATCTTCTACAGGGATAATGCGTGCATCAGGTTCATCATCAATATCTGCTTCAACCGTTACATCGCTTTCTAAGGTGGCGCAACAGGCTAATGTTTTACCTTCATCACGTTCAAAATCCATTAACGCAAAAGGATTAGATACACCATGATCGACATTGCCACCTAAGACTTGTACTTTGCAAGTGCCACATAAACCATGACCACAAGCATGCGGAATATAAATACCTTGACGCAGTGCTGCATCAAGTATGGTTTGACCTTCTTCAACTTCGATGGTCGCGCCTAAGGGTTCAATAGTAAGTTGCGAAGACATGATGTGAATGTGATGTCAGACAGTTTAAAAAGCTTGTTTACCTTCACCAGCAGAAGCACGACTACCTTCTAATGCAGGTGTACGAAAACGTATGAGTGATTTATGAGCTAGTCCATGATGTTCTAATGACTTACCCACATCCGGTATGAAACGCGTATCCGAGTTAAACCACTGGGTACGCTTCCAATCGATATCTTCAAACTCAGGATGTTCGCCATAAAGTTCAGGTAATACATCGCGAATCAAAGCACCAAAAGGCAAGGTCGGTGGCAAGGGCACACATAAGGGTGCCGCAAACATTAAATGATTTTCCCAACAGAGATAAATCAAACGTTTGCCATGAAATAGATTTTCTCCGTCTTGTTGATGCAATGGATACTCACCTATGCTTACCATCAAATCCTTGCCAGTTGCCTGCATGATTACTCTCCGTGTCCTTGTGGCTTCATACGACCACTCCATTGTCTGAAGTGTTGACGATCTTCGCTGGAAGAAAATTCGCCATTATCTTCACCACCATTAATGCCGTAGTAGCGAATAACTTCACGCACTGGACTATCACCTGGTGATGCAGGATTGATTTCATCTGGGTAGCAAGAGCCTTGATAAATTTGATGCACAGGTATCCATGCTTGTACATATTTTTTGGGCTCATGCTCGAAGATCTCTTTGCAATGATCACTACAGAAGTGATACTTCATACCGTGATAGGTCGTCTCACGCAGAGCGATTTCTGTTGCATCACCTGGCTCAGTAAACAGAGTTGGTACCTGACATACCTGACACAACATAGGCAGAATCTGGTTATACCAACGACCTTCTTTACCCTCAGCTTGCTCACCCCAATGCTCTAGGCGCGCACGATAATGACGTTGGAAAGTGTCTGGATATTTACTCGACAACCAATCCAATTCATCTTTACTAGGAATCCATGTATGGAATGCAGCTGCATGACCATATTGATAGAAGGTTGCCCATGCTTGATGACTAATGTGATCTTTACCTTCGCAAGCATCATCCCAACCTTTAGGCTTACGGATACCGTAGCGCGCTAAATCAGCAAATAATGCACCGCCGTTAGATTCCGCATACATTTCCCATGCTTCTTTCCAGCTCATGACACGCTTAGGCAACATGTAGTCTTGCATCATGGCGACTAAGGTTAATAAACGATAACCACGCCAGAACCATTTATCCATCCAACGTTGAACGATAGGCACATTGCCTGGATCTTGTTCCAACATGAATTTGATGCACTCAATACCGAGTGTCATATGACGTGATTCATCCGACTGTGCAGAGAAACCGAATGTCACGGTTGATAAGTCACCGTTATGTGCAGCACCACTCATGAACGGTACGAATAATAAATTCGTCAGCACATATTCAAAGGAAAAACTCACTGCTGTTAAGAATTCAAATGGACCGCCTGAATAAGCATCTTCAAAGAAGCTCTTAGGCACAGACAGATACCAAACATTATCAAACCAATGATTGGCATTATGCATACCATTGTAATACTTGTTGTAATGCGAAATCGCATGCGTTTCAGTTTGGAAGTGACGCAATTCATCCACTGCTTGCATTTGTGCTGCAACACGTGCACCTGCACCAGTGAATTGACGACCTGCATGAGCAAAGCCACGATGTGCGTAATACTCTAGTGGTGTCACACCTTGAATAAAGAGTTTCAGCGCATTGATATAACGCGCATCGGTCACACCTAATTCACCATGACTTTGTGCAAAGGCTTCAATCACAGCGTAGAGTTTTTTCTCTTTCTCTGCCTGATATTTCCAGTATGCGTCCATGGTGAGACGGAATGGATCTTCCCATTTATCCCAGTCATGAATTTTTATACCTTCATATTTATCGTAGGGAAAAACTTTATCCATAGGCTGATACGTAGTATCCCAATGCAGACCACGAGTCATGGCTGCATAACGCTCTTTCAAACCTAACTTCTTTTTAACTACTCTTGTATCCATCTTCAATCTCCTGATCAGGGGGTTTGTTCTCGTTATAAAAACTATTAAAGTCCGACTGACTCACGACCACTCACTGGAAAGTAAGCGCGATGCAAAATATCTGGATCATCACGCAACTTACCTGGCTCACCGTCGTATGAAACACTACCTCGCGACATGACATAAACATGATGTGCAAGTGCTAAAGCAAGTTGCGTAAATTGTTCAATCAATAAAACACCGATACCACTAGCAGCGATTCTGCGTATGACAGGTACTAAACGCGCAACAATGGTGGGCGCTAGACCAAACGATAATTCATCAATGACTAAGAAGCGTGGTGTCACGATGAGTGCTTGAGCAATAGCCACCATTTGTTGTTGACCGCCAGAGAGATCTCCAGCAGCTTGTTGCAATTTCTCTTTTAATTCTGGAAACAATTCAACGGTGCGCTCTATTGATGCATTGACCTCACCTCGCGACAAACTGCCGCCTGCGACGAGTAAATTATCACGGACTGTTAGTTCGCGCAGAACCTGATGACCCTCGGGAACAGTAGCTACACCACGACGCCGAATTTCATCTGCATCCATGCCAACCATATCCACACCATCTAACCAAATCTCACCGAACGCAGGTTCAATCACACCTGAAATGCCTAACACCGTACTTGTTTTACCAGCACCATTTGCTCCCATCAATGCGGTGATTGAAGCAGGCGCAATACTTAATTCAATCGCTTGTGTAACTGGCTTAGTACCACGCACCATCACCAGATTTTTAATCTCGAGACGATCATGACGTAAATTAGCAGGAGGAATTTTTGTACTCATGCTGCCGCCTCCAATTCATCAAAATTACCCAGATAGGCTTGTTGCACTTCTGGTTTTTTCAGTACTTCTAAAGTAGGGCCTAAGGCAAGCAACTTACCAAAATCGAGCACCATGGTTTCATTACAGCAAGCAGAAATTAAATCAACGTCATGGTCAATTAAAAATACTTGTGATTTGCAATAACCCGGTATGCCTCGTATTACTTTTTGCAGATGCTCAGATTCAGAACCACTCATACCTGCACCTGGTTCATCCAACATCACTAATTTTGGACTACCGATTAATGCTTTCGCGATTTCTGCAAGATGACGTTCTTCTGTAGACAAATCACTACCACGACGATTCAATCTATGACTCAGCCCTACAAAATCAATTGCGCCATATACGGCTTTACGTCTGGCTTCTCTATTGTCAAAAGTTGAATGATCTGCAATCGCTTCTACATTTTCTAATAGCGTTAAATCTTCAGCGATCTGATCGGTTTGAAAGGTACGACGTAATCCAAATTCAGCACGCTTATGCGCCGGCAAACCTGTAATGGTTTCGCCATTCACTTTTACCCAGCCAGTTTTTGGTTCTACAAAACCAGACATCACATTTAAGAGTGTGGTCTTACCTGCACCGTTCGGTCCGATTAATCCAACGATGGGTTTAGTTAAGTTGACAGTTAAACCATCAATCGGTTTAACACCACCAAACTGCACGCTCACATTATTAATTTCTATCATCGCTATCTTCCTCAATCAGCGATAAGCCGCAAAGGGTTTTGGATAGCGCTCATCTATACGCTGACGTAACGTCAGAATGGCAGGATACAAAGCCAATTCAATCAAGAAGCGAATCACAATTGCACTCCAAATAATGACTAAGGCAACGTTGTAATCCACATCAAACACACCCGATGCGACCCAACCTACAAAGTAACCAATGAAGAGCATATTCAGTGCGCGTTTTACTATGCGATGATCAGGCATTAATCCGACTACTTGCATAATTTTTGCGAGTCGCAATGAAATAGCAGCTTCCACATCTTCCGCAAAATCTTGTACGCGCTTACCAAAAAATCCTAGCAACATCCAACACACACCTGGTATCGCTTGTCTAAATAAGAGCGCAATCAAAGCAATGAATAAGGTGCCTGCAAATCCAGCCACACCTAAATAAGAAGCGGTTAATGCCAGTCCAACTGAAATCACACCCCAGATCACAGAACCTTCCACAATTCGACTAATGCGTACGAATTTATAGAAGTCTGCTAACTGTCCAGCCAAACCTTTACGACCTTGTATGAGTGAGACTAATAAAGCAAAACCATAAAACGCATTAGCTAGATTACCGTCCACACCATGATCATTGAGTAATGCTGGTAAAGCACGTATGAGTAAACCTGCAAACACAGCACCCATCCAATGATAAGCACCACCTACAATCGTGAGGGCATATAAAAGTATGGACTGACTAGTTGGGAAACCCGTGTTATCTAACTGTCCGTTTAAGCCTGCAAGCAAACCACCTGCTAAACCTGCGAGTGCACCACCCATGGTGAAAGCTAATGCTTTGTAACGCACAACTGAAACACCGGCTGCAATCGCTGCTGCTTCACTCTTACGTATCAAACCCCATGCACGACCCGGTAAGGTTGCGCGTGACCATTCGATTAAAGCCATACCAGCAGCTAACCAAAACATCACATAACGGAAGTAAGCAGTATCTGTTGTTGCTAATAGTGGTCGCTGAATTAATGCGCGCTGACCATTCACGACATGTCCGGTCCAACCTGGACCACCATCAGGAAAACCAATCACGTTTACAACGACTTGAACTGCTGCTGCAATCATTAAAGTTAACAGCGCAAGATATAAACCTCGCATACGCAATGCAGGCAAACCAAGTATCAAACCAAATAAACCTGCTACGACAGCTCCTATGATCAGAGCTAATTCAAAAGGCATTGCTAGGCCGTGAATCAAACGTAAGCAAAACCAACCACCTACACCTGTTAATGCAAACTGGGCTAAGGACACCATCCCTAACTGGCCATACAAAAGTGCCACTGTTCCTGCGACTAAGGTCAAACAGGCAACCGTACTAAATGTATTCAACCAATAAGCTGAGAAGAACATTGGCCCCACTATAGCAACCACTAAAAACGTGATTAGCATCGGCAGTACACGCTGAAACGGCGTGCCAGGTGGAATATCGGGTTTATCTTTATTGCGTGCCATCTCATTTACTCCAAGTGGCTGTTATCACGGGACAGACCAATGCCATGACGCTGTTGCCACAACACGGCAAGAATAGCGACCACAAATGCTGTCGCTGATCCATAGCGCTGTACTCCAGGGACTAAGTTAGCCATCGATTCAATCACACCGATAGCAATGCCACCTAATACGGTCGCTGTCAGAGAATTCATTCGTCCTACCATGGCAGCAGCCATTGCAGGGATTACGAGAAAAGTTAATACGGTAGGATTTAATCGCACCATGTTGCCCATGAACAGACCACTAATGCCGGCTAATAAACCTGCAAGAGTCCAAGCCCATGTATCTACATTTTTAATTCTTACACCTACCATTGCACTTAATGTGCGATTACTTTGTAAGGCGCGCATGCGCAAGCCCAAAGAAGTTTTTGCAAGTAACCACAACATACCCACTGTCGCTGCTGCTGCAAACATCAGCGCTGCAACACGTGTATGAGAAATTAGGCGACGGCCATCAAACTCTATGCCGCCGGAATCAGTCGGTAACACTAATCGACGAGGTTCATCACCCCAATACCATTGGGCGATACCCATAATCATTAAAGCAAAACCGAGTGTCGCCATTGCACGCACAACACGATCTTGATGTGTGAGTGAAGGTGCAATGAAACGACCATAGGCCCAAGAGAGACAGGTTGCAGCACCTACACCTGCAACCCAACCCATCCAATCTTCATACTCCAGATCGATGACTTGCCAGCACACCATAGCGGCTAAACCACCTAGTGCACCATACGCAAAGTTCACCACACCGCTAGCACGATATAAGACCACCAGACCTACGCCTGACAATGCGTACACCGCTCCAACGCTGATACCAACGACGAGGAAAGGAAGCAAGGTTTCCATGTTTAACTCGGTTTACTTTAATTTAAAACGTTGTTCTGATTAATTAATTAACCAGACCGCCCTTAGCTTCGAGCTTCAATACATCCTCTAGCTCTGCATCTTTGGACTGATAGCACTCGCTCAAAGTTTTGAAACCACCTTTAACTAATTGCGCAGCACGACCTTTGTGGTTAGCCTGATGACGCTCACCTGGTCCGAAGTACCAAGGTGCACACATCATGTCGGATTTCCATTTTTTAGTATTAACGATTGCTTGATACGCTGATTTGCGATCGACATTGCCTTTGATACTTAACAGTGCGTCGGTCACAACACGTGCAGATAAATAACCAGCTTGTGAGAAGGTGTCACGTGGATCCTTCTTGTCGCCGAATTTTTCCATCACAGCTTTCCAGTTGGTGTTATCTGGACCAGTACCGTCCATAGGCTCTAACTCCATATGTACATAGAGTTTGTCGTGCCAGTATTTACCAACTGCTTTTGGCATATCTGCGTGATAAGCAGAAGTAGGCAGACCCCACTTTGCGCTCTTACCTAAATCCTGCTGTTCAGCTGCAGTCAAAATAGGCAGCATCATGCCGCGTGGCATACCGAGTACAACACCTTCGCTTTTCGCTGCAGCTACTTGCAGTGCGATTGCATTGCCATCGAGTTGGCCCGGATCGAAGATCACGGTTTTCACAGGGATGTTGTTGGCTTTACCGTAGGACTCAACTCCACCGCATACCCAGTCACCAAAACCAGGAATACCAGGCGCTACGCAGGTTAAGCTTTTCAATTTAAAGGTTTCAACAATGTACTGAGCTGCACCCAGTGTTGATTGACGTGGACCTTGGTTGAAAGAGATGTAGTTTTTGCCGAAGAAGCAAGCACGAGGAACACCGACACCAGCTACTGAAGCAACACCTTCATCTACATACAGTTTGTTGTTTGCACCGCACTCAACGAAACTGGAAGAACCAGCCATCGCTACTACTTTGGTGTCTTTAACTAATTTGTTTGCTGCTTGTGAAGCGACTTCAGGATTCCATGTGTCATCTTGAATGGTGTAGGCGATAGGACGGCCATTGATACCGCCGTTTGCGTTCACACATTTAAAATAAGCATCTGCTGCACGTGCGGAAGAAGAAAAGTCCTCAGGTCCGGTTTTACCAACGATTGCGCCGATTTGAATCGGTTCACCGCTGGCTTTTTTACCGTTACCTAAGCCACATTTATCTTGCGCCATTGCACCACTAGCGACAAACGTCATTGCAATAACGAGTGCGCTACCAAGGTAGGTGGTCTTTTTCATTAGTTACTGTCTCCGTTTTAATTTTTTTAAAACCACGGTCCCACTTCACAACCCACACTGCAGTCGGGCCCGCAAAGGCTGCAGTGCTTTGCAAGATCCAGCAATTAACCGCAGGAACCGCGTATTCCTTCTAAACCTGGTGTTCTAAATCTCAGTACAGATTTATGTGTGAAACCATGCTCTGCTAATGAGGCTGTCATATTCGGTGTAAACATAGTGGCGCTTTTAAACCACTGCACACGCGCCCAGTTTATGTTCTTAAATTGTGGATGCTGTCCATACAACTCAGGCAAAATCTTTTGTACGACATCTTCTAAGCTAGTCGACAACGAAATAGTCACACAACAAGGCGCAGAGAAAATCATGTGCTCATCCCATGCAACATAGAGCAAAGGATGCGCAAAATTTTTTACCGCATCATGCGTTGAATGCTCATAACTTCCAATGGCAGCGACGCTCATAGCTGTGCCTCCTGTGGATCTTGACCTGCACCCCAGTTTTCAAAATTCAATGCATCTTCTGAATTTTTAAAGTCACCATTGTCATGACCTTGTACGATCTGACAAAAATCGAGTACTGCTGCTTGTCTATCAAAGCCCGCTGTATTTTCTTGCACACCAGCGTTGTAGCATTGGCCTTGTAGGATTTGATGTGAGGCTAAATTTGCCTGACTATATTTTTCAGGTTCATTGCTAAAAATTTCTTCGCAATGATCACTACAAAAATGGAAAGTCTCACCAGCATGTTGTGTTTCACGATAGGCCGTCCAACGTCCACTACCTTGCTCTGTAAAGATCAAAGGAAATTGACAGGTTTGGCATTGCATAGGTACAGACTGATTATTTAAGCGCTGACCTGCTGCATGTAGTTGTGCATAATGTTCTAAACGTGGTCTGTACCAACGATCAAAACTATCCGGATATTTTTGACTCAACCAGTCTAGCTCTGCAATTTCTGGCACCCAGGTATGAAATGCCAAGGTATGACCAAAGCCATAGTACGCATTCCATGCTTGATGACTGATATGGTGTTTACCATCACAGGCTTGCTCCCAACCCTTAGGCTTACGTAAACCAAGTTGCGCTAATTCTGCAAACAGCGCTTCACCTGGTTTTTGTACAAACATATCCCAGCCTTCTTTCCAGCTCATCATGCGCTTAGGCACCATGTAGTCTTGCATCATGGCGGCGAATGTCATCAGACGATAACTACGCCAAAACCATTTATCTATCCAACGCTGAATGATGGTTAAGTTTGCTGCATCTTGTTGCAACAAGAATTTGACTGCTTCTTGTCCCATCGTCATATGACGTGAAGTATCTGATTGCGCTGTAAAACCTACGCTGACTGCAGAAAGATCACCGTTATGCGCCACCGCACTCATTAACGATGCAAATAAAGGTCGGGTTAATAAGTCATCAAAACCAAAACTTAAACCGATTAAACGCTCAAATGGGCCTGCACTAAATGCATCTTCCGCAAAACTTTTCGATACACTTAAATACCATGCATGATCAAACCATTGCGGCGCATGATGCATACCATTGAAATATTTATTGAAGTTTGAAATAGCATGCGTTTGATTTTGAAAGTGACGTAACTCATCAGCACTTTTCATTTGCGTAGCAATACGCAATGCATCACCACGCAAACTACGACCTACTTGAGCAAAGCTACGATGTGCGTAATATTCATTCGGTGTAATAGCTTGAATAAATAACTTCAGCAAATTCACATATCGACCATCACTTACACCGAGCTGTCCATTGTTTTGTGCAAAGGCATCGACAACTGCATACAGACGTTTTTCTTTTTCGCCTTGAAACTTCCAGTAAGCGTCACTCGTCAGACGGAAAGGATCTTGCCACTTTTCCCAGTCATGAACTTTAATGCCTTCATATCTATCATGTGGAAAAACTTTATCCATAGGCTGATAAGTTGTTTCCCAATGCAGATCATGCGTCATCGCTGCATAGAGATCATGCAGGGTATGCTTGTTTTTCTCAACGCGCTTGTCCATGTTTGAACTTTCGTTAGTGTGAGAAGGTGGTCGCGTTAGCAATTAATGTTTCCAGCTCAATGTGAACTGGTCGTCATCTTCATCAATGTTGCCTGATAGCGTGACTAAGTTGATATGCAGTTGTTGCAAATCATAAGGACGGCCAATTTGCTCTTCTATGGTTTCACGTTTAATGACTAATCTTCCAGGTGCGTCGATTTTTACTAAACCTGGCGAGTACACCACTTGCGCTTCTGGATTGTCGGCCACGATTGCATCCACCAGTGGACGAGAATCTTCGTTAGATTGAAACGCAATAAAGACGTTAGACATAGTGCAGTTCTCCTAAATGACTGATGAATGCTCAGAGTGTGAGTCCGGCTTTTGTTGTACGAGCATTTAGTACTTCACGCGTCTCTTGCAATGCTGCCTGACCGTGCTCCCCGAGAGCGATCTCAGCCACAGGTGCTAAAGCTGCTTGAACACGATCGGACCATACTTTTGCCCAATCAGACATTAATACTTTGTTCTCAGGAGATTCAGCTGCCGCTGCTTTAATGACGGCATCTACCCAACGTACACATTCGTCATGCCATTCAGGCATAAAGGAAGTCAGCATCGCTATTGCCGTACCACCTTTTAGTGTGAGATGTTCATCAACATAAGAACCATAAATTAATGGATAGAGTTGTCCGTCTAACGCTAAATTTTGCGCTACAAACATTTCCATAGGATCTTGAATAACGAGTGTGTCTTCGACTAAACGACGCAAGACCTGCCAACGTGGATCATTCAACCAATCATTTTTACCCGCATCGAGAATGCCAGGTTCATCCACTGCTAATCCTAGACGAGTCAGATATTGCGCAATACCTAAATGATCCATGGAATGGAAAGTGGTGGCAGCAGTTAAAGCAGTGCCATATCCATAAGCTGCTATGAAGCAGTTATTCATATTTCCTGCCCATGCCACATGACGCAGTGGCATTAAGACCTGACAAGCACTTGCACGAACTTCATCCGACATACGACCTAATAAACCACGTGCTTCAACAAAGTGATAGTTCGCTTCGACTGCTTCTTGTTGACGGGCACGCGTCATGGTCCAGGTTGCGTAGTAATACTGACGTGGATCTTTTAAGACATACCAATCTGCTAGCTTGATTGCTGAGCGCGAAGCATCAAACAATTCATATTTTGGATCCCAAGTTGGACGATAGTGAAAATTCTGGGTAGGTTGCGCACCAAAGGTAGCCTCCTGATATCGCGTTGCAGGCTTATCCCCACCGATGTAGCGCGCTACATGCGTAAAGGTGTTACGCGTAGGTTTAATTTCTTTGGCTTGTAAATCAATACTCGTCATGACTTTGGTCTCCTAGCTTTTCACCCACGGCATTCGTGAGGAACTCCACTTTATTTTTTAAACAAAATTCATTGAATTGCTCTTCCGGCAGTACCAACTCGACCGACATATCCGGCCAACCTACAGAAAACTCAAAGGCAACTAAGCCATTAGGTTGCCGCTGCGTCACACGCACAAAACGGCGCGCCAATGTTTCTGCATCGGTATTTACCGAATCCAATACCGAAATCGGCATAGGGTTAGGTAAAGCATCTTTAGGATCACCACTGCTCATAAATAAGATTTCCGTTATAACAAGATATTTTATTTTCCTATATCTCTTATGCAATTGATGTGCCAGTATTGCCTGTAGAAACTAAAAATATCGATATTTTCCTGAAAAACCTAGGTTTTTCATCATTTCATTAATTCATGTAGTTTTTATTTTATTAACTCCGTTATTAAAAAATATACTTTTAAATGCGCCGATTTTTATCATTTGATGAAATTACTGGCGAGAAATTTGATCAAATGATAAATTCAGTCATGAATTGCTCAATAATCGAACATTTCAAAATGAAAATCCTATTCATCCCTTTTATCGATATTTAAATGGAATTTCCCAACCTGCCTCCCATGCCACAAGATGCCGATCTGCGGCGTTTGGTGCATTTTTCTGCGGGAGATGGTCGGATCTGGTTGGCTGGACATCGCATGCTTTTGTTGCATGTCGAGGCTTTGGGTGGATTGCGACGTGAATTAATGCAAACCATAGGCATTGCGCAAACCCGTCGCGTTTTAATGCGTGCCGGTTATGCATCCGGTAGCCGTGATGCAGCACTTGCCAGACAAGTGCGACCGAATGCTTCACCTTATGAACAATTTACTGTGGGTCCTCAACTCCATATGTTGGAGGGCGCAGTACAAGTCACCCCTGAAAAATTCGAATTGAATTTAGAAACCGGTGAACATTTGGGCATCTTCCGTTGGGATCATTCTTGGGAAGTTGAAACGCACACCAAGCATTTTGGCCAACAAACTGAACCAGTTTGCTGGATGCTGTGTGGTTATGCCTCCGGCTATGTCAGCGCTTTCATGGGACAACCCGTCATTTATAGAGAAACGCAATGTGGCGCCTGCGGTCACTCACACTGCCGCATTGAGGGCAGACCCCTCAAAGACTGGCCAGATGGCGAACAACTTCAAGAAGATTACGCTGCTGATTCTCTGCTGGTACGCATGGAAGACTTGCAAGCAGAAATTGAAAGTTTGAGAACTTCCATTAGTCCTAGCGACGATCTTGGTGAACTCATAGGACGATCAAAATCATTTCAGCAATCCATAGAACTATTACGTAAAGCGGCTGCCACACAAGTGACCGTCATGTTGACAGGTGAAACGGGTGTAGGTAAAGAGCGTTTTGCACGAACACTGCATGGCTTAAGCCAACGCGCGAATCAACCTTTTATTGCAGTTAATTGCGCAGCATTACCGCATGAACTGATAGAAAGCGAATTATTCGGCGCTGAAAAAGGTGCCTACACTGGCGCTGGCGCTGCTAGAGCAGGACGCTTTGAACGCGCTGACGGCGGCACCTTATTTCTGGATGAATTAGGTGACTTGCCATTAGCAGCGCAGGCTAAACTTTTACGCGTTTTACAAAATGGTGAAGTCGAACGATTGGGCTCTACCCAAGTTCGTAAAGTAGATGTGCGCGTTGTAGCAGCAACCAATGTGGATTTAGCCGCTGCAGTAGAAACTGGTCGATTTCGACGCGATCTGATGTATAGACTCAATGTCTACCCGATTGCGATACCACCTCTACGTGAACGCATAGATGATATAGAAGTATTAGCCAATCATTTACTTAAAAAATTTATGGCGCAACATAATAAGCGCGTAACGGGCATTACTGATCGCGCTTTAGATACTATGCGAGGCTACCCATGGCCTGGCAATATTCGTGAACTTGAAAATCTGATTGAACGCGGACTCATCGTCACTGCAGCAGGACAGATGGTGGATGTGGAAGATTTATTTACTATCCCACCAAGTTATGAACGTGTGTCGATTAATTCGTCGGGTGAATTACAACAGAATGCTAGTGCAGAATTTCATACGTTGTTTGAAGATTTACAGCGGCGCGGTCTTAGTCTCGATGTATTAGAAGATGGTTTAATTCAAGAAGCAGTCTCACGAGCTGGCGGTAATTTATCTGCTGCTGCACGTTCATTAGGCCTCACTCGACCTCAGCTAAGTTATCGCTTGCAGCGTATGCATAAAGAATAGAAAAAAATTATTAATATTTAAGAAAAGAAGAAGTCGTTTCGTGACAAAAAAAACTCTCAATAACAAATTATATTTAGCTGAAACTAGTAATGTGACAGGTTATCGCACGCTAATTGAACGTGCTTATGAAGAGCTACGTGAAGATATCGTTAATGGCAAACTAGCCCCAGGCACTAAATTACTGATTGAACATCTCAAAGATCGATATCAAGTTGGCGCAGGCACCTTACGTGAAGCGTTAACCCGACTCTTAAGCGATGCTCTCGTTATTACAGAGGGACAACGAGGCTTTAAAGTAGCGCCGATTGCGATTGAAGAGTTGATAGACATTACGCATTTGCGCGTCACTATAGAAACCCAAGCTTTGCGTGACTCCATACGGCAAGGTGATGCGCAATGGCGCAAAGATTTACAACAAAGCTACGAAATACTTTCGCAGTTTGAACAGCCACTACTACCTGCTTATGCAAAAGACTGGGAAAAAGCTAACGCTAAATTTCATGTGGCTTTACTCGCTGCCTGCACTTCACCTTGGACTTTGCGTGTCTTACATCAACTCACCCAAAATGGTGAGCGTTATCGTCGCTATGCGATAGGCTTACAAACTGAAAGAGATGTACATAGCGAGCATGAATTAATTTTTAATGCTGCGATGGAAGGTAATGAAGCACGCGCTTCTTTAGCATTAGAGGCACATATACGAGCTACACCAGAACTACTAATCAAAAGCGTACAAAACGGGATTAATGTTTTTCATCAAAAACAAAATTAACCTGCATCAATGCTGCTCATTATCAGAGAATTGATTCATTCCATTCCCT